>Ga0115557_1002472_pt1 | contig 12425 bp, 10 predicted proteins | sample COGITO_mtgs_1104_FD_87280 | JGI IMG/M metagenome (GOLD analysis project Ga0115557, IMG submission 87280) | Pelagic marine microbial communities from North Sea - COGITO_mtgs_110421 | ecosystem: Environmental > Aquatic > Marine > Epipelagic | place: Germany:Helgoland, sampling site Kabeltonne...
CGTTGTCGTAGTTGCCGTAGTTGCCGTAGTTGCCGTAGTTGCCGTAGTTGCCGTAGTTGCCGCAGTTGCCGTAGTTGCCATAGTTGCCGGAGTTGCCGGAGTTGCCTGATTTACCGGAGTTGCCGTGGTTGCGGTAGTTACCGGAGTGGTAGCGGCCGCCATCGTCGCCCCTTCACTAGCCACTGCTTTCAATAATTCCGCTTGACCCGGATATCGACCGAACAAGACAGCTAGCGCATCAGCATTCATGCCTTGCTGCGCCGCAAAGTCTTTCAATGATTCTTCTGTGGGCAACTCTTCGCCCAGCATCACCGCTGTACCACCAGGTAAACGTTGCACGATCGTATCGGCAGGCAACACCCCTGCGGCTGCAAGCGGCAACTGCTTGCCGCTTTCTTGGCCGCGTTGATTGCCACTCTGTTCGCCACTTAAGGTTGCAAGGTTGAAACGAAATTGCTGTTCAAATGTTACGCCAGACTCCTGTACTAAGCCTGACTCGCCGCTTCCCTGACCCTGCATCGCCGTGTCTTCAGGCAGTCTGCTGGTCGACAGGCCGATATTAATTAACTGCGTCACTTGTCTATCACCCTAATTAATCGCTTTAGTCAGCTATATACTTAGCACTTTCCGTACCACTATCTGTGCTGCATGTTGAAACGTAAGGTCGCATTCAGGTCTTGCTCTCTGGAATCTCGTTGCGCGGCCACGTTCAAATTACGAATCTGCTGGCGCTCCAACAATTTTTTCGATTTCATATGCGCCTGCTCTGCGTCTCGCACACTCAGACGCGCCACTTGTAAATCCACGTCGATCATTAGCATGTCACGCTCAACACCTTTTTGAGCCTGCTGTATCTCAGCAATAAATACCTGATAATACTGCGTCACTGCCAATCGTGACGACGCTTCCTGTGCTCGCGCCATTTCCTGAAGATAGTCTTGGGCGAGCGCATCTAGCCGCGCCAAACTCAATTCTGCCGCCTGCTTTCTTGCATTCATCGCAATCAGAACTTTTTGGGCTTGCTTGACATGACGCTCTGTCTTATCAAACATCACCGTCCAGACATCTTTCATTTTTCGGCACTCCTCAATAATTTTTCAAGACCTTTCCATGACTCCGACTCTTTAACGCAGGCGTCGCTTTCCTGACACAGAAACTCAACAATCTCAGGTCGCAATCGAATCGCTTCATCAAGCTCAAGGTTACTGCCTTCTTCGTAAGCCCCAACTTGAATCAAATCGGCATTTTGCTGGTAGAGGGTCCAAAGGCGTCTCAACTTGTTAGCCAACTTGATTCTCTCTGGGCTCAAAATGCTCGACATCACTCGGGAGATCGAACCTTCCAGATCAATCGCGGGATAATGCGCTGAGTCGGCCAGCGCTCTCGATAACATCACCTGCCCGTCAAGTGACGCGCGAGCGATATCGACAATAGGGTCAGAGCGATCATCATTCTCAGCCAAAATAGTGTAAATCGCGGTTACCGAGCCTTTGCCATGGCGACCCACACCCGCGCGTTCAATCAAATTAGGCAGCAGTCCGAATACGGAAGGCGGATAACCTTTCGCTGTTGGCGGCTCACCAATAGCCAAACCTATCTCTCGTTGCGCATGTGCCACCCGCGTGAGGCTATCAAACAGCAATAGTACATTCGCACCCTGTTCGCGAAAATATTCGGCAATTGTATGGGTCAAATGTGCTGCTTTAAGTCGCACAACAGGTGATTGATTAGCGGGCGCGGCGATCACCACTGACTTTCGTAATCCTGCTCGCCCCAAGGTTTTCGTCACGAACTCTTGCACCTCACGACCACGCTCACCAATGAGCCCGATCACCACAACATCCGCCACCGTGTTGCGAGTTAGCATGCCGAGAAGAACACTCTTACCTACCCCGGAACCAGCGATCAAACCAATGCGCTGACCGCGTCCCAGGGTTAGGCAATTGTTAATCGCTTTTATGCCCGTATCTAAAGGCACTTCGATAGGGCCTCTTTCCATCGGGTTCACCGGGAAACCTTCAAGACTACAAGTATCGGTGTATTCAATCGGCCCTAGCCCATCAATTGGCTCACCGAGCCCGTCGATAACACGACCTAGCAGCGCCTCACCGATGCGGCCTTTACCATGTCGGCTAACGACAGTTACCTTCGCGCCTGGCGCGATGCCATCCGTGGTTTCATAGGGCATCAGATATAAAATATCGTTATTAAACCCTACCACCTCGGCTTCAACATTTTCACCCGCTTGCGCGCCTTCTATTCGGCAAGTGGCGCCAACTGGTGCAAGCACGCCAACGGCTTCAATCGTCATGCCGGCGATTCTAACGAGTCGACCACTGGTGCGCGGCACAGTTAGCTTGGCTCTCTGCAACTTCTCATCAACGGTTTTGTCAAATAGGCTACTCACTGGGCGGGTCCCCGAGGGGAGCGTCATCGTTTGGCTTAGCTCCGGCATCTAACTCAGCCATGCTATCAACCGATACCTGTTCAGCGCGCTTATCCATCGCTTCAGCCACAGCATCAACATCACTATCAACATCAACATCAACATCAACATCAACATTAATATCAGCAATATCTGACTCAGCCTCAAACTTCGCATGCTCATCAGAAACCGAACCGCCATCTATTTCTACTGGCGCCGATTTACGGCCCCGTTCTGCGGCTCTTTGTACCCTGTTCTGCCCGAGCCCCAACACCTGGTCGGCCAGTTCCTGTAATCGCTCTTCGACAAAGTCTTCTATAGACGTTGCATCCATGGTCACGCGAACTGAACCGGGCGCGAGGTGATGATCTTTCACGAATTCGACGTGGGCATAACGTTCCTTGAATTCCTGATCCAGCATCTCGATATCAGCGGCATTTAAGCTGGCTACAATCGGACCTTCGCCACTTAATTCAATGGAGTCGATGGCTGATTTAACTAATCGTTCGATAGCTGTATTCGACAGGGTTAATTCGCCACGAACTAACTCCTCAGCCAGATGCAAGGCCAGCCGCGTCAACGGCTCAAAAAAGTCACTCATATTACCCTGAGATTTTTGCATCCCAGCAATAATGGCCAGCAAGGCAGCCTCGTGTTGCTGAACTCGCTCTGTCACTTGTTTTTCGCCAGCGACCCGACCTGACTCGTAAGACTCCGCCAGGCTTTTTTCCAGTTCCTGTTCGGCTAATGCCAATTGAGCTTCAAGATCTTCTCTCGACTTGCGTTCAGCTGCCTCATCATTACCTTCGGTTTCTTCCTTCGACCCCGACAGGTCATCCGCCTCAGCTAAAGTTTGCTCCCGTTCAATTAGTTGAATGACACGAGGTGCCCACAGCGAAAACTCTCCGGCCGGTTCTGACCCCGCCTGACCCGAAGAATCAGCCACTTTGGTTGCCAGATAGCGGGCTTTTTGCCCGGCGACGAGCAAATCGTTTAGCCGCCAGGAGACATCAGCACCACTAGACAAAGTCATCACCTCTTCCCGATAACACTAACTCACCGGCATCCGATAACTTACGCGCCAGACGCATGATATTTTTCTGGGCCTCTTCCACATCTGTTATCCGGATAGGTCCTTTCGCCTCCATCTCATCCAAGAACATCACCTTGGCGCGCTGCGACATATTGTCCATAAACTTGTCTTTGACCAACTCGTCAGCACCTTTTAGCGCCACCATCAACTCGTCAGAATCAACATTTCTCATCAATACTTGAATACTGCGATTCTCAAGAGCCGACAAGTTGGCGAACGTGAACATATTGTCTTGTATTTTCAATGCGAGCTCTGCGTCGATAGCCGTCACACCCTCGAGCAGCTTGCCCTCCATATCAACCTTGGTGAAATTCATGATTTTTGCCGCCGCTTTTATGCCACCAAAGCTTGAAGACTTGGCACTAGAACTGTTTGAAAACTGCTTGCGCATGACTTGCTCTAACTCATCCATAGCACTGGGCTGAACCGTGTCTAACAAAGCGATACGTTGGAGTATTTCGGCGCGAGAATCCTCTGGCACAAAGTTCAACACATCCGCGGCCACGTCATACTCCAGAACCGAGAGGATAATCGCGACGACTTGTGGGTGCTCCTCCTGTACCATTTCACCAATCGATCTAGCATCCATCCAACGTAATATCTCCAAGCCTTTGCTGGTCGCGCCGGGCATAATCCTACCCAGAACCGTAGCTGCCTTGTCTTCGCCCAAGGCTTTTTTCAGGATGTTTTCAACATAATCGATTGTACCCAGACCCAGACTCGTCTGCTTTTTTATGGTTGAGAGGAAATCATCCAAAACAACATTCACCGCTTCTTGCGACAAATCGACCACCGAGACCATGCAGGCGCCCAGCGACTGGACCTCACGAGGTGACAAATAACGAATACAGTCAGCAGCTTGCTGCTCGCCCAGCAGCAGCATGATGACAGCCGCGCGCTCTGTCGCTGTTAGCGTTTCCAGCTCCGCCTTGACCGCGTCGGACAAGCCCTCGCTTTCTTTTTCCTTATCGTTGATTGTCGGTTTTGCCGCAGCCATTTCTAATTCCTTGTCTTTAAACAGGTTTAATCAATTTTTTAAGCACGTTCGCCACTCGACCGGAGTCCTCTGCAACGAGCATGCGAATCAGCGCTACCTTGTCGTCATAAGTGTTTGCCGTGTCGAGCATATCAGCCGATATCGTCGATTTCTTCGGCTTTAACTTCGCTTTAATATCTTCAAGGGTATCACCTTCACCCATCTCGATATCAAGATTGTCATCACCACCCAAGCCAGCTTCCAACAAACCTCCAGCCCCGCCGCCATTGGCACCAGCCCCAGCACCCAAAAATGAGTTCAACACGGGCTTAATGACAACTAGCAAGACAAATATAAACGCAATAAAGGCTGCGCCAAGCTTCACCAAACCGATCAATGATGGACTTTCGTACCACACACTAGTGTCCGCCATCTCTTTGATGAGTTCAAATTTCTGAGTCAGCAGAACGACACTGTCTCCGCGGGCTTCATCGAATGACACCGCGCTTTTTACGAGTCTTGTCAGGCTATCAAGCTGCGCCTGATCAACCACCATTGGCGCATTATCCGTCTCATTCCCTGCGTTGCTGCCAAGCAATGCTGCCTCGTTAATGACGATGGCTACGGACATTTTGGTGACTGAACCACCCGTTCGTTTAACATAACGAACTGTCTTGTCGATTTCATAGTTACGGGTCGTTTGGCTATTGGTCACTGTTTCCGTTTCATTCGCGCTAGCGACAGTTGTCTCGTCGGCCAACACGTTCGTTGTCGACCCTGGCACGCCGCCGGCCGAAGCTGGTGCCTGGCCTCGCTCGATTGAAATCGACTCTGACCGCGCCTTCGGGCCGGTATCGTTGGTATCATATTCTTCAAAGGTGGTATTGCGCTCCGTAAAATCAATTTCGACGTCAACTTCTGCTCTAACATTTTCCATGCCTACAATGGGCGCAAGCAATGCATCGATTCGATTTCTGTATTGCTCTTCAACAGACAGCTCATAATCAGACTGAACAGAAGCTGCCTGAACACCCGGGGTATTTGATCTGGTTAGCAAGGTGCCACGTTGATCTACAACCACAACATCTTCAGCAGAAAGATAAGGAATGCTGGACGCCACCATGTGCGTGATAGCCTGCACTTGATTAGGCGATACAGCGCGGCCTGCATAGGGCTTTAGGACTACTGACGCCTTGGCAGGGACGCGATTACGAACAAAGGCAGACTGCCTTGGTGCAGCTAAATGAACTCGTGCTGATTGAATCGTTGAGATCTGGCTAATGCTTTTGGCCAATTCATTTTCAATTGCAACGGTATACTTTGCCTGCTCCATGAATTGACTGGTCGTAAGCGCAGAATCATCACTAAACGAATCCATCGCATTGGAACCTGCATCTTGGGGCAAACCAGCTGCCGCAAGTAGCATCCGTGCTTGATGATAGTGCTCCACACCGACCATCAATTGGCCACTGTTTTCATTGATAGTCACGGGGAAGTCAGCACCCTGCAGCGCAGTGAAAGAAGCCTGACGATCCGAATCACTCATGCCGGGATAGACTTCGCGCAGTGAACCGGTTTGAAACCAGGAGAACATAAGCACAAACACACCGATAACGAACAAGGCAATAATGCCCGGCATAGATCGACGCACGAGCGGCTGGGAAAGCATTTCGGTAACAGAAGGCAGACGATTCAATTCTGCAACTGAAGCAGCAGTATTGGCCGGCAGTGCAGCATTATCGGCACCGGACATAGCGGTACCTGGCAATGTAGAACCTGCGGGTGGAGCGAGTAAAGCAGCCATTCTCTATATTCCTGAAGATCAATAAGGTTTACGGTTAAAATTCCTGACTAAACGGGCATGTTCATAATGTCTTCGTACGCACGCAGTACTTTATTTCTAATCTGCAAAGTCGCCTCAAAAGATATAGAGGCCTTCTGCGACTTCATCATCAAGTCGGTTAATGACACATCGCCACCAGACTCATAAGCCGCAGCCGTATTCTTGGACTCCATTTGCAGATTATTCACTTCATCTACGGCAGAGGCGATCGCCTGCGCAAAGCCAGATTTATTTGGTTCAAGCTCTGCTGGCGCGCCTAGATTGCCTTGCTTATCTTCGAGCTGCGCCTGCAGATTGCGAATTTGCGCGAGCAATGATTGTGCGTCAGTGGCGGGGCTAATTTGCATTATCTATCTCCTTGCGTGGTTAACGAGCGTTATCGGGCGTAGGTCTGAGGAACTTCCAAACCTTCATCACGCAATTTTTTAAGCTTATGACGCAAGGTTCTTGCACTAATGCCCAATCGGTCTGCCGCTTCGATACGAGAATGAGAGGTTTTAATAGCACCTAAAATAGCCTGCATTTCCTTCGTCCGGACAAACCCTTGAAGCTGCTCACCGAAAGGCATGGCAGCCGAGTTTTTCAACTCTTTCTGCCAAGCGAACTGTTGTTCCGCCAGCTCTGCGTGGGGTAAGAGATCGGCTCGCGCAACGTCAATTGCTGGGTTGTTGGCGCCAGATATCATTTCACAGGGAACAACATCATCCAGCAAAATGTGAGGGACATCGATTGTGCCGCCATCACTCAAGACGAAGGCTCTGGCAACAACATTCTCTAATTCACGAACGTTTCCTGGCCAGCTATAGGCGTGCAAGACCTCCAAAGCCGCATGGGTTATTTCTTGACAGGCAGCCCCTGACGCTTGATGCGTGCTTAAGGCTTGCCGTATCAATGGCGCTATGTCCAGCGGGCGCTGAGCCAAAGGCGGGATCGTCAGTTTGAAAGCACTGAGACGGAAATAAAGATCTTCCCGAAACGCCTTCTCGGCGATCGCGACGGTTAGATTACGGTTGGTTGCTGCGATAATTCTGACATCCAGCTCTATGGTTTCCTCTCCGCCAATTCGCGTCAAGCTGCGCTCTTGCAGAACACGCAACAGTTTGACCTGAAGGTGATGAGGCATTTCGCCAATTTCGTCCAAAAACAAACTGCCGCCCTGAGCCTGCTCAAACAGCCCGCGCTGACGTCGCGAGGCACCGGTAAAGGCGCCCTTTTCATGACCAAACAACATATCTTCAATGAGTTGCTCAGGGATCGCCGCACAATTTAACGAAACGAAGGGTTCATTGCAGCGGGCGGAAGATTCGTGAATGACCCGGGCCAGGACCTCTTTACCGGTGCCGGTCGCGCCTTGTATGAGCACCGAGACATTAGCTCTAGCCACTCGCTGCGCAAGTTCGAACAGGTTCTGCGACATAGGATCGACATAAATATAGGCTCGCTTAGGTGGCACGGGCTTCGCCACACCCATTTTGGTTAACGCCGGCGCCCAGGTTGCGGCAGAAAAATCGTCGTCAGCAACAACCGCTGCGGCACCTGCACCCATCGCCGCTATGCCAAGCTCAAAACGCTGGCGATTAACCACAGCAATGATAGGCGTACTGCGAAATTGCAACTGCAGTGTTTGGAGCGACTCCAAAGCATCGAGGCTGGCATTGAGCTCAACAACGATCGCTTGTCCAGACTTGCCCTGAGCGCACAGGTCAGCCGTGCAAGACCAGCGCGTAATAGCCAATTGATGGTCGTCACCCAGGTTCGCTAAACTGCTGGTATCCGTCTGCTGACCGACCCAGTCGAGGCTTTGAATAGATTCCGCATGTCGCATAACTCTACACCTAACTCTTTTAACACAATGGTTTCGATAGAAATAAATGCAATATCGATGCCATGTTTAAATGCGTTATTTATCAACAGGTTAGGTTGTATATAGTACGGGTGGAGGCGAGATAGTCACAAAAACGACGACAATCTGTCGCGGAACATGACAGCCATCCAGACCAGGTTGGGCGTCGGCACTTGACCAAACCAGGGAATGATTAATTGGTGACGGGGGAGTTATCCTGAGCAATATCGAGCTTACTGATCTTTTGAATTAGCGTGGTTCTGTGCATATCCAGTAATTTAGCTGCAGAAGAGACGTTCCACTGGGTCGAATCCAGCGCTTTGCGAATGACGTTCACCTCTATATCCTGCAACAAGTCCTTAAGGGCAAAGCCGTCTTTAGGCAATGGCACATCGCTCTGGGTAAAGCCCAGCGCTTGCTCCAGCCGATCATCCATTAACCCTTGGGCATCCATCATGGGTCCTGTGTGAGCTTCAGCGCCAACTGAACGCCCTCGTGAAGCTATGCTTTGTATTGCCTCACAAATCCGCGCCGGCAACAAACTCTTTGGCACGGTGGTGATATCCATCACCGCAGTGGGCGAAATGGCATGCATTCGGGCGACAAGATTAGATAACTCGCGAAGGTTGCCTGGCCAGTGGTAGCTACGCAATATCTTCATAGATTCATCAGTAAACGTGGGCACCTCACCTTCAGTCACCAATTTTCGAGAGAAAAAACTGATCAACTCGGGCAAATCTAGCAAACGATCACGCAACGCCGGTACGAGCAGAGGGAAAACATTCAGGCGATAAAACAGATCTTCTCGAAACAGCTTCTGTTCGGTCAATACTTCTAAATCCTGATGGGTTGCGCTGACTACTCTGACGTCAATTGGGATCCGTTCAGTGGAACCCACGGGCACAATGACGCGCTCTTCGAGCACGCGCAATAGTTTGACTTGCAGTGCGCGCGGCATATCGCCGATCTCATCAAGAAACAGGGTGCCGCCGTTAGCCGACAGCAACTGGCCGGCGTAATCTGAGATGGCACCGGTGAACGCGCCTTTGCGATGACCGAACAATTCACTTTCAAGCAAATCAGCGGGGATAGCCCCACAGTTAATCGCTATGAAGGGGCCTTTGCGGCGAGCAGATAGCAGATGCAATTGACGCGCAACGATTTCTTTGCCGGCGCCGGTTTCACCTCGAATTAAGACTGACGTATTACCGCGGGCAGCGGCACCTACCAATTGCCAAAGTTCCTGCATGACATCAGAGGAACCGAGGACAACTTCCTCGGAATCAAGATTATGGCTGTTTCGATGATGAAGCAAAATCCACCTTCTTCAGGCCGAGCGGCGATAATCACCAACTCACGACGAGGCACGAAAAAAGAGAATAGTACGCTAATTTACCCTGTTTGCTATGATATTTTTTTAAGGAAAAAGACACTGACACCTTAATGTAACTACAGTGTAATTTTATTACCATATATCAAAAACTGCTTCGAAGATTGAGCCCAATTTTTAGGGTCTAACGACAACCTTGAATTAATTTACGTAACTTTTTACGTCGAATTCACTCAGATCGACTTCGTCGGTTTTGTTGCAAGCCCCATCAACTGCCGGAAGTTAAGCTTTGGGGTCCGCCAATCTGGTACTAATCAGTTACCAACCATTCTTTGCTTGAGCATCACCGATGGCAACATCTCCCAAGCACTGCTGATATCAGCCATCAGGCCTCGGGCTTCTTGCAAACTCTCCACATCATTACGCAGGTTGGCATGCAGCAAACGTCTTGAAACATATTCGTATAAGGCATCGAGGTTTCGGGCCAGCTCACCGCCACGTTCATGATCTAGAGTGATACGCAGACCTTGAACAATCTTATCGGCGCGGGCGATAGACTTAAACTTCAACTCAACCGAGCCTCTCTGCATATGCCCTTCAGCTTCGCTCATTGATTCCAACAGCGCACTGAAAAGCATCTGCACCAACTCTACCTGGTTAGCGTAATCGACCCGGCCAACTTGGCCTACCATCTTGTAACCTGCCATAGGGTCTTTGAAGTTTACTCTCATTGTTTTTGCGCTCTCATGATGACTAATGACTAGTTATTCAATCGACCTGAAGGACAACTTCTTTAGCGTTTGAAGGGAAAAATACCCATTATTCAGGACAGTCAGCGAACCGACTCGCCACACATTGCAATGCGGCGGCTTCGGCCTTGGGGACATCGTCAGCATCGAGCTGCAACATCGATAAATTGTAAATCGCCTGAGCATCCTCGGTCAGCCCATTGGTCTCGGCCACTTTCGCCCAAACATAAGCCTTGAACGGCTCGGGGTCTTGTCCCTCACCGGCTTGAAGCATAAACGCCGTCATCAGCTGACCCGGCCCATAGTTTTGGCGTGCGGCGCGCAAAAACCAGACCTTAGCCTGCTGATAATCCAAACCGACACTTTCACCATTGTGCAACAACAAGCCGATCATATATTCCGAGTCAGCGAGCTTCTGCGCAGCGGCCAATTTAAACCAGGAAAGCGCCTCCCGCGTGTTCTTGGCCACACCATAACCATGGTAATACAACAAACCGACATTATGCTGCGCCTCTTTCAAACCCTGATTAGCCGCCGATTTGTACCAACTCATGGCACGCGCATAATCCTGAGTTACCCCAAGTCCCTCCTCCGACATATGACCCATATTATTCTGCGCTTGGGCCACACCTTGATTTGCCAAGGATTGCCAGGCTCGCAACGCTGTGGCGTAATGGCCACGCTCCTTGGCCCGTAAACCCGCTTCAAAACTATCAGTGTCGTCAGCACCCAAGGCACACTGGCCGAGGCCCGCAAGCACGATACCCACCAACATCCAACCTTTCATCATGGCACACTCCTTGTTCGCGCAGCCCCTGAGCAGGTCTCTTTCAAAGTGCTTATCGAAGAACTTATCAAAGTGCTTATCAAAGCCCCTGCCCCTGTTAGTCTCACGACAGATATCCGCATCACTTAGCTGCGCTCCTGCGCACGGATTTTTTGTTGCAAGCTAATCACGGCGGTAAACAAGTCACCTTCAGTGACCGAACCCACCAGCTTGCCCGATGCTGCCACTACCGGAATACTCTCACCGACGAAACCTCGCGTGTTCTCCATCGCGTCAGTTAGCGTGTCTGTATCGCAGAACCTCAGTGGCGCGACGAGCATATGGCCAAGCACAGGCTCGTCTGCAGCGGTCAGCGCTTGATGGATCAACACCTTGCCCAACAGTAATCCACTTGAGTCGCACAAATAAGCCTCTGTCAGCTGTGCCTGCTGCATCAGCGCAATGACCTGTTCACCGGTCGCTGTCGCATCAAGCACCAAGTGATCTTGTGTGACGATATCGGCAACGGTCATTTGGCGCATGGCAATGGCCTCACGGCCTTCTCGAAGATCAACGCCGCGGTCAAGCAATTGTCGATCAAAGAATGACAGACTGAAGACGCGATGGGTCACCAGGCTACAGATCATTACCGTGATCATCGCCGCCACCGCTAATTCATAGGATTGGGTTAACTCAAGCACAATCAGCGTTGCCGTAATCGGTGCGCCAATGACCGAGGCGCTAACCGCGGCCATCGCAGCAACCGCCGCCACCAGCGCAAACCCCGGCACGACCATGGGCTCAACCAGCTGTCCAAAAAAAGCGCCGGCCGCAACGCCAATAAAAATAGCCGGTGAAAACACGCCACCAAAGAGCCCCATACCAATACAAACAGACGACATCATAATTTTAGCGATCAGCAGAACCAGCAATAAACCCAGGGCATAATGCCCACCCAGCATTTGGTTCACGCTGTCAACACCCAAGCCCAGCACTTGCGGCAGCCAGATACCCACAACACCGCACAAGGTCGCCGCCACAAAAGGCAAAAGCATCGGGCGATTCACTTTCGCGGCAAATTGCTGGGTTCGGCGCAGGGTTAACATGAAGATCAACGCGATCAAGGACAGTGCCGGCGCCATCAAGATCAAGGCGGGCAAAATCTCGGCCAAGGGCGGCATTGGCGCATCAATCAAAAAACTGGCATTACTGGGAAACCAGGCGTTATCGAGGGCACTGGCAGAGATGGCAGCAATCGAAATCGGCGCCACCGCGCGAATTGAAAAATGCCGCAAAACCGCCTCGTGAGCAAACACAATGCCGGCTAGGGGCGCATTAAAGCCGGCGGAAATGGCTGCGGCGACGCCGCAACCCAAAAATATCTCGTGGGACATATTTGA
>Ga0115557_1002476_pt1 | contig 12417 bp, 7 predicted proteins | sample COGITO_mtgs_1104_FD_87280 | JGI IMG/M metagenome (GOLD analysis project Ga0115557, IMG submission 87280) | Pelagic marine microbial communities from North Sea - COGITO_mtgs_110421 | ecosystem: Environmental > Aquatic > Marine > Epipelagic | place: Germany:Helgoland, sampling site Kabeltonne...
CAACAACAACAACAACAACAACAACAACAACAACAACAACAACAACAACAACAACAACAACAACAACAACAACAACAACAACAACAACAACAACAACAACAACAACAACAACAAAAACAACAAAAACAACAAAAACAAAAACGAAAAATGGGATACAAGAAACGACCAATTGGCCGATCACCGAGAGGCAAAATTTGGGACTATGACCTTGGCGAGTGGGTGCCAGCACCTCTGAGGGACGTGATAACTCCGAGATATGCATTTGATACCACCACTCCAGACGTAGAAAACCCCAGGCCAGCTCGTAAAAGGACCAAAACAAACATTTTCGGTACTCATGCTTCTGAGGGCATTTTGCAGTCAATCGTTTCAGCCCCCTCGCTGCGTGCCTCGCCCACTGCATACAACAGCAAGAACGGCAAACATCCGAAAACAAAATCAGCACCAAGGCAAAAGCCAAAGTACATCGGCTGTATGGTCTGTGTATCGTTCCACTCCCTTTCGACGCTGCTGCTGTGCGATAATTGCCCCAACGAGGTGCACATGGAGTGCATGAATCCGCCTGTTGTTGACGGCGTGCCGGAGGGAGAATTTTACTGCTCAGAGTGCTTGGTTGGGGAAGTGGGGAAATGTGCTCTGTGTGAATTCGAGGGCGGACACGATGATATTCGAAGACATTTGAAGGAGTGTCCTGCCTTAGGCGATTGGGACGCTGACGATGGCCAAGATAAGATTGATCGGGTCAAAGTATTCAAGACTTTGAATCGAATTTGCGGGAAAGTTGTTGAGAAATTTAGATCTTTTGAGGAGAAAGTCGTTTCAGGCAGTGGTCTTGGAAGCGGTGGTACTGCTGCAGCAAACACCGGGAAAAGTGGAAGTGCCGGTGAAGTTCTTATTCCGGGCGTATTTAGGAAGGCCAAAAGCGCGACTGGTTACCGTGGAGTTTACATAAACCGCCGAAACTCAAACACATTTGTCGCTGAGAGCCGTATAACCGGCCGTAGGGTCAGCCTGGGGGTCTTTCAGGAGAAAGAAACGGCCGCAGCCGCGGTGCACGAGTACGATATGTATTGGTCCGATAGGCTTCAGAAGGAGAGGGGCGGGAATGTAGCGCCCGAGGAGGAGCGCTTTGCGGCGCTGGAAAACGGAATAGTCGCCGGCGGTACGTTGGCTGCGGCAGCAATGAGAAAATTTGTGCCGCGGGAAGATTTCTGGTACTCGGCTTACGACCCAGACGCCGATTCCGATACGAACAGCATGACGAGCGATGGAGACGGAAGAGTGATATCGCTCCACAAGCTCCCCCCGTGCCTGCACGACGATTCCGCGAGCGGTACTGAGAACTTGCTTCAGAGCAGTTGCCACGCCGTCGCGAGCAGGCGTGGCGGAGGACCAAGTGGTGGGGGTCCTATGTTGCAGTGTCGCTCTTGCAGGACGTGGAGGCACTGGGATTGCGGAGAGTACGAAGAAGGAGGCGTTGGTATAGGGGTCATTTGCAGGGATTGTCGAGTAGAGGAGGCACTTGAGGCGGCTGAGGGAGCTGAGGGAGCTGAGGGAGCTGAGGGAGCTGAGGGAGCTGAGGGAGCTGAGGGGGCTGAGGGGGCTGAGGGGGCTGAGGCATCGGAGTCGTCTGAGATATCTAATACATCTAAGACATCAAAGACATCTAAGACTGTCACACAAAGTAGCAAATTGCCATCTCAGGAAGAACCAAGCCGAAGGAAAAGGAGGCGGGAGGAACTGAGCAAAATCAGGGATATTTGGGAGCGCGACACGAAATTACAAGACGAAGTCCTGACGAAGCAGCTTCCTTGGTTCGCATTTTTCGGCCCCGAGGGTGCCAGCGGACAGGCGGCACCTCTCGGGTACAATTTCATACCTCCTCCGTCGTCGTCTCAACCGACGCAAAAGAGGGCCAGCCAGAGGATCAAGGCTAACGTCAGGAAGGCAAGCACCGCTGTGGATCGCGTCCAGGAGAAGGGCCGCAAGACGCTCGAACAAATGAACTCGCAACTTCTGCTGCTGAGGAACGGTTACCAGGGAAGCCAGCAGAGAGATTACAGGAAGAGTGTCAATAACCTTTGCTTTGATATGGTCAGCGGGAGCATAAGGGAGGGGCTCGGGAGAAATATTGAGGTCTTTCTACACTCCGAAGCGGAAGTGAGCGCGCAAGCGGGTACGGCAGAAAGTGGTGCAGCTGAGATGTTTTCGGACCCTTTTGGGGAAGGAATCGTTGAGCGCACGGACCTCGATTTTCTCAAGAGGGAATCGCTAGAAAAGCTCGTGGAGACCCTCAGACACACGGTAAAAGATGGGGTGATGGACGGTACCGTCAAGAACCCCGGAGGAGACGGAGGAGACGGAGAAGACGGAGGCGAAAACAGGCGCGAAAATGGGCACGGAAACAGAGAAAGCGGTTTTGGAAGCGTCAGCAAGGCGGGTCTTGTTGGTCTTTTTTCGGATGAGAGCGTAGGAGCGGCGAATGGAAAGGCGATTGAGGGGGAAATGTCAGATGGAATCGATGGTAAATGTAGTCGTGAGGGTTGCCAGAAAGGAAAGAGATTCAACTCCATTTACTGTAGCGACATTTGTGGGGTCAAGGTGGCACAGGAGAGACTCAAAGATAGCATCGGAAGTGCTTGGGCGTATAATGTGGGAGGGGGGAGATGAGTGAGAGTAAGGGACCCTAGGAGGATTCATTTGGAGTTTAAGAAGTTTAGGACTTACTTTTGGAAGTTCATGGTGACTGTTTTAGTTTTGAGATTTTGAAAAGAAAAGAATGAAAACAAGATTCGAGGAGAAAATAAAAATTGTAAGGCTTTTGATGTTTAGTTTTTGCGTCTTTGCGTGTTGTTTGTATCGGTGTATAAGCATTCGCTATGGGAAGTAGCCCTTCAGTCTTCACCTTCCGGGCCGTGACTGTCTTTCCAACCCAGCATAGCACAGATTACTTCTTCAACACCTTCGTCTTCTTCCCCAATGACACTACCAATGACAAGATCTGGCGTTAGATTAATCGCGAGGACATAAAAAGTATGTCGAGGTGTACTGACAGAGCATCTGAATTCTCTGTATCTCAAGACCCTGGACTGGAAATGATTCCAGGCAAACAAAGAACATAATTTCCGCGTTCATATGATTGGGGGGGGGGGGGACTGATGTGATATACTGCGATGACGATATGTTTGTACGAACTTACTTTTGCGACGACGGAGATGATGACGATATTTAAATTTTCCAATTAATTCTCCTCCATAAATTTTTGTATTTCTATATACGCAAATTTGGCGACCGATTGACTGTTGCTTGCCCTGCTGCTTGTTTTTAGTTTCCAGAATCGAAAAGTAAGGACGCCTCGCCTCCCTCCTCACCCTCCTCTTCTCCACAGTTATTTGGCGTACATACTAGCATGCTGTGTCAAAAGGGTATCATTTTCGCCGTCATCTGTTGTTCCATAATCGGTGCATTCTCTTCTGGCGTCACGGATTACAACAAATGTGAGTATACAGCAGGCAGATTGGGCGAGACTACTGCAGTTGCTTTTCTATGAGCGCGCTAGGTGGATCGTGCTCGCTCTATCCTGCACCTATAACTGTACGACTGTATGACCATTTGTACACCGTATGACTAACTCCTGGAATATTTCAATGAAAATTAGGTCACATCAACGCTATAATTGCTCCCTTATTTGAGTCATGGAGTCATCTGGCTGCAATCCGGCTCGCCGTTGATCATTTTAATGCGCGTGACCCTCGGGTGGTCCCGGAACTGAAAGATTTATCGTGTCCATCGAACATTACCCTCTCGACAGCATTTTATAATAGCATGGCAGACAAGTCAGTGGCAATGGAGGAGGTTATCAATATTCAGTCTGCCTGTGATGGTTGTCCCCCTGAAAGTGCCGAATTCGAGGCTGCCAGCTGTGCGATAATTGGAATGACCTACAGCTCGGTGACTGAGCCAGTGGCAATCGTAACATCTGTCGTTGGCATCCCTCAAATCTCAGCCCAGTCGACCTCAACTGCTCTTAGCGACTCTGTCTTCACTTCCTTTGCGCGCACAGTCCCGTCTGACGCCTCGACGGCATTTGCGGCAGCCAGATACTTTCTATCAATTGGAATGAATTACGTCTGCGTGCTTAATATGGAGGACACTTACGGGTCATCATTTGCCAACGAATTCACAATTGCCATGGAGAAGTTGGGTGGTAACGTGATTTCACTGTCGTACAGCACCGCGATTTTGCGTGATGGTAGGCCAAATGCGATTGAACGGAGCGGAGTAGGCGTCGGACTCAGAGCAATCAAGCAGAGCGAGTTCAGCGGTGTCCTGGGTGTTTTTACTGAAGATGACTGGCTGACAATTATGCGAGCAGCACGAGAGGCGGGGGTCGTTGGCAGTGACTACTTCTGGTGCTTCACAGATAGTATGACGCCCCAGTATTTTAGAGCGCTTGGTAAAACGGATGAGGAAGATTACTCTCTGGCCTACGGCTCTGCAATCGTTCTCGCTGGTGGTGCGATTGAGGATTTAGCAACCTACCAGAATTTTGTTCTGGCTTGGAATAACCAACCGGGTGGAGCAGCGAACTTCACAGCGACCGTGAATAGCATGCTTCCTGATGGTATTGAGCGGAAGAACGTTACTTACATGGCCACCAATAGGCCATCCTCGCAAGTGCTATTCTACTACGATGCGGTGATGTCTGTCGGCCTGGCCGCTTGCTCAGAAAAGAAGTGGTCGTCGTTCAACCTCAACGACCGGTCCAATGACGACGATGTGCCCATCTTGTACAAGAATATTCTGAAGCAGAGCTTTATCGGCGCCTCCGGCAGAGTCAAATTCAACAATGACACGCATGATCGCAAATTTTTTACTGTTCCTTTTGAAGTTCAAAATGTGTATGCGACGCCTCCTCTAGTGGATACTCGCTCCAAAAAGATTGCCTTTAAGCTGGATTTTTCTTGGTTATCAGTTGATCTTTCTTCCTATTCGAAGCAAGAACTCGTTGACAAAAGCAAGGGAGAAATCGAATTCATTGATGTTGTTCCATTTGAGTACTACGATGGGAGCACCTCTCCACCTGCTCAGCGATACCCCCCTCCCGAGGATTACGACTACATCGGCAAGTCAATCCGCGTGGCGTCTTGGATCATATGCATCCTTTTGATTTTGGGATGTTTTTTGTGCTTGCTGTGGGTCTACTTGAATCGCGAGGAACGGATCGTACGGGCAAGTCAGCCTGAGTTCCTCTCCTTGCTGGCATTTGGCGTCATGGTATTCTCCCTGACGCTTTTCTTCTTGACAGTGGACGACGAATGGGTGAATCTTTCGGATGGAGAGTCGACCTACTGTATGCTGACAATATGGTTCGCCGCCTACGGTTTCTGCCTGATATTCTCTGCCCTCTTCAGCAAGATCTGGAGGATCAACAAGATCTTCAAGAACGCCGCCTTCCGGAAGGTTCGGGTGACGCGCAACGATGTTCTCATTCCGTTCATTGTTCTGGTATGTGTTGTTACCGCACTTCTTGTCTTCATGCAGATTTACGGGCCTTATCGCTGGGAACGCACCCCGCAGGTGACGGATTCCTTTGGGAATGTCTTGATGTCCAGGGGGAAGTGCACCGGGAATGATCAGACCATTATATTTGTCATGTGTATCATTGGCGTGAATGCCGTGGTATTGCTGCTGGCTCTGTACCAGGCTTACCAGGCACGTGCCATCACAGTCGAGTACAGCGAGAGCACCTACATAGGTTACGCGATGGTGTCCATGTTTCAGGTTTTTCTCATTGGTACTCCTTTGCTCTTTCTGCTCAATGAGAATCAGACGACCTTTGTCTACGGTTGCCTGGCAATAGTTTCCGGCACAAGCGTGACTGTGTTAGGGTTCATGTTTGTTCCCAAGGTGAGGCTCCTCTACGAAGAGCGTCACCCCGAAAAATTCGCTGATAAATCAGGGACGTCCTCTTTGAAAACATCATCTACGTCATCGAAATTTACAGGAAGAGCCAAGGGTAAATCGCAAAAAACCGTCACGTCTTCGACGTCCACGTATGATGCAAGCTACGCGAGTGAGGGAGGAGAAGTTTCGATGAATGCAAATCCGCCAAGCACGACTACGTCGATGAGCGATGTGGATACTAATGCTCCGGCTGTCTCTTTCAAGAAGAGGCCCACCAATGTCAATGACCCTCCATCAGTGAGTTTCGAAACGAAGAAGAAGAATAATAAAAAGCGACCCCCTACGACGCTCCGAAGCGTGCCCAGCAGGGAGGCGTTGGGAACGAAAATATCGAAGAAGGAGGTGGACAGTGAGGCTTCCTTCATGAAGAAATATGGGGGGGGTGGTGGCAAGTCACCCTCCCCTGCAAGGTCCACTTCGCCATAACCAACTCAAAAAAAAACAAATAGCGATGACGTGTCCATAAGTGTCAGGTTTGGGGTGGGAAATCTAATTCATCTTCGGGTCAACTACACTTTCTTTGATTAACACCAGAAAAATCAGAAAAAGTAAGATATATTTTTTCACTTCAACAAGAGCGATTTCCCATCAAAAACTATGCAAAAGTAAAATAATAATGCAAACACGCTAACGTTTACTCATAACAAATTGCGCATCTATTCTTCCTCTGCATCGGCCTCAGCGAGAGCAGCTGCCTCTCCCTTCAGCTTGGCTGCGGCTCTGTGAGCCCGGGCCTTCCTGAGACGATCCTGCTCCATCTGTCCGGTATACACAGCTCCTCCAACCATGCAAACGAAGAAGACTCCAAGGAAAAGGAAGGAAAAGAGAGCGGTGCTCTGCTCGTCAGTATCTAAGGCAGCCTTGAGGAGCATTGCGTAGAAGGCAACAAGCATGGACCAAAGGGTGATGTAGCAGGCGGTGATGATGCCTACGTCCTCCAAGTCATTGCCGCAGCCAATGGGAATTATCTTTCCCCCAATGTTCCAGACCAAGGGCTCGTAATTGTTCGCAAGGTTAATCTCGGCCAATGACGAGGGGCGAAAGCTGGGATGGCAGGGAGAGAATGCAATAATAATTGTCCAGACGAGACGTGTGTTAGTTTTTGCTTGTAGGCATTCGTATTGTGGGTCTTTCGCGATCCTCCCAGCCGACAGTCCGCCAGTATGGCTTCTGCCCTATGCGCCGCCCTTGGGCCTGCTGCTCAGCCGCTTGTTGTCTCTTTCGCCCTGTTGCTTGCTCAGTGTATCCATAGCGCTACTTACGATCGGTCGTCCTTACTCTTGGATTCAACCGTCACATTTACATCCTTCATCTCGATTCCGGCATCGCTCTTCTTCTCGCTCGACATGATTTCTGGTTTGTCTGAGAGTTTCGTGGGGGCTAGCTTCTGGGGGAGGGGTAACTTTTTTGTCTGCGGAAGTCATTAGTCAGTTCAGTAGATGACGGAGGAAAGGTTATAACGGTTTGGCATATTTCACGCCACGAGCGAGATATTGAGTTAGCCTTGGCGTCCCTGCCGCTCGAAACCCACAACACGAAGACACAAACCAGTACGCGCTCACGAAACTCTGAACAGCCAAAGAGAGCGTCCTCCAAGAATCAGTCAAAGGCAGATCCCAACACTCATATTCTGGGGGGGGTGCCATTCGAGGTATAGAAGGACCGAGAGAGTATAGTCTTACTTACCGTACTGTTGAAGAGGACGAGATACCTTGGGATATGCCAACGCTGGAAATAATGGGAAATTAGACTGGAAATTTTCAGCCCTTATCATTCCGTTTGTTTTGTTTCAAGAACGTGCGACAAACGTCTGTTACTATGTATATGTCGGTTCCGATAGTTTGGCCGTGAAAAAACGAAGTAATTCCTTCAAAACAAGGACAACAGCTTTTTCCAACTTATGAACGGGTTTGACTCCGCTGAGGCGGACTATGACGCGGCCATGTCTCGGTTTAAGAAGCTCCACTCTACCACAACAGAGTTAAATGATACCTACTACCTGACCTTTGAGGAGGACCAGTCTGAGCATATCATTGACGATTACAATTACCCCCTCCAGAAGAAAGATGTCATCACGCCATCTGTTGTCCATCGGCAGGAGATGAGTAACTCGATGAGTTGGATTGTAGTAATGGCAAAAGTGTTCCAGGACATAAATTTGCGTACCTCTGACACCCTGGTTCATGTTGGGTCTGGGGATGGGGGGTGGCTGATGGAGGCTGCTGTGAGGCATGGTTGCCAGTGCGTCGGCGTGGACACTAGCCACGCTTCGGAGTACCGCTGCGGCATGAAGGCGCATGAGAGGGGAATTAGCGACCTAATTGAGTATGAAATTGTAGACACTCTACTGGAAGCAGATTTGAGCAGTGCCACAGCTGTGCTTATTAGCTCCGTGAATGGGACAAATCTGGAGATGAAAGCGTTAAGAGAAAAATTAGAATCGGAAGTTGAGAGTTTGACACCGATTGTTGTGATTGGGGGTCAAGAGATAATTTGCTGGTTCCCCCAGAAAACTCGCAAGCACAGGGGAGTTCCAATTTACATATATCTGAGGCGGACACAAGTTCCGTGAACCTCATGTAGTGAGTTATACACCGCACTAAAGATAATAATAAGTAGAATTGAGCGAGCAAGAAGAGAAGTTTAATAGAAAGGGGTTTGGCTCTTAATATTCTACTTTTAAAAAACAATTTGGTTTGTGATCAATCAAAGCTCACTCGGGGGATAAGTGCAATTGGTGTGGTCGACGATAGTGAGGCCAGCAGGGGCGCCAATCCTTTCGCTGTTCTCAATAAAGGACGACAACCCATGTTTCTCCGCTGATTCGCGCATCTCCGCAAGAGTCTCGTTACTCTTGTCCCTCGCATACATGTTCACGCCAGCAAACAACAATTTCCCATTTCGCTTGTTCTCAACACACTGGAATTCTAAAACCCACGGATAAGGCTTCCCTGGTTCTCGCGTCCCAACATCTATTAGGTAGTCCGGGCAGATGCCATCTGCTGCCTGTTTGAAAAACTTGCAAGTCGTGCCCACAAGGTGTCCTGGTAAATTGTCATCAACTGTGAAATCAAGATGAACTACTTGATCTTTTTGAAGCTTCTCCTCCAAAGGGCATTTCAGACTAAAGAGGTCGTGAATTTTCGTCTCACTAGTTGTCGTATCGACTGTCTTCACGGACCGCTCACAACCGCAGAGGGGAGGCCGCGGCTGTGTATAGTCATGATAAGCAAGCTCAAAGAAGGTCCCTTGCATAAGTTTGGCATCAAAATGTGTGGTTACAAACGGATCGATAAGATTTTCAACGCCATCACAAGCACCTCCGTAGATTAAAGCTGGAGTAGCAGCAAGAAGAAGAATTAATAAAATATTAATCATCTTTTTGAGTTGTTTGCCGTTACACCTGACCTCACCAACACCAGAACCAACCTGACCTTTCCCTAAAGCCAGCTCTACAACTGAGTACTCGATAAGGTAGAGACCTCCTTGTCTTGCTGCAATAATCCAAATTTACTCGCAAACAAACCCCAGTCCTGTCAATAAAATATACAGAACTCAGAACTCGGAATCAAACCGAACGAACAACTTCGCTTCCAATGAGGCTCCTAGCCTATGGTTTTATTTTGCTGGGGCTTCTTCCATCCCCCTCTGTAACGTTCGCTAATAGCGTGTCGAAAAAAAATTGGACGGAATGGGGATCTATTCTAGGGTCCTGGACTATCACAGTTGATGTTCCACCAATTGACAATGCCTTGATCAAGGCTTCCATGAACAGTCATCTGACGGTGCACATTGTTTGTGATCCGATGCAGGTATATGCTTGTGATAACGACTGCGATGTATTTGATAACAATGAAATATGTGTGGTGACTCCTGAGAAATGGAATACTCATAGAGAGGACTGCTTTGTTGCTAACGAGACCTCCCGTAAGGTGAACGGTGGTGACGCTTTGTTGTATTTTCATTTGAGTCTTGGCGTAAAAGCCAAGGTTCCCCTACTTTTCGACGTTGACGAGGAGGTGACTACGGGTGGGTGGGTAGGGCCCTATACTGTTCTTCTTCCCGATGGAGGTCCTGATTCGGACGAAACTCGCCTTCGATATGCCATGACCGCCCTGAGCGACTTTTTTAGAGCTCCTGATGGTTATACTTTAACTGAAGACCCAGATGATTTCCCGCGTGTGGTTGGTCTGACCGCACTGAACAAGACAATTCAGACTCAAGGGTACGGTCCGGCATTCATGGAGGATCCGTTCAAAGATTATTATGAAAATTGTGATAATGGCGACGCTAATCCTCTTCTCCCTCTTCTGGAGTTCCACAAGGGGGTCGATGAGGATGGGAACAAAACCATGGATGTCAGCTTTCATTGGCACTTATTCAGTTATCCAGATACTGATTTGATTATGCATAAAGTCTGGCCATATTTAATGGACAACGGTTTCCCAGTGACTGGTCCATACTGTTTCAACAATAAGGAAATCGCGTATGCACTAGACTTTGACTTCGACACTAGGAATGCATCTTCGATATATTCCAATGTTGTAATGAATTTTGTTGCTGGTTGTCTTCCAGGTCTGCCCTGTGAACCCGAGATATTTGAAAAGTGTGAGACTTGCAATCTAGCGTCTACTGCCACAGGCGTCACAGGAGACAACTCACAATTAAATACAATTATCATTTTGGGGGCTTGCCTGGTTCTTTCCACCATTGTAGTATTGTCAATGTTAATCATCTCATGCTGTCTACGCCGGAAGGTGGTGAGACTAGAGAAGCAAATTAAAGTCGGCAAGAAAGATGGCAATATGGATATGTCAACGTTGGTAGAGAACTTGGACAGTCCAGAGGAAAGGTTGTCTGCCACAGAAAGACTGCTTTCACTGCCCCAGAGCTCAATTTAATATTTGACCACAAAGTGAAAAAATAGTTGGTTTTACCGTGCAAAAGTTTTTTCTACTGTACCTTACGTTCGCACAAAAGAAAAACATTATCATTATTTGCTCCGCAACTGGCCAATAACCTCTAGGATCTTGTCCAAGTCTTGGTCTGAAAACCTCTCAGAGCAGTTCTGGATAATTAGGTGGAGATGAACTGTAGAAGATGGTAGCAAGTTCAATATTTGGATAGTCTCCTTATCACTTAGACTCCAATCCTTCCTCAGTATCTTCACAACGCCGCCAATGTTATCAACCTTGTCTTCAGCAACGCAATTTGTGCTCAGGTACTGCATTGTTTTTTTCTTAAATTCCATGAGCTCGGCAGGGTATGCTTTGTTGTTTCCCTTTTCGTCTCTCAATAGTATGAGGAGCTCAGTGTTTGATATTAGTGTCGGGTTCGGGTCTTGTTGAATCTCCATTCTGTTTCTATCAGATCCTTTCTCAAATAAGTGGACACCAGTTCTCCAGGAAGCTCTCTTCAGCCGCTTTTGGATCAGGAGTTCCTAAGGTGTTTCCTTAAATTTTGGTCCACAATTTGCTAAAGATCAGTCAATAGGGCTGTTGAATAGGGTTAATATATTTACGAGGCCCAATTACTCTGCTTTTGGAGAATTGGGTAGAGGTGGGCATCCAGCCTTACAAGCTCGGGGGAGCAGCGGCCTTCAAGGAGTTGGGAAATATATATTAGATTTTGCAGCCCCTGTTAATGATATCACAATAAATTCTGCTCCGCCCACCTCTTCCAACCCCTGTGAAGGAGGAAGGCTGCTTTTCAGCCTCCTTCCTCTTTAATCACCCCCACACTCACCTGCTCGAGTTATATAAGGGTATATTTGATTGACCAGGACTCTCATACATTTCTGGGGAAAGAGGATCGACTTCATTGGGAAGGGTCGAATTGTCAATAAGTGTATAGGTCACTTGTTTTCTGGGTGTCTGGACGTCTGTTAAGCCCCCCCATCCTCCCAGGCCTCCTGGGGTTTTGTGTTTGTGAAGGATGCAAAAAAAACCTTCGCAAAGAAAACCTAGTGCTGGAAAAAATTCGGTCCCTGAACGGACAGGAAAGAGACCAACACTAGTCGATGCATCGAGCTTCAATTTAACGGAAGATGAGGCTGCTTTACTCGCGCTAAATGAGATTACCATATCTAGGTACAGCCTGAATTTCTGTCTTAATGACGAAATCCATGATGAGATGGAAAACACCTTCAGGACCACCATGTGCAATATGCAAAGGGGTCTTCTAAAGTACCTGAACACTCTCTTGATAGTGCTATTGCCGTTCTTAACCTTCGCTGAGTTTTGCTTTCAATTCGCTACTGAAAATCGCTGGACTCCTACGGTAGTGAACAGGCTCACAATCAGCTACACTGGTAACGAGGAGATATTTTGGTTCATCATTTTTCTTAGGTCGGCCATCTGTCTGTTCTTGGTGTGGGTCAAAATGATCAAGTTTTTCGACAGCGATGCGTATTATCACCGTCAGAAGCTGATGGTAAGTGCCTGTCTAATG
>Ga0115557_1002500_pt1 | contig 12361 bp, 8 predicted proteins | sample COGITO_mtgs_1104_FD_87280 | JGI IMG/M metagenome (GOLD analysis project Ga0115557, IMG submission 87280) | Pelagic marine microbial communities from North Sea - COGITO_mtgs_110421 | ecosystem: Environmental > Aquatic > Marine > Epipelagic | place: Germany:Helgoland, sampling site Kabeltonne...
CAGATTCCGGCGCGCCTCGCGGGAAGAAGAGTTGCACGACGCCTGATTCCCTGTGATAACTATCAAATCCACTGTTGGTCGATGCTTGACCAACGGACGATTTCGGAATGGAAATATCCTCCCTCGTGTTTCCAAAATACGAGCCTCGTTCGCCGTATTCGAACAGAGCTTTGAACTCTTCTCCGTTAGCGCGAGCATTCTTGGCGACCATTACGACGCCCAGTAGCACTACAATTCCAAGTAACAGTTTGTACCGTCTTTGTTTCGCGCCTGATGGTGAGAATAATAACACCATCATCCTAATTACGATGATGTGCTGCTAATTATCGTAGAAGATTTGATCTTCCTTCTTCATTTCCCGTTTTTTCTTATTGTCTCGTAAAATCGAACTCGCTTTCCGATACCGCCAAATCACCGAAAAGAAATCAAAAACGCCAAAGTCCGGCCACAGAGCGTCCACGAAAACAATCAACGCGTTTTCCAATCGAGTGGTCATGAAATCCGACAGTCTGTTCGTGCCCGACGTTCGAACGACCAAATCCACGTCGGGGAGGATAACCGCTTCCAATTTATTTTTCTCGTTTTTTTTACTTCGCCTCCTCCTCGTTTTACCGCCATCGACGCCGTCAATTCTACCGTTACTCTTACTACTACTATTACTATTACTACCATTCTTACCACCCCCCTCGCTACAACGACTACTATTACCTCTATCGTACCTATTCTCGCTACCATTACCACCGTAATAAAAACGTCTCTTTATGCTCTCCTCTCCGCTCCTCCTCCCAACCTCGTCTTCTTCCTCTTCTTCTTCTTCTTCTTCTTCTTCCGTCGCCGCCCACGCGGCGCTCCCAAACTCCTCCGCGCCGCTATACGCCAAACAAATATTCAACACGACAGTCTTCTCTTTTTCACCTCCTCTTGTGTTTCCTGTTTCTTCTTGAATTTCATCTCTCCGCGCGTTCCTCCTCGTTTCCTCCATAGCGTACACGCACGCCTGTCGAACCTCCTCGCTCAAAGCGTCCAACCTCCCCGAGATGACAATCCTCGCGTTCGCGTTCCTCACCGCGTCGCTTCGTGCCAGTTTCGGTAGCTCTTCGATGCATAAGGACATTAATTCGTCCACTTCTCGTGCGTCTCGGTTGAAGTTTTCCAAAGAAAACGCGTAGACGGATATCGTTTCAATCTGAGGGAGTTTCAAGGACCACCTGAGGACGTTTTGTAAGGTTTTGGCACCTCTTTCGTGCCCTTTCTCTTTTGAACTCTTCTTACTCTCGTTTTCTACGACGTCTTTGTCTTCGTCTTCTCCTTTATTATTCATTCCTTTTTCGAGTCGTTTGAGTTGTTGTTCTTTCTCCCACCGGCGGTTGCCATCCATCACGAACGCGATGTGTTTGGGAATAACGCGATGCCTTTTTCTCTCATCATCATCATCAAAAAAAGACCACCAAGAATGAAAAGAATACATCCAGGATGAAAGAGTTAAGAGTCTTAAGAGGAGAAATTCCAGCATCGCTGTTATCAAAATCATCATTTCAATCGGGAGGAGGAAGAGAGGAGGAGAGAGCGTTGACCTTTTGTGATATATGTGTTTGAAGTACTTGAGGAGTACTAAAAATTCCCTGAAAATGTATGCACCCTACCCTAAATGTATGCACCCTAAACTGTAGGGGTAGGGGAATATTTTGAAGTATTGAAACGTTTCAATACTTCATTTGTAGAACGCGCTGACGAAGAAGAAAGGAAGCGAGAGAGAAAGAGACAAAGAAAGAGTTGCTCTAACCGCATTTAGTGTGTTGTGTGTGCTTGCGTGGCGTTTTTGCTCTTCTTTTCGTTTTATTATACCATGAGTAGTAGTTTAGAAAAAAACGATGATGGAAACGAGGAAGAGTTTCAAGAGTTGACTACGACGACAACAGAACAACACGAAAAGGAAGGGAGGAGGCAACAAAAGCATCATCCTTTATATCACGGAACAAACCTCGCACCAAAAGCGTTAATATTCGATTGCGACGGGACTATTTTAGAAACCATGACGTTATTCTTCGTCGCGGATAAACAAACGTGCGAAGAATATGGATTAGAGTTGACGAAGAAACGATTTTACGAACTCGCCGGGGTGCCGATAAAAGAGATTTTTAGACTATTGAGAGACGAGCAAGGGAAAACGGAAGAAGAAATAACGGAAGAAGATTTAGATCGAATGACCTTACGATGTGGCGAATTAGCAGAAGAAATGGGCGCACCGGAGATCATACAGAGCACGGAAACCATCATCATGCACGGGAAGAGGAACGGGGTACCGATGGCGGTGGCGTCGAGCGGGTGCCGCGAAGTCGTTCGAATGCATTTGAAGCAGAGAGGCCTGTTAGATTTATTCGATTGCGTGGTGACGTGCGAAGACGTGGAGCGTGGGAAACCGGCGCCGGATTTGTACTTATTAGCCGCGAAGAAGTTACGCGTAGATCCGAAAGAGTGCACCGCGTACGAGGATGCGTTATTAGGCATCGCGAGCGCGAAGAAAGCCGGAATGGATGTAGTCGACGTGAGACAGTTAGAAGGGTACCCGAATCCCGAGGCGTTGTTCTATGACAATTAGCTATATTTATTACTAGCGTGAGTGAATAATACCGATGAATAGTGAATCGATGATGCGCGTTATATTATACGTAGTCGTTTGATTTTGCCTAATTTTCGCCCTTTTGCTTTCTTCTCCACACTTTTGTGGAAAGAAGCGCAGCAGCTCTTCGCTTTACTAAATGTCACTCGCGGCGCTGCGCATTCTCCGTCGCGCAGGAACAACAACAACAACAACAACAACAACAACAACAGCGAGACGGCGAAGCTCCTTCCTATCGTCATCGATTGCCTCGTCGTCATCTGTTGAGCGCATCCGAAAGAAAGGACTTTTGATGACGACGACAACAGCAAAAATTCCCCTAAGGACTTTGAAAGTGAACGCATTATCGTCATCATCTACCTCTGATTTAAGAACAACAAACCCACCTTCGACAATTAAATACGGATACGTGGATACCCACGCGCATTTAGAGATGATTTTAGAGAAATTAGACACGAAATACGAACACTGGATAGAGTCTGTTCGGGAGAAAGAATCGGAGCAAATGTACTCGTTAGAGTCGATTTTGACAATCGGATGTAAACCAGAGAATTGGAGGAAAGTTGAACATTTCTTACAGTTTGAAGAAGTGTACGGCGCGTTCGGGGTGCATCCGTTAAATGCGAACGCGTTTGAAGAGAATACTTTTTCCACGACCGTCTCGGATGGTTTAAAAGCTTTGCATAAAAAATACCCGCGAAAGATGAAAGCGATAGGGGAGTGCGGTCTCGACTACTACGTCTGTCCGGACGTCGCGAACGCGAAAGAATGGGTCTGTCCTGTCGATTGTCGAGAGCATCAGCAGTTTGTGTTCAAAGAGCAAATTCTGTTGGCGAAGGAGCTGAATTTGCCGTTAGTCGTGCACGCGAGAGATGCCGGGGACGGAGACGCGGAATCGGATTGTTTGGATATCATGCGGAAACACTGCGACGCGTCGCAAAAGATTCACGTGCACTGTTTCACCGGAACCACGTCGTTTGCTCAAGAGTTATTACAGTCCTTTCCGAACTTAAAGCTTGGCTTTACCGGCGTCTGTACTTTTAAAAACGGTTCGAACGTCCGCGAGGTTGTTCGAATGACCGATTTGAATAGAATACTGCTCGAAACGGACGGACCCTTCATGGCGCCCGTGCCGTTTCGAGGAAAAGTAGCGGAGCCGTCGATGGTACCGCACATTGCTGAAATCATCGCGACGGTTAAGAAAAGTACCGTAGAAGACGTGTTTGAGGTGTGCAGAGAGAACACGAGGGAGGTATACGGGATTTAGAATTGTATTCGTAATAATTTATTTGTGTTGCTATATTTTTGTGTTATTTTCTCAAGTTTTTGTTGTTAACTCGTCCAATTACACGTCACTTTATCTTCTGCAGACTCTCGAGGAGATGTCCACCACCACTCCAGAAACGAGAACTTCGTTCGGGACGAAACGACGAAACGCGCTAATCGCCGCAAAAGACGAGATGAATAAACCGCCGCTTCCTCGATTAACCGCGACCATGAACGCCCCTTTGTGCATACGGGCGAGATTTCAATCCTTCCTTTCGGGAAAATCCAAACAACCGGATTACGACGCGCGAGATTGGTTACGAACGGTCGTCTTCGCGCCGAGAAACATACGAGGGTTCGAGAATATCCGCAACCCGTGGTTGTGCGTCCAATTCGTGACCATTTTGTGTGTGCTGTTTACGAAAATCATCGAACCGAAACCGTTGAAAACGTTTAGCGAACAGTTGAGTAAAGTCGAGTCGGTGTATTTGATTATGTTCTCGACGCTAGGATTTTTAATCGTGTTTCGACTGACGAGAGCGGCGGTGAGATTTTGGGACTGCAGGCAAGCGTGGGGGAACATGGTTATTTACAGTCGGTGCGTAGCGGACGCGCTGATGGTTCGCGCGGAGGAAGTTCAGATGGATTGCAACAAGAGCGAGGAGGTGACTCGCGAAATCGTTGCGGCGTGCGACGATTGCGTGGCGTGGTGCGCGGCGTTCGCGGTGAGTTCGAAGCAGTTTTTACGAGGGATTGACGCGTTACCCAAGGAAGAGTTGCTTGGCGTTTTGTCTGAAGAAGACGTGAACAAGTTGCAAAAATCGCCGCATCAGCCGATGTTTTGTTACTCGATGATGCGCAGGTGTTCGAGTAGGATTTACGTGACGTATAGACATTCCCAGAAGAGCGAGATGAGGGAGATGCACGAAACTATACGAGACGAAAGTGGAAGAAGCGAGTTGAGCAAATACTTACAAGGTTTAATCACGCAAGAAGGCGCGTTAGAACGTCTCCGAGCGACAAAGTTGCCGCAAATTTACGTCGCGCATTTGAGAACGTTTTTGATTTTGTATTGCTTTTCGATTCCGTTCGTATACGCGATGAATTGGGGTTGGGCGACAATACCAGCGACTGCGATTGCCACGTTCGCGTTGATGGGCGTGGAAGGTGCGGCCATGGAATGCGAAATCCCTTTCGATGCGAACAGGGCGAACCATTTGCGCATGGATCAGTATTGCGAAACGATTGTGAATTCGTGCGCGTTGTTGGCGCAATGGGGCGGCGAAGAACAAGCGAAGAAAGAATTAAACGGCGGGAGAAGGGAAGCGATCACCGAAGAAAGCATAGACGAAGAGTGCGAGCGAATGACTATGGTGGCAGCAAACGAAGGAGACAATGGTGGCGTCGATCAATCGAAAGACACGACCTCAACGAGTCTCTACGAAACGACGCGAGAGGAGATGAACAGAAGATTGAGCATAAGCAAAGAACACGTCACCTTGGACGTTTTGAATACTAACGCGACGCCGACAGAGTTTACCCCAGCCGGCGCCGCTTTCGGTATAGAACGGACGGGGAGCGCTATGAGCGGCATCTCAATAACGCCTCAAAACGAGCTCACTTCGCAGAGTTTAGAAAACATCGCGGAGACGCTTAAAACCGGTTGATGTGTAAGAGATGTGTTTGAACGTTGTTATATAATTCTAGGCCACACATTATAGGTAGCACAGACGCTGCGTGATATAATGCTACTCTTAGTTACATAAATAGTTTCCTTCAATGTTTCCCTTTCTGGACGAATCCCCCGTACACCGTTTCGATCGAGTTTTCGTCGATGCTATAAAACACGCCCTTCTTTTCGTGTTCGTATTTCTTCAACTCGAACGCGATGACTCCACAATTGACGATTTTCTTCGATTTCGCGTCGTGTTTGCTCGCGCTCGGCAAAAAGAGTTTGAAAAACTCTTTGAAATATATAGAATGGCCGGTGGCGATGATCGCTTCGCACTCTTTCGGAACCGCGCTCGGACTCGTCGCCCAATGCGCAAATCTCAAACAATCCGTCGCGCCACGCCTCCCAATCCCCTTATTCCCGGCGTTCGACTCCACGTCAAACTTCACCGTTTCCTCTACGATCGTATTCAACGTCCCTTTATCCTTCGCCACGTTCGTAATTCCAGTGTACGGTACCGCGTCAAACGCCTCTCCCGCCAACGCGAACGCGTCCACGTTCCTCGCCATCTCTTGCAAAGCGTCGTTCACGAACAACTTTTCCTTCGTGCGTTCAAACCTATCCATAAACGCAATCGCCGCGGTATGTGCCGCGCGTCTTAAATTTGACGTCACGATGATTGATTTCTTGCTCAACTTCTCTCCCTTCGCCGCGTCCGCTCTCAACACGTCCACGTGTTTCGATCGCAGCGCCGCGACCTCCGCGTCTGTTAAAAACGGATCGTTCACTTTGTTCAAAAACTTCCTCAACTCCTCCACTTGCTCTAAACCGCGATCGCTCAAAGGCGCGTCCACGAAGAACGAGTTTCGCGCGTTAAACAAACACATCAATTCCATGACTAAACCTCTCGCCAAACGCAAAGGAAAACTGACTCCAAAACCTCTGTTGAAGACGTAATTCCACTGACTTTCCCCGTGCCTGAGGAAATAAATAGTTCTCGTCCCTTTCAGCGTTGATTGCGATTTGATCGTCTCCTCGTCGAAATCCATCTCTTTCTGTAACGCTTTCAGCCCTTTCTTCTCGTTGGAAAGGACTAAGTGCGAAACCGCGAGCACATATACGCGCGTTTTTTTTATAAGATTTTTCCCGAATTGGATTGGATGTACTCTTCGCAAAGAGACGAACAGGAACCCGACCGAAACGGCGACGAAAACCTTCGCAATCTTTTGCGCCTCCTCTGTTGCGTCGTCGTCGTGAAAGTAAAAGAACTTTTTCATCATCTGGTCGGTTACCGCTGAAAACATGACGAGATTTATTGCTCTGTGAGAGAGAGAATAAATAGAGAATATTCGAGAGTGGTTTTTGTCTGTAAAAAAGTGACCAATTAATTTTTCTTCATAAAACTCTCGCGATATCACACAAAAACACTCATTATCCTACGAGACGACGAGAAAGAGAAAGAGAGTCGTGACTCTAAAGAAGAAGAAGAAGAAGAACAAAAGATGCCTCCTACTATAACAGTCCCTAAAAGTAAAGAAAAAGGAATCCGAGTGCGGCGATCGTCGATGGAGAAAACTATCTTTTGTGTCTTGATTGTGATTGTGATTTGGAGAGGGATCGCGGTGTCCGGATTGTTTTCTTCTGATTCTTCTTCGATGATGACGACGACGGGTCGTCAAAACGAGAACGACGATTTCGACATCGGGTCTGGAGGAGGATTTAAAAGGAGTGACGACGAGGACGAGGAAACCGAGGATTACGGCGGCGATGGTGCCGAGGAGAAGAAGGTTTCTGATGACATCAGTGGTGGGAGGAGTAGTAGTAGTAAGAGTAATAGTAATAGCGGTAGTAAAAGGAGTAGCGAGAGCAATAGCGAGAGTAACCCAACGAGAGGAGGAGGAGGAGGAAGAGGAGGAGGAAAAAGTGGTGGCACGAGTAGCAGAAGTAACGAGAAACGAGCGAGCGGGGGTACCGCGGCGAGGAGCAACAGTCGAACGCAAAAGATGGAAGACGACATCTTCGAGACGCTGCGAGACGATTCGCAGCCGCTCGTCACGCACAAGAGGTTATTTATAGTGAATAAACCGGTCAATCCTGAGGACCCGAAAGATTCTCGGACGAAGCCGGTTTTGCAACACTGGTTGGAATCAACGACAGGCGATACGAACGAGACGTTGATTTATCACTTTCCGAGAAGTTTGTTCGAACAGTTGCCGTTGGACGAACCAAAGTTCGAGTTTAAAACCTGTGCGGTGGTTGGGAATTCCGGAGTAACTTTGTTGAAAGAGTACGGGGAGGAAATCGATAACCACGACGCGGTCATACGGATTAACATGGCGCCTATTCGCGGGTTTGAGAAGTACGTCGGGAAACGCACGACCTTCGACGTGGTGAATTCGCACAACGTGAGAGAGATTTTACAAGGCGTGCGCAGATGGCGTCCGGCGAACGAAGGCGAAACTAAACTGGTCTTGTTTGAAACCGCCAGTCATTTTGCGAGATATCACCTCTGTCAACCGCTTTTGAAGAAATACGGCGCGGAAAATGCGATTTTACTCAACCCGTTGTTCTCCAATCGAGCGCATTCGCTCTGGATCAAACTGAAAGAACTTTTGGAAAAGACGAAAAACAGTCAATACAACCGCAAACCAATGAGTGGGTTCTTTGCCGTTTTATACGCGTTGCAAATGTGCGAAAAAGTCGATCTCTACGGTTTCGACGCCTACACGTCCAGGAAAAAATCCTACCGATACCACTATTTCGACAACGTCCAAGGCTTCACGGACGTCCACTCGTTCGATTTAGCCATCGAAGTGTTCAAGTTTATCGCCAAGAAAGGCACTAAAGGCGGGTTGACCATTAACGTTTAATTTTTAAAATTCTACTTTATCTTACTGCTTCTTCTTAAATCATCATCATCCGATTATTATATACTACGCGTCGTATCGTCCTCTTTTCGACTCGACTTTAGAGAGACAAAGGGTCTTCAATTCAAGGTCGGTCTTAAACCCTAATCATCATTAAAAATTCCTCCTAAAAAAATTCAAAAAAAAGCAGCCTCACAACGCGCAGATATATAAGCGCACTCATCATCGTTTACTCTTAGTAAGAGAGTCCACCAATATCCGTTTGATTTATTAAACTCTCTCTAAATCTAACTATTAATACGCGCTCTTTTACGCGCAACGTATTATCATCATCATCATCATCATCTAGAGAGAGCGGCAGAAGAAAAAATCTCCAAAAATCCATCCCCGGGAATTTCAAAAATCGAGACGACAGATACGACTCATTAGAGATATATCGCCCCATCATGTTCAACGATTACTACTCCGTCTCGCAATTCCTCGCGGAATCTGAACCGGTGCAATTCGAAACAAACCGACCGTTTTGCAATTTAGGTCAAGAGTTTGACCCGTCGTGCCCGTTCGACGATTTGCCCAAGGACAAGAAAATAACGATACCATTTTGGATGTGCAAAGAGTTTACAATGAAAGGGTTCGGGATACCGTTGAAGACGGTGGCGAGGACATTCCCGGAAAACACGCACGTCTGGTCGAGAATTAACGCGGAGCCGAAGATTGTGAACTTATCGGAGGAATATTCGGATATGTTCTTCGAGTTGGCGTCGATGTATGGGAAGTTGTTGATGGAAACGTTCGACCCCGATTTTAAGGAGGACGACGACGAGGAGGACAGCGATAGTGAAGATGACCACGAAGATTACGAAGCGGGGAAGGCGTTGGTGCAGAAAGCGAAAGAGGCGTTTAAGAGCAGATTTAGTAAGATGATCATAGAAAGTCACACGGTTGGATCGAAAGAGCCGAGCTTCAAGGAGGAATATTTGACGAGGATGGAACGAGAGTTGTTTCGCATCGGCAGAGAGAGCTGCGAGGAGTTCACGAGATGGAAGTACCAAACGAGCGAACGCATGGAGGCGTGTACTGTGGTGCTGCAAGCGAGGAAAAGGAGTCAAATGAAGAGGAAAGTAGAGATGGGGGGAGGAAGAAACGGTTCCAACGGAGGCGTGTTGAGACCAAGGAACTTTTAAAAAAAAGTACGAGTATTAGTATTAGAGAGAGAGAGAGAGAGAGAGAGAGAGACAATTTTAATGTTATAAATAAGACGACGAATTTCTTCGTCGCTGATATATACAACGTGCGTGTAATTTTTCAACTACACTTCATATATATTTAAGTAAGTGACCACACACAGAATGTGGAAGGAAACAACTGAATACGCATCATCACGCATCCATCATTTTTTGAGTCCGCGAAAAAACAACATTCGCAAACTCTCGCACGAACGATTGCACGCGTTGAAGCTCTTGTTTCATCTCCTCTTGACTCGGACCAAAGCGATGAATGAACCGTAAAGATTGCACGATCAACGCGAAGATGACCAAGGAGAACAAGATCAAGCCGGCGATCCAGAAAAATTTATCGTAGGCTAACTTGGCGCCGAACGAGACGCCGCGGAGGAAACTTTGCGCTCGGTAAAGGAAACGTCGCAGTTTGGCCACGGCTCGTATGCGTGTGACGCTCCTATGCATGCGATTGTTCACGTTATTGGTCGTGAGATAGAAGAAGTTGCTGTTCGTCGCCGTCAAGTCGTGACAGAATGGGTCAAACATGTGGAAAAACTCGTTCTCGTCGAGGTTATGTTTCAACGCCTTTGCCAACGCTCGTAAATTCAGGACGCGTTTTCGTTGCGCCTTTCGATCGTTTTTTCTCTTGACTTTTAGCAACACGTCTCGAAGCGTGAGAGCTAATTTATGCGCGCCGAATGAATCGAGCTCTTCGTCCGTGAAAACAATGCGGACGCCCGAGACTGTCGGAATGCTCGTATTTTTTGCGTCTTCGGCGTCGTTCTTCGTACCATCGGCATCGCCACCGTTTTGTTGTTGCCGTTCTTCTTCTTTTTCTTCCTTTGAATACTCGTAGACGATACTCAAACACGTTTCGATTAAAATTCTCAATTTCCTTCTGTTCGCGCTGTCTTTGCCAATCTCTTCTTTTCTTATCGTCGCCGCCGAGATCGTTTCTCTCTCTTTCGAAAGCACCTCGCCAATCTTCTTCATCAGTCTTTTTTCTTTCACGCATTCCCAATTCATCCACTCCATTGGCGCGTACCCCAAAACGCGAACGATTGAAACTGAAATCAGTTTCGAAAACAACGCAAAGCGCGTCTTGGCGTCTCCGGTGCTCAACATCGACGGTCTGATTTCCAAAGCCGCGCCGGCAGATGGGATCGGATTGACGCATCGAACGAACCACCACAAAAGAGTGCTCGCAAACTGCTCCGGACGCGACCGAACTTCCTCGAAGGATGGTCTTTGCATGTTGTTCATCCCTCCTCCTCCTCTGCTTTTGAAACGCGTGAGCAATTGTTGGCGACGGAAGGAACTCGCGTTGCCGCCGTCGAACGCGAGGTCGTAATCTCTTTCGTTGTTGATCTCGTTGAGACGTTCGAGTTCTCCGTTATCTTCTAAAGACGATTTCCATCGAAAGACGACGTCTTTCAGCGGTAAGTTTCTCTCGCGCTCGTCTTCTGCGCTTTCATCAAGCGCGTGTGGTCTTTTACTTTTCATTGTTCCTTTCCTCGTTCGTCGGTGGCCCTTCTCCATTCCTGAAACGCAATCGTCGTGCGCGAAGCACGCGTGCGAGCCGAAGTATCCGCTCTTCTCCGCGAGCGTCGCCCACGCATAAAATGTCGCCTCGGCTTCGTCTACAGAGAGCAGCAACGAAGCTTTCGCTTCATCGGCGCTTCCAGCGAGGCGTTCAGTTAATGACGACCAAGGCGCGTCTATGCGTTCCGTGTAATCGCAAATCGGAAACGCTTCTTCTCTCATGTTCTCTTCTTCTTCTGTTCCTTCTTCTTCTTCTTCCGATACTACTTCTCCTCCCGCGTATCCTCCGATTTCTCCGTTTTCTCCTCCTCCTTCGTTATTGTTATTATTTCTATTATTCACGCTCGACTTCTGTATGACGACAACTTTCTCTGAATCCGCGCGTATGCGAATCAAGAACCTCCCGTCGACGGTTTCGCTCGCGGCGATAATTCGAGCGATAATTCCGTGTCTCGCGATGGTATTCCTTTTACGATGGTATTCTAAACTCGTAGTGTTATTTATATCGTAACGTAAACTCCTCTTTACCGATCCATCGTACGTCCTCGCGCACATCACAAACGACGGATTATAATGTTGCGTCAGCACCGTTTGCACCATCAAACGTAGTTTCGGTTCGAAGACGTTCAACATCAGCTCCGTCCCGGGCACGACCGCGTCCAAGACGAACAGCGGTAACCGCTTCCACTTCTCTCCTTTTTCTTCATTTTCTTCTTCATTCTCGCCGCCGCCGCGTACTCCTCCTCCTCCCTCCTCCTCCTCCTCGCCGCTCGAAACTCGAGTTTCGCTTCTGCTTTTACTTCTTCTTATCATTTTCTTCTTCTTATCATTCATTCTCTTCGTTAAAAACTCCACCGCGTTCTCGACGACTTTGTTCACCCGCATCTCCTCGTTAAAGTCGAATATAAATTGACTTTTCCGACACGTCGGACAGCACGGATTCTTCGCCATCCATCGCATCAAACTCGTTTTCGAAAACGTGTGTCCGCAACGCAACGTCACCGGGTGTTCGAATATCTCCTGCGTGATTGGACAGTGGAACACGCCGTTTTCGCCGCTCAAGAGAAGATCTTCTTCTAGAGAAAGGAGTTTCTTTTCATCATTTTCATCATCGTCGTCATCATCATTTTCATCATCATTTTCATCATCGTTCTCTTCTTCGTGTACTCCCAAC
>Ga0115557_1002501_pt1 | contig 12361 bp, 9 predicted proteins | sample COGITO_mtgs_1104_FD_87280 | JGI IMG/M metagenome (GOLD analysis project Ga0115557, IMG submission 87280) | Pelagic marine microbial communities from North Sea - COGITO_mtgs_110421 | ecosystem: Environmental > Aquatic > Marine > Epipelagic | place: Germany:Helgoland, sampling site Kabeltonne...
AAAATCATGGTATATATCGTAGACAGAAATCTTATTGTTTTAAGGTTTATTTTGGTTAAATTAAAAAATATTTCACAATTTTTTTGACCTTAGAGAAGGAAAGAGATATAATTCAAAAAATTATTTGATAATAAAAGAAATATAGTACATACATATTAAGTAATTGTATTTCATTGTAACACATATAGTAGGATATGTGTATTTGTTAAAATTATAACTAAATTGATTACTTTCAATTTTAATGTTTTAGAGTTTATTTGGTTAAATTAAAAAATATTTCACAATTTTTTTAACCTTAGAAGAAGAAAATAATAAGAAAACTATAGGTCTCTATCGTCTAGTGGTTAGGACATTGCCCTTTCACGGCAACAGCACGGGTTCAAATCCCGTTAGAGATAATTTTGTATTTTATAAAAATACAAACTTTAAAACCTGAAACCTTCAGAATTCAAGAGTTTTTTTATTTATTATTAAATACTTTTAAAAAGGGAATAATTAATAAATTTAAGTAAAGGAAAAATGACTGAGTGGCTTAAAGTGAAGATCTGCTAAATCTTTGTATACAATACATGTATACCGTGGGTTCAAATCCCACTTTTTCCAAAAAATAATGTTAATAGAATTAATTTTTAATAATAAAAATTTTATTTTTAATGTACAAGAATCGTTTTTTTATTTTGAGTTTTTACCTGTTTTAATTTTTTTAACTGTTGCAGTTATATTATCTTTAATAATAACAGGTTTATCATATTTTTTGGCTGTTCAAAATCCAGAAACAGAAAAATTATCTTCTTATGAGTGTGGTTTTGAGCCTTATGAAGACGCTAGAAATATTTTTGATGTAAAATTTTATATAGTAGCCATCTTATTTATTATTTTTGATATTGAAACTATGTTTTTACTTCCTTGGAGTATTTCTCTTTCTCAATTAGATATTTTAGGTTTTTGGTCTATGATTGATTTTATTATTGAGTTAGGAGTAGGATTTGTTTATATTTGGTATATAGGAGCTTTAGAATGGGATTAATTTATAAAATGTTAGAATAGAGCAATTGGTTAGCTCGCTGGGCTCATGCCCCGGAGGTTGTAAGTTCAAGTCTTACTTCTAATAAATATTAAATTGGCGATTATAACTCAGTTGGTTAGAGTATTAGGTTGTGATTCTAAAAGTCACGGGTTCAAATCCCGTTATTCGCCTACTTTTAAAAGTTGTGTAAAAAAATGCATTAAATGGATGCCTAAACATCAAAAATGGTCGTTTTAAAACGAAAATTTATAACGAGTAATAAAAAATTATTTAGAGTTATAAAAAACCAAAAACAAAAATGTGTTTTGTATCAAACAGTTTGCGTTTTATTGCAAATTTTATATTTAGTGAATTGAATCATCTAAGTAACTAAATTAAAAAATCAATCGAGATATTGTTAGTAGTGGCGAGCGAAAACGATGTTTAATAAAGACTAAAGTACACTTAATTATTTAATTATAAGAGCCAAAGAAGGAAAAATTTTTAATTTATCAGCCCTGTAAAATAATTAATTAACTTTAAAAATAAAAGTAGTATATAACAAGTCGTGTTGTGTATGAATATTGGGGGACCACCCTCAAAGTCTAAAAACTTTTGATGATTGATAGTGAACAAGTACTGTGAAGGAAAGGTGAAAAAGTGTTTAAATAATTAAACAGTTTCTGAAATTTAATGCAAACAAGCAGTTGGTGCTTTATAAAGTAACAGCGTACCTTTTGCATAATGGATCAATGAATTTATTTTAGTGGCGAGCTTAAATTACATAATATGTAGGCTTAAAGAAATTAAGTTTTAAATTGCTTTTAAGTCTCTAAAATAATTACCCGAAACTAAGTGATCTAACCATGAACAGGTTGAATTTAAAGCGGTAACGCTTATTGGAGGACCGAACTCGTGTATGTGGAAAAATACTGAGATGATTTGTGGTTAGGGGTGAAAGGCCAATCAAACTTAGATATAGCTGGTTTTCTGCGAAATCTATTTAAGTAGAGCGTTTAAAAACTTAATTTAGTGGTAGAGCACTCGATAAATAATGGGAACGTAAAGTTTTACTGAATTTAATGAAACTCCGAATACTAAATTAATGATTTTAAGCAGACAGACTTTGGGTGCTAAGATCCATAGTCGAGAGGGAAACAGCCCAGACTATTCATTAAGGTCCTTAAAAATAATTAAGTGAAAAAGTTTGTAAAAAATTTAAAACAATCGGTAGGTAGGCTTGGAAGCAGCCATCCTTTAAAGAAAGCGTAACAGCTCACTGATTTAAATTTTTCGCAACAAAAATGTATAGGGGCTAAAATTATTTACCGAAATGATAGATTTAATTTTTAATTAAATGGTAGCAGAACGTTCTGTTGTTCTTAAAATATTTATGGTGACATAAATTGGAGATATCAGAATTGAAAATATTGATATGAGTAGCGATAAACAATGTAAAAACATTGTCGTTTTAAGTTTTAAGGTTTCCAAAGAAAGGCTAAACCGCTTTGGGTTAATCGGTCCCTAAGAATAAAACGAAAGTTGTATTTAATGGGTAAAAAATATTTTATTTATTTTAATGTGACAAAGTACAAAAACTATTTTTATTTAATGATTAAAATAAAAGTTTTTTAGTATTTTCAGGAAATAGCGTTAATAATAGAATTAAAAACCGTACTTAAACCAACACAGGTAAACAGATTTAGTAAATTAAAACGTTTGAATTAATTATGTTGAAGGAACTCGGCAAAATGACTCTGTAACTTCGGGAGAAAGAGTAGCTTTTTTTGGGAAACCATAAAAAGCTGTCACAAAATCGAGGACAGCGACTGGTTAATAAAACCACAGGTCTCTGCAAAATTGTAAAATGATGTATAGAGACTGACGCCTGCCCAGTGCTGCAAGTATAATAGAAAAAGTTTTGGCTTTGACTAAAAATCCCAGTAAACGGCGGCTGTAACTCTGACGGTCCAAAGGTAGCGAAATTCCTTGGCATTTAATTGGTGTCCTGCATGAATGGCGTAACGACTGTCCTACTGTCTCCAACATAATTTCAGTGAAATTGAATTCTCCGTGAAGATGCGGAGTTCTTGCGGCTAGACGGAAAGACCCCGTGCACCTTTACTATAGTTATGTATTGTAACAAAAAATTTTATGTGTAGTATAAATGGGAAACTGTAAAAAAGTGTTTACGTAAGTAAAAAACTGAAGTGATAGTGAAATACCATTCTTAAAATTTTTTGTTACTCATTTTTTAAGACATTATATAATGGGTAGTTTGACTGGGGCGGTCGCCTCCTAAAAAGTAACGGAGGCGCACTAAGGTAAGTTCAAATTAAAAAATTTAATTGTAGAGTGTAATAATATATTGCTTGCTTGACTGTAAGATTGACAAATCAAACAGGGACGAAAGTCGGTTATAGTGATCCGATGATTCTGTGTGGAAATGGTCATCGCTCAACGGATAAAAGGTACGCCGGGGATAACAGGCTAATCACTCTCTAGAGACCCTATCGACGGAGTGGTTTGGCACCTCGATGTTGGATTATCGCATCCTGGAATTGTAGATGATTCCAAGGGTTTGGCTGTTCGCCAAGAAAGGCGGTACATGATCTGAGTTTAGAACGTCGTGAGACAGTTTGGTCCCTATCTACCGTAAGCGTTAAAAATTGAGAAGATTAAACTCTAGTACGAGAGGACCGAGAAAAGTAAACCTATGGTGTATCGATTGTTGTATCAATAGCAAGTCGAGTAGCTAAGTTTATAATAGATAATCACTGAAAGCATTTAAGTGAGAAACTAACTTCAAGATTAATTTTTTTTAAAATGTAATAGACTATTACTTTGATAGGCTTAATGTGTAAGAGCTGTAAAGTTTTTAGCAAATAAGTACTAAAATTTTATAAATTTATGCAACTTATAATTTTTTTAATGATTTTATAATTTAAAGATTTTAATTCAAAAAATATTAAAAAATTTTTATGTATTTGAGTTTGATCCTGGCTCAAGATGAACGCTAGTAGTATGCTTTACACATGCGAGTTTAACGGATAAATTTTCGTAGCGAACGGGTGAAAAACGCGTAAAAAGTTGCCTTCTAGTTTAGGATAAAACGTTATCAATTTAAAAATCAAAAGTGTTTAAAATTGATAAGTATACGTTAATACTAAATAAAAAAATTAATATAATTAATTTGCTAAAGATACTTTTGCGTAAGATTAGGTTGTTGGTATTTTAAAAGTCTACCAAGCCTTTGATCTTTAGTTGGTCTGAGAGGATGATCAACCACACTGGAACTGAGACAAGGTCCAGGCTAAATTTTTAGCCAGCAGTGAGGAATATTGGACAATGAACGAAAGTTTGATCCAGCAATACTATTTGAATGATGACGGCTGTTATTTGGTTGTAAAGTTCTTTCGTTAATAAATGATAATGACATTAGTTAAAAAAGTTTTAGTCCCGGCTAATCTCGTGCCAGCAGCCGCGGTAATACGGGAGGGGCAAGCGTTATCTGGAATAACTGGGCGTAAAGGGTTCGTAGACTGTATTACAAGTTATTTGTTAAATTCTAAATTTTTAATTTTAGGGAAGCATTTAATACTGTTATACTCGAGTTTTGTTCAGAAGAGTAGAATTTTATGTCGAGGAGTAACGACCTTAAACACATAAAGGAATATCATTAGCGAAGGCGACTCTTTGGTAAAAACTGACGTTGAGGGACGAAAGTGTAGGTAGCAAACAGAATTAGATACTCTGGTAGTCTACACTGTAAATTCTGAGTGCTGTAATTTAGAACATCTAGATTTTTTAAGCTAACGCCATAAGCACTCCGCCTGAGGAGTACGGCCGCAAGGTTGGAACTCAAAGGAATTGACGGGGGCCTACAACAAGTGGTGGAGCATGTGGTTTAATGCGATAATCCGCGCAAAACCTTACCAATCCTTGACATATTTTAACTATTTATGAGTTTTTAATAATAAAAATTTAGAATAGTTAATAAAACAGGTGTTGCACGACTGTCGTCAGCTCGTGTCGTAAGATGTTTAGTTAATTCTTTTAACGAGCGTAACTCTTATTTTTAAAAAGTAAATTTTATTAAAAAAATTATTTAATAATTTTTTTTGTGCCTTAAAAATACTATCAACAGCTCAATTGAAGGAAGGTAAGAATAAAGTCAAGTCCCTGTGGCCCTTATGGATTGGGCTACACACGTGCTACAATGAAAATTACAAAATGTTACTTAAAATATTTAATTTTTGTTAATCTTTAAAAATTTTCTTAGTTCGAATTATAAACTGAAACTCGTTTATATGAAGTTGGAATCACTAGTAATCACAAATCAGAATGTTGTGGTGAATACGTATCTTGGTCTTGTACACACCGCCCGTCACATGCAGAGAGTTAATTTTACTTGAAATTTTAATATTATTTTTAAAATGATTTTCATTTTAACTTTTATTAAGATCATTGAAAAATTAATAATTTGGATGAAGTCGTAACAAGGTAGCTGTACGGGAACGTGTAGCTGGAACAAAATGAAATAGTTCAGTTGGTTAGAACGTTGGAATCATAATCCAAGTGTCGGGGGTTCAAATCCCTCTTTCATTAAAAAATGATTATAAATAGTTTATTTTATATATTTTCAAGTTTATTATTAATAAGTTCCGTTTTTGTTATTACTTCTCAAAATGCTATATTTTCAGTATTATTTTTAGTTTTAAGTTTTTTGTCTGCTTCATGTCTATTATTTTTATTAAAATGTGAATTTTTATCACTTGTTTTTATTTTAATTTATGTAGGTGCTATTGCTATATTATTTTTGTTCGTTGTAATGATGCTTGATTTAAAAAATAATAGTAAAAAAGATTCGTTAAAATATTTACCATTTGGTTTTATAATTGGAACAGTATTTTTAACTGAAATTTTATTAATAGTAAAAGAAACGTTTAAAACCAATCCATATAAAACAAATGATGTATTGTATAATTTTTATACAAATTGGTATGATAAAATAGATTCTTTTACTGAGATTCAGACATTAGGACAGGTAATTTACACTCAATATGTTTTACAGTTTTTAATCGCAGGTAATGTTTTACTATTAGCGACTTTAGCAGCGGTAGTTTTAACATTAAACCATACAAAAGATAACTATAAAACACAAGTTATTTTTAAACAATTATCAAGAAATAATAAAAATGTATTATTAATTTAAAGCATATTATAAGCTTATAGCTCAGTTGGTTAGAGCATACGCCTGATAAGCGTAAGGACAATAGTTCAAATCTATTTAAGCTTATATATATATATATATGAATATTGAAATATTATTATTTAAAGAAATTGTTATTTTTCCAGAGTTATTTTTAGGAATTTCTATAATCTATTTAGTTCTTCATTCCACTTTTTTAGCAATTCAAAAAAAATACCCATTAATTCAAAGTTCAGTATTGTATTTAAGTATTTTAGTATTAATTTTTGCTTCATTTTTAGTGTACAATGAACATTTAAATAGTGTAGAAATGTCTTGCTTAAACAACACTTATGTTTCAGATTATATTAGTTTTATTTCCAAAATAGTTATAGGTAGTTTATCTGTTTTTTGTTTGTTAATGATGCATTCTTATATTTTAACTCAACAAATTAATAATTTTGAGTATTTTTTATTATTTTTATTTTCTGTATTAGGTTTGTTTTTATTATGTTCTTCAAACGATTTATTAACAGCATATTTAGCAATAGAATTGCAAAGTTTATCGTTTTATGTATTAGCTGCATTCAAAAAAAACTCAACCTTTTCGGTAGATGCTGGTATTAAGTATTTTATTCTTGGAGCTTTTGCATCAAGTATGTTTTTGTTCGGGTCGTCTCTGTTATACGGTTTAACAGGCTCTGTATCTTTTGATGATTTTCAAGTTTTATTTGTAAATACCTTTCCAGGTCAGCCTGTCAGTAACATTGCTTTTTACGAAGTTTTGGAAGAATCATTTCATGATACATGTTATTCTGTTTGTGTAACATACCCTGATTTAATTTGGTTATTTTCGACCGAGATTGGTACAATTTTTAGTATTTTTGATTGTCAGTATGATGTAAGAGAAACGTATGTTAATTTTAATTATTTAGAAAATTCAATAGGTTTAGACAGTATTTTAAACAGTTCGTTTGATGTAAGTTTAATTAAATTTGCTTTAATTTTTATATTAATAGCTTTGTTTTTTAAATTAACTATAGCCCCTTTTCATATATGGGCTCCTGATGTTTATGAGGGATCGCCTTCATCATCAACCTTTTTTTTTTCAGTTGTTCCTAAATTGGCTATTTTTGTTTTATTGATACGAATTTTTTATTTTAGTTTTTATGGATTTGTTGATAGTTGGAGACATTTTATTATTTTAACGGTTATTTTTTCGGTAATAATAGGATCGTTTGGAGGTTTAAATCAACGAAAATTAAAAACTTTATTGGTGTATAGTACCATAAGTCATATGGGTTATTCTTTAATCGCTTTTAGTGCAGGGACTTTTGAAAGTTTACAAATGCTATTTAGTTATCTTATTGTTTATAGTTTTTCTGGTTTGTGTATTTGGTCTATTTTTATGTCAACTCAATTAAAAAATACTTATACACAAAAACAAAATAAAGACTTAACGGATTTAGTATTACTGGGAAAATCTAACTATATGTTAGCTATTTTTTTTACTACAGTTTTATTTTCAGTTGCAGGATTTCCTCCTATGATAGGCTTTTTAGTAAAAATGGGAGTTTTTTTAACGGCAATGGAAGCTTCTATGTATTTTGTAGCTTTAGTCAGTATTTTATGTAGTGTAGTTGGTACATTTTATTATATAAGATTAATTAAAATTTTGTATTTTGAAAAAGTACTTGTTGGTAAGTTATACTACCCGATTAATTCACAATGTTCTGTGCTTATAACCTTATTATTTTTTCTATTTTTGTTTTTATTTTGCAACCCAACACTTTTATTTTTAGTGTCTCAAAAATTAAGTTTATTAATATTTTTTTAGAAACAATGCATTTTTAGCTCAGTTGGATAGAGCATCAGCCTTCTAAGCTGTTGGTCATAGGTTCAAATCCTATAAAATGTGAAATTTAGTTATGTTATTCGTTAATAATTTGTTATCTTATATTTTGTTTTTACCTTTGTTAGGAGCAATTTTGTTAAGTGTTTTTCCATCTTCAAATAAATTGCTGTTGAAACAGTTTGCATTAGCTATTTCATGCCTTACTTTTTTATTATCACTAATTGTTTGGATTTTTTTTAATAAATCAATAGGAACTTTTCAATTTGTAAATAAGTTTTTTTGGATTCCGATTTTAAATTTAAATTTTCCTTTAGGTGTTGATGGTATTTCTTTATTTTTTTTGTTATTAACTACGTTATTAATACCTTTATGTTTATTAACTAGTTGGGATACTGTAAAAACAGATACAAAAAAATACTTAATTTTATTTTTAGTTATGGAATTTTTTTTAATAGGTGTGTTTTGTATCTTAGATTTGCTTTTATTTTATATATTTTTTGAAAGTGTTTTAATACCAATGTTTTTAATTATAGGTATCTGGGGGTCGCGAGAAAGAAAAATCAGAGCTGCGTATTTTTTTTTCTTATATACGTTATTAGGATCCGTTTTAATGCTTTTATCTGTTTTATATATTTACCATCAGGTGGGAACTACTGACTACGAAGTTTTATTAACTTTTAATTTTTCTGGGTTAGAACAAAAAGTTATGTGGTTTGCGTTTTTTGCATCTTTTGCTACAAAGGTACCAATGGTTCCTGTTCATTTATGGTTGCCAGAAGCTCATGTTGAAGCACCAACAGCAGGTTCTGTGATACTAGCAGGTATTTTGTTAAAATTAGGTACTTATGGGTTTATTCGTTACTCGTTTCCTTTGTTTCCTGAAGCTTGTTTTTATTTTACTCCGTTTGTTTATGCTATGTCTGTTATTGGGATAATTTATACTTCTTTTACAGCTATTAGACAATCAGATTTTAAACGAATTATAGCCTACACTTCAGTAGCTCATATGAATTTAGTTATGTTAGGGTTGTTTAGCTTTAATGTTATCGGGTTAGAAGGTGCTATTTTGCAAAGTTTAAGTCATGGTTTTGTTGCAAGTGCTTTGTTTTTAATTATTGGAGTAGTTTACGATCGACATCATACTAGAATGGTTAAATATTATGGAGGATTAGTTCATACAATGCCTATATATATTTTTATTTTTTTATTTTTTACTATGGCAAATATCGGATTGCCTGGAACAGGTAGTTTCGTTGGTGAGTTTCTGATTTTAGCAGGGTCTTTTAAAAATAACACAACTATTACTTTTTTAGGCGCTACTGGAATGATTATTGGAGGATGTTATTCATTATGGCTGTTTAATAGAATAGCTTACGGTAATTTAAAAACTCAATATTTTAATAATTATTTAGATGTTAATAAGCGTGAGTTTTTAATTTTTTTTCCCTTGTTATTAGGAACTTTAGTAATGGGTATTTACCCGTCTATATTTTTGAGTTCAATACATTTTAGTGTAAATATGTTAATAGAATTAATGTATTTTTAAATTAAGTTTATGATTTATATATTTGAAACAGAAATTTTAAATTTTAAAACTATACAATTTTCATTACAAAAAATTTATGGTTTAGGTAATTATCAAACAAATAAAATTTGTAAACAATTAGGTTTTACAAAAAATTTAAAAACAAACAAATTAACAAATGATCAGATTTTTAAATTAATCAAAACAATTGAAAGTTCCAATTTAAAAATCACAGATAAGTTAAAAAAGTTGCAAGTTTTTGCTTTAAAAAATTTAGTTAGTATAAAATGTTATAAAGGTATAAGAAAAATACAGGGGTTACCTGTAAGAGGTCAACGAACACACACAAATGCAAAAACATCTAAAAAAAATAAAAAATTTTAGTAATATATATATGAAATCAACTTATAAATTTAAAAATTCTGTGTATGATATTTTTTCAAATCCTTTTTCCGATTTTAAAGTATCAAATAATTCAAGTTTCATGGCTTCATTTGTAACTAAACAGTTACGATGGAATAAAAATTTTGTTTTATCCTTTGTAGATAATCATTTAATACATTATCCAAGTCCAATTAATTTAAATTATTTTTGGAGTTTTGGTTTTTCTGCAGCAATTTGTTTAATAATTCAAATTTTATCAGGTGTGTTTTTAGCAATGCATTATACCCCTCATATAGATCTTGCGTTTAGTAGTGTTGAGCATATTATGAGAGATGTAAATAATGGTTGGTTAATTCGTTATATACACGCTAACGGAGCTTCAATGTTTTTTATTGTAGTTTATGTTCATATTTTTAGAGGACTATATTTTGGATCATACATGCAACCACGACAGTTACTTTGGTGTTCTGGAGTAATTATTTTCATTTTAATGATGGGAACTGCGTTTATGGGTTATGTTTTGCCTTGGGGTCAGATGAGTTTTTGGGGAGCGACTGTAATTACCAGTTTAGTTACAGCTGTTCCGGTAGTAGGACAGGCTATAGTAGATTGGCTTTGGGGCGGATTTACTGTAAATAACGCAACTTTAAATCGTTTTTTTAGTTTACACTTTCTTTTACCTTTTGTTATTTTAGGTTTAACCGGGTTACATATAGCACTATTACATAAAGATGGGTCAAACAATCCTTTAGGTGTAGATAGTGGTGTAGATAAAATACCATTTTACCCTTATTTTGCAATTAAAGATTTATTTTCACTTTTTTGTTTTTTATTTTTTTTTGCAATTTTTGTTTTTTATTTCCCTAATTTATTAGGCCATCCAGATAATTATATCCCTGCGGACCCAATGTTAACTCCTGCGCATATTGTACCTGAATGGTATTTTTTACCATTTTATGCTATTTTAAGATCAATTCCTGATAAATTAGGTGGGGTTTTAGCTATGGGAGGAGCGCTTGTTATCTTATTATTAATTCCTTTTACTAACACATCAGAAGTTAGAAGTACAACTTTTAGGCCAATTTTTAAAATATTTTATTGGTTACTTGTTGCTGATTTTTTAATTCTTGGTTGGGTAGGACAAAAACCGGTTAAAGACGTTTATGTTTTTGTTGGTCAAGTAGCAACAGTGTTTTATTTTTTATTTTTTTTAGTTTTAATACCAGCAATTGGAGTTATTGAATCAAAATTAGCTCATCACAAAAATTAATTTTGTACCTTTAAACTTTATTTTTTTTTATAGGAATGTTTTTTACTCCTTTAGAGCAATTTCAAATTATTTCTATATTTTCTTTTAAATTTTTTTGTTTCGATTTTTCATTAACAAATATGTTATTTGTTAATTTAATAGTTTTATTTCTTTTTAGTTCAATAGTTTTATGTTTTAGTTCTGATACAAATTATTTAAACGAAACTAGTTATTATTTTATACCGAATGTATGGCAAACATTTGTCGAAATCGTTTATGAAACTGCAGGGCAATTAGTTTTCGATAATTTAAATGAAGAAGGTGAAAAGTATTTTCCATTTATTGCTGTATTGTTTACTTTTATTTTATTAAATAATTTAATAGGTTTAGTTCCGTACAGTTTTACAATAACAAGTCATTTAATCGTGACTTTTGCTTTATCGTTTCCTATTTTTATTGGTATTATGTTAATATGTATACAAAAACATAAAATCAATATGTTATCTATTTTTTTACCATCAAACACACAAATAGGTTTAGGTTTGTTATTAGTTCCTATTGAATTAATTTCATATATTTTTAAACCAATCAGTTTAGGGGTTCGGTTATTTGCTAATTTAATGGCAGGTCACACATTGTTAAAAGTAATTGTAGGCTTTGCTTGGAGTATGTTATTATTAGAAGATTTGTTTTCTATATTACACATAATTCCTTTATTAGTGTTAATAGTATTAATGGGGTTAGAATTAGGAGTGGCGATGATTCAAGCTTATGTATTTACAGTGTTAACTTGTATTTATTTAAACGACAGTATTAACTTATCACATTAATTATAAATTTTAAAAAATTAATTATGTTTATTATTATAGATGTTTATTCAAAAAATTATTATGCTTTAAACCAGTTTTTTAAAATGTTTTTAAATAAAAAAGTTTGTAATAAGTTAAATTTAATAATTTTAAAATCAAGCTTACAAAAAAAAAAAAAAAAAAAAAAATTTTAAAAAATAAAAGTCCCCAAATAAAAAAAAAAAAAAAAAAAAAAATTTTTTTATTTTTTTTTGGGGTTTTTATATTTATGGTGGTTTTTATTTTTTTTTTTTTTTTGTATCTTTCTTTTTATATATAGCGCCATCCCGGGCAATAAGGAAA
>Ga0115557_1002504_pt1 | contig 12351 bp, 9 predicted proteins | sample COGITO_mtgs_1104_FD_87280 | JGI IMG/M metagenome (GOLD analysis project Ga0115557, IMG submission 87280) | Pelagic marine microbial communities from North Sea - COGITO_mtgs_110421 | ecosystem: Environmental > Aquatic > Marine > Epipelagic | place: Germany:Helgoland, sampling site Kabeltonne...
AACATGGGTGTGCTGGTCGATGATGCGACTGTGGCCGCGACGGCCACGGGTGAGCAGAGTTTGAACCTTATTTGGTGGGTTTTTGCGGCTGCAGTCCTTGTCGCTCTGGTGTTTTTCTTGCTTGTCGCGAGACGTCGCAACAACACATAACATTAGGGAGCGGAAAGTTTGATTTCTCTCCTTACCCGGGGCAAGCTTTTCAAAGTTCTTCCTATGCTTTGGCTTTCATCGCTCGCGTTTGCTGTTTTGGGCTGTTCTGGCTTGCTCTCCGACGAAGTCGTCGTCGCCCTGAATGAAGATGACTTTGTAGCGGGTGATTCTTCTTCTGCGGAAGATGGCGTGCGCCAGAGGGGTTTTTTCGCGGATGAACTTATCTGCCCGCAGTCTCCGGTTCCGCAGCGCGAGCTGACCCTGGTCAATTTGTCAGACCTTCGTGACGCAGATATCACCAATTGTTTCAACTTCGGGGTTGAGAACATCAATCCTCTTGAAACAGACGTGATGATGGTGCTTTATCCGGTCGGGCCGCTGATTCAGCCCCCTGGTGAGGTTGCTGATAACGACACAATGTATCGAGGTGCCGGGTTTACTCCTGTCGTCACCGAGAAGCAACGAGATTCAATGGCCCAGTCCATCGAGCAGTTCTTGCTGTCGGTGTGCGGCCCAGACACAGCGCAGTTCGCGGCGTCACAGGTGGCGCGTTTTGCCGAACTGGGTGGAGGGCAGCAGGTGCAGGCTGCATTCGCCCCGGAGGGTGAATGCGCGAGGAAGCGCCTGGTCATTTTGAGTATCGATCCGGATCGGGCGGGTCCCTCCACAGAGCTCGTCACCACTTTTTTCCATGAGGTCTTCCACGCTATTCAAAAATCCGACCCGGACGTGTGTACCTACTCAGCAGACCAGGCGGACTCCTTTTGGATTCACGAAGCTGGGGCAAGCTACTTTGGTTTGGAAACTTCAGCGACACTGGCTGGGATTGACTCGGAAGTAGTCTGGGACGCTCACATGGGATTTGTCCGACAGCTTTTATCCCGGGGGGAGATTGATCGGCAGCTGAGTGAGCCCGCCATTGCGGAGAAGGGGGCGATTGCTCTTCGCTTACTGGTCACACGGGGCGAGCTATCATTGGCGGACCTTCTTGACGGGTCACTATTTCAAGGATGCAATGATTCTCAGTCTTTTCGAGCCCACAATATTGAAACAGCCGAAACGCATTGGTTCGACTACGCTGAGGTCGCCGGGTCGTTCAGGTTTTCTGAAGCGGCTCTAGCCCCATAGAAAAAATCTCCCCTGCCTCAGTTACAGCGGGCGGGGCCGGTCTTTGCTCTAGATCTTCACCCCCAGAATCCAAAAATGCTTGCGTGACGGAGGAACCAATGCGCCACCCCGCCCGGCGATTAAAATTAGTTACTTTTTTGATCATTTTTGCTGTGACGCTGAGCGCATGCGCCACCGCCGGTGTAGCCAGCGGATCTCGGGAAATTACGAAGCAGGAGAGTTATGCGCAGGAATTTGCGGGCTCCAATGGCGATGGCTCTCTCACCATCATTAATTACACCGACTACTCGACGGACATGATTATGGATTGGGGGATGTCTGCCAGTGGCCTGATGGCTGACCAAGATGCCAACGTGTTGATCTTCCTGTATCCGGTTGGGATGCCCACCGGCCAAACGTTGGAGTTCGGGGATTTTGGTCTCCACGATGTTGTCATGACCCCTGAAAACCAGGGAGCGCTTTTGGCTGACATTGAACTCTGGCTGCGTGCCGATGACTGCGTGGATGAGAAGTTTTTTGATCCAACGTCAGATCAAGGACAAGGGGATGAGTTTGCGATGTGGCGAGATTGGGTCGAACAGGGAGCGGATGCCAGCACTATGAGGATCTTGTGTTCAACCACCCGGGTGGTAGCGATGGGCATCACCCCTCAGTTGGTGTGGGAGGGGGAGCTGGAACTGGAGCGTTTCCTAGCCCACGAGCTGTATCACGCCTTCCAACAGGACCTCGACATGGAGGGTGACTGCAGTGCGCTATCTGAAGACGAAGCCACAGCAAATACCCCCTGGATGGCTGAAGGTGGCGCGCATTACTTTTCCTCTTTCCTGACCGGGGTCGTCAAGGAAGACGGTATCCCCAGAGAAGGAGAAGTGGGGGAAAACGAACGCATTCGGATGGAGATACTGCGAGACGCCTCGAGAGCGTATAAGGAAACCCCCGGTCTCCATGAGAGCGGACCGGACAGAAAGGGTGCCGCGGCGTTGCTCCGTATGGTGGATAAGGGTCTCATCACGCACGAAGAAATCATGGACGGCAGCTTTTTCCATAACTGCGCGAGGGAGCTTCGCTACCCCTCGGGAGGACCAGAGATCCAGGAGATCAGAAATGATTGGTATTCCATTTCTGCGGAGGGCAACCGTTACGCCTTCGACGGGTAAGGTAGGCCATCGCAAACCAGGCCAAAACGTGACCCTGCCGTAAACGTATAGATTCGGAAGGGCTCACCCCCGCCCCACCCCATCTGTCAGCGGACATGTGCTGTTGCTAACGGGGTGCGAAGCTCCAGGGTTTTGGGCCCTTTCTCGCCCAGAAACGCGCAGTTCGTCTCCTTTCGGGGCCCCGGAGGATGTGAGACCTAGGAAACGCTAGGGGTTGTTGGCTCGTAGAGGCCGTCAGGGCTCACCGTGGGAATCTGGAATTCCGGACTATCAATCAGTTCAAACACCGCGGGGTTTCTTTCTCGCAACAACTCTGGGTTACACAGAGCCCACTCTTGGGAAATTTCGTCACACCGCTGCTCTTGCAAACCCATGTTGCTGGTAACCGCCCAGTAAAAATACTCCGTGGCCTGGCATGAAGAATCACACGTCCAGTCCTCATAGGAGAAATCTCCCGAATCCTGAGCTTCCTCTAAAGCTCGGACTAGTCCGGTGTCGCCGGATTCACCTAGCTCGTCGGGGTAGGCGAGCGAGAATCCCAACTGCGTCACCAGGTGGAGGACCTCTTCAAGAGATGCATCGAAACCATAAGCGGGGTCTGTTTCCTCCTGCATCATGGTGATCAGTTCGAAAGGCCGAGCAGATCTGTATCCGTTTCGATCATCAAAACCCTCGTATTCACGGAATGTCTCGAAGACCGCCGCCACAGCTTTACTCTCACGGAGGGCAAAGACCACTCTCGGATTATCGGCGATACCGTCTTCATTGTTGTCGAGATAGTCAGCCAGAACGCTTCGGACGTGAAGGATGGTGCCCTCGGATACTCCTTGGGTTGCGACGACGGGGATTCCAAAAATTGATGTGAACTTCTCGAAGCCGGCCCCCTGGAGTTCAGAAAAATCTCCAGGCACGTCAACGACGTCTGCGGATTCGGCAAAGATGCTGTCCTCGCTGGGGGCCTCCTGAAGCCCGGCAGAACCTCCTGGCACGTCAACGACGTCCGCGGATTTGACAGGCGCGCGGTCTTCGCTGGGACCCTCGGCAAATTCCCCAGTTTGACATCCGGCTAAGACCATGACGGCGGCAAGGACAAGTGTGCTGGACTGCAATTTCATATCCGGAGCCTAGCTTCCATGGTGATCCCATCGATATCGGAACATCAACCCCAATACCCGGGGGCCAGTCATCGAGACAATTGCCAAAGCCCCGACTTGACTCTCTGGTTATCGACCAAACCGACCGCTCGCTCCTGTTTAAGAGGTATGGGAGACCACTGCTGCCACCATAGTGTTTCCGGTACTGTTGCGTAATGTCATATCGGCGACCAGTAACTTTGCGGAAGTTTTGGCCATGGATTGTCGTGGCCGTAACGTTCCTGGCTCTTATCGGTGCAGCGGCATTCCGTTCAACCGTGTCGTTACTCTTTGAGCCAATGGAGAGCGAGTTCGGATGGGACCGCACCGTTGTCTCTATTGCAATCGGCGTGAATTTATTTTTTTACGGCATCACGGCACCCTTCGCTGCTACCTTGATGAATCGATTTTCGATTCGTAGTGTCGCCACTTTTGCCCTCGGTTTGGTGGCCGTTGGGTCTGCTCTGGCAGTTGCTTTTCCAACTCCACTGGGGCTTATCCTTGCCTGGGGAGTATTGGTGGGCTTCGCAACCGGCTGCCTTGCGCTGGTTTTTGCATCGATGGTGGCTGGCCGTTGGTTTCACAAGCATCGGGGACTCATCACAGGAGTATTTTCTGCCGCGTACGCAACAGGGTCCCTGATTTTTCTTCCCCTCTTGAGTTTTGTGCTCACCGAGAGCGGGTGGAGGGTTACTGCATTTACGGTCGCAGGGATCGCGCTTCTACTGATGGTCATCTTTGGCCTGCTTTTTCGCGATAGCCCTTCAGATGTTGGATTGCGCCCATTTGGGTTACCCGCCGAGTCACCGGTCGAAAACTCAAGAGGACCTTTGAGCGTCGGGGCGAATATAACTTTGCTCCTGCAAGTCGCGAAGACTCGACCGTTCCTAATTCTTGCCGGCACATTCTTCATTTGTGGTTGGACCACAAACGGTCTCATTGGATCGCATTTCATACCTGCGACTCACGACCATGGTATGCCGGTCACAACGGCTGCGGGGCTCTTGGCATTAATTGGGGTCTTTGACTTTATTGGAACAATTCTGTCAGGGTGGCTATCCGACAGGTTCAATCCGGTGGTTCTGCTGGCCATTTACTACGGTCTCAGGGGAATTGCGCTCTTCACTGTCCCATTTCTGTTGGGTCCGACCGTCGAGCCACCCATGTTTTTCTTTGTGGTCTTCTACGGCCTGGACTGGATTGCCACTGTGCCGCCGACGATTGAGCTATGTCGCCGATACTTTGGGCTTGAGCAGTCGGGAGTGGTCTTCGGTTGGGTCTTCGCCACGCACATGATTGGGGCCGGGGTCGCCTCGGTCTTCGCCGGACTCATTAGGGACTTCCAGGGCACTTATTTGATTGCATGGGTCACGGCTGCGATTCTGTGTTTGGTCGCGACAGCCTTAGTCTGGACGCTGAGGAAGGACCCCGAGGCCCTCGCGTCAGCTGGTTAGGCCTGTCAGGTTCAGCTAATTCGCCCCATTCAGAGAGCCCGGGGTGACGCCCCCTACCGGTGTGGAAACCCCTTCGTTGGATGCTTCTGGGATGACCCAGCGGCAAGTACACTTTCCAAACATGTCAGTTCCGCGCTTCATGTTCTACCTCTTATTTTTCGAGCTTCGCAACTAACTAAGCTGCAAGAGGAAGCCCTGTGCTCTTTGGCGGAAATGTATACGCGAGCTCTATTTAGGCGTAAGGTTTCTCCAACGCAGGAGGTACAAAATGATCAGCCTTTTGGCAGATTTGTGGCCCAAGTTCATCGTCATCTGGCCTCAGGGTCAGAAGACGATCACCGGTGGTGGGCCGGTTTTGGTGGGCGCCCATAATGTCCGACTGGACACCTATCGTTATGCCCCTGACGCTGGATCTCCTGGCCGATGAAACTAGCGTTATTGGGGTGGACCCTAACGGTAATTTTGGTTGCTGGTTGTGCCGAGGACTTTCCCGCCGAACAGGCTGAGCCACTACCGAACGCTGTTGTTCCGCTTGAAAACCCTCTTCCCGATGAGGCCTTTTCAGGAAATACGAGTGCTGCGCAACCGCAAATATTCTTTGCCGAAGATATTTCTGCCGCTGCCGGGCAGCAATTCGAAGAGGTTCTAGACCTAGCTGTATCGAGTTGGGGGAATTATGGACCGACTGAAATTTACGTCGTTGGGATCGAGGAGGATGAGGCAGAAGCACTCCATGAACGATTTTGCGAGCGCCGTCGCTACAGTGAGGATCGTTGCGAGGATCTCTACTCGACAAATGAAGGTATGGGGTACTACCAAGAAATTGGTGAGTCAACGGGCGACTTGGCTCAGACTGAAGCCCAATGGGTTGCGCAGTGGGAGCAGGGGTATCACCTCCTCATCTTTTCCCGGCCCCACGGGTTGGAGCAATTATTGGACTGGCCATTGTATGAAGACCAAGCCACGATTTTTCATGAATACTGGCACGTGGTTCAATCTGCGCACATTTCAAACGCGGAACTGAAGGCGCTTGGGCTTTCGGCGGGAATGGACGAGCGCGACCCGGATTGGGACGAGGGTTTTGACTGGACACTTTACAACGAATTTATTGACGAAACAGCCGCGAGAGAGGGCCCACTGTGGTTTGTTGAAGGCTCCGCAGACCTTATGTCTTATCTGGAGGTTGATCGGCTTGTTGCGGATAACAGACTCCCATCCAATTCGACTACCGTCACTTGGGAGGAGGAAATGAGCTGGAAAATGGGTGAGGGACTGGCTAATGAGCTCAGCCCAGGAGTGCCCCTGGAACAGTCGATGGGATACCACCTGGGGGCCTGGGCTACGGCATACCTTCTGAACCTGACAGACGAGGATGTGCTGCTGGAAGAGTTCTATCCGCAGATGATGGACTACCCGAATTGGGAAGAGAATTTTCAGGTGACTTTTGGCCTCAGCTCAGAGGATTTCTACGCTCAGTTTGCCGACTTCTTGAAGCTCCCCTATGGCGAGCAGGAAAAGATTCTCATTTTTTCGGAGAACGAATAGAAGACCACGGCTGGGCGAATTTAGTCGCCTCAAACCTTGACGCAACCAGCAAAACGGCGAGCCACGCAGACACCGCTGGGCGTCAGCCGTTTTCTCCCGCGGGGGTAATGGGTGAGCGAATACTGTTTTCACTCCTTCGTGCACAGCAATACTAAAAAGTCTCCCTCGACGTCTGAGAAGGCCCTCGCCACACCCAGGCCGGACCCCAACACTTCTTGGGTGATCGAATCTCGGTTGAACTTGTGGGAGGTTTCTACCAATACTCGGTCACCAGCCCCGAACGATAGCTTGGTATTCAGTGAGGGAATTGTGATCACTGTTGGCTGGTTTGCAACGAGGGACATTTCTACTCTTGACTCTTCGTCTACCCAGCTGGCGTCGTAGTCGAAATGCTCGTCGAACACCGTGGCTCCCCAACGCTTGTGGGCCACGTTCACAATGTTTCTGATGAATTTCTCGGTGACTCCGGAGCGGTCGTGGTAGGCAGCAATGAGTCGGTCGCGGGATTTTATGAGGTCCACGCCGAGAAGGAAAAAGTCTCCTGGCTCGATGGCTGCGCAGACCCGGGCGAGAAACTCTGCTCTCTCTAATCTGTCGAGGTTTCCGAGGGTGCCACCGAGAAACAACACGAGTCGAGCAGGCTCCCCCTGCGTGAAGGGCATTCTCTCCGCAAAGTCGGCCTGGATGGGTCGCACCGTGACATGCGGCAGTGTCTTGGCCATGGAGGCTTCGATGTGTTCGAGGTAGGTCGTGCTGATATCCACGGGGATAAATTCGTGTCCTGAGTCACGCATGCCAAGTTCACGAAGCAGAATGCTGCTCTTTTCCGGGGATCCCGCTCCCAGCTCGATGACTGTCTTTGCCTGAGTCAAATCTGCGATAGCCGCGCTGTGCTCGGTGAGAATTCCGCGCTCCGTCCGCGTGGGATAGTACTCCGGGAGCCGAGTGATGTGCTCATACAGCTCGGATCCCCGTTGGTCGTAGAGCCATTTTGGTGGGATTTGTGGGGGTGTGCGTGAAAGCCACGACCTGAGCTGGTCACCCTCTGAGGAACTCAGTGGCTCATCGGGCAAGACGAATTCCTGAATAGAGCCATCTGCTTTCGGGAGAGAAAAAATTGCGATAGGTGAGGCGTGTGTGACTGACTGGCGTGATGCAGCTTCCGCCACGGAGCACCATTTGGCCCGACATGAATTTGCCGTTGTACTCCCCAAGCGAGCCGTCCGCCGGGATGAAACCGGGGTAAGGCAGGTAGGCAGATTGGGTCCACTGCCATAACGTGTCAAATGTCTGAACCAGAGCCCCAGTCTCTGTGGAAGCCTGGGGAGTGAGTCCGGTGATTCCAAAAGGGTGTTCTGAGGGCAGCCCTTCGGGTGGCGGTGTGTAGGTGGCGACAGCATGTTCCCACTCCGCTTCGGTAGGCAGCCTGGCCCCTTTCCACCGCGCAAAGGCATCTGCTTCGAAGTAGCTGACATGACTAACGGGGCTACCCGGATCCACTGACAGATTCCCGTGGTGCGTGTAGTGGTGCCAGCCACCTCCATGATGTGTCCAGTACAGCGGCGCACGCCATTGCTGGTCATTCACCGCTTTCCAGCCCGCCGAGAGCCAAAGCTCGTGGCGGTCATACCCGCCATCGTTCATGAACTCTAGCCAGTCACCATTGGTCACCAGGTGGCTGGCAATTTCGAAATCATTCAAGAACACCTGATGAGAGGGCTTCTCGTTATCAAACCCAAATTCTTCCCGATGGGGGTCCTGGCCAATTCTGACCACCCCGCCACTCACTGGTGCCCAGGATCCGACCGAGCGAGGCGGGGTTTTCTCCGCAGGCGGCTCGGGGTAAATCGAGGGATTCAGGGGGTTTAGTGAGAGAGCGTGCTTTACGTCCATGAGGAGCAGTTCAAGGTGTTGCTGCTCGTGTTCAAGACCAATTTGAACGAGCTCGTGGGGCGCATCAGGTTCGGCGGCAATGAGTTCCAGGACTTTGGCATCGATCACCTCTCGATACCGAGTGATGGCTGCAGCATCAGGGCGAGTGATCAGGCCGCGGTGAGAGCGCGGGTGCATAGCCCCCACCGATTCGTAGTAGCTATTGAAGAGCACGTCGTAGCCAGCAAACTCGTCGCCAACACGCCGCTTTCCACCTCCGACCACGAAAGTGTCAAAAAACCAGGTGGTGTGAGCTCGGTGCCATTTTGTCGGGCTGGCATCGGGCATCGACTGGATCGTCTGGTCGGCCTCACCGAGCGCCGAAGCTGCTCTCTCGGTGCAAGCTCTTACCCTTCGAAAACGCTCAGCCAAGGGGGTGATGTCTGGGGTCACGATGTTTGTCCTGAACCTCTGTAGCGGAAGTAAGCACCAGGCTACCCGGCATGTGGAGCCAGGCACCTGGGAGACTCCTTGGAACCGCATCGAACCCGGTTGTGAATAGGAAATCACTTCCCCGCCTGGCAACAAAGCCCCAACCTCGGGGCACCTAAGAACGCGAGTGGCTACGACCTTCGAAAACCTATCACTGCGACACGGTCAAGCCTCAATAGAACTGTGCTTCAGACGCACTGCGCCCCCAGAGCGGCTCCTTGGCTCATCTCGAGATTCATTTCTCCGCTCGGGCGAGTGCGATCGCGCGGCCCAACTAGGGTGTATCTCAGACGGGGGAGGATCACCATGCCAGACACGGCAAAAATAGTATTGAGAGGAGAAAGAATTCGGCGCTTCATCAAGAAGTCTGAATTTTCTCTCATGGTCCTGGGATTCCTCTATTTAGCTATTTACTCCGTGCAAGTGCTGGTTCAGCCCCCGGGAGAGATCATGGGGGTATTGAACCTCACCAACACCGCAATTTACGGTATTTTTGTGCTCGATCTTGCCTTACGATTCTTTGTCGAAATTCCTCAATTTCGCAAATTGTCTGGCTGGGTCACGTTTTTCAAGCACAATTGGTTGAGTATTCTCGCAGCGCTGGGTCCCCATTTCCGCGGTCTCCGGGTTCTTCAGGTCCTGATTGTGCTTCGTGGCGTTGCCCCCTACATGGTGAATCGCTCCCAACGGGTCGGACTCATTATCGGCGTGACCCTTCCACTGGTGCTTTACACGGCAGCGCTCTCTGCCCTCGAGGCAGAGCGCGGAGCCGAAGGAAGCAACATCAACACTTTTGGAGATGCGGTGTGGTGGAGTGTAGTGAGCGTCACTACCGTCGGTTACGGCGATTCTTATCCGGTCACGACAGATGGACGCGTAGTAGCCGGTTTGTTGATGTTTTTGGGAATCGCGCTGTTTTCTTCTCTCACTGCTCTTATTGCGGCGTGGGTTGTTGAGGGGCACAACGAAGCCAAAGATTCCCCAAAGTAGTCACGGTAAGCGCCACCAGGGCCCGGCCGGAAGCGCGGGCCATGCCACATCTTTAGTGGTTCGCGCCCGTCCTTTTGAGATCGCCGACTACGTATTTTAAAAGTGAGCGCCCAAAATCTGATCCCGTAGCGATGTCGTCTTGATGAATATCGATGTTGTGCAACGACTGAAGTCGCATCACGTGGGATATTCCAAAATCACCACTCCTAGAAGCATCGGATCGAAACTATCTCGACCCTGCTGCCGCTGAAACCTCTGAAGGGGTGTGGCAGGTGATTTTAAGTACGGTGCCGCTGGCCGACGCACTATCCGGACCCTACGAGTACGTCTCGGGTGTTTTCACCGAAACTCCCTAAGCCAAATCACCGCTGGGCCGCGCTGACGGGAAGGGGCACTTGCGCACATTCTTGAGCGCGGAATAGAAGCTCCTCAACACGAGGAGTCCGTAGGTGAGGCTAACCCCCGTAGGCGAGAATCCGATTGGAGAACTTGAACTCTCCGACGTAGAGGTTTCCAGCGACTACCTCCACAGAGGCAGGAAAATAGAGTCCGTCAGCGGTAGTTTGCGGGCGGTCACCTATCTCTCCGCCGATGATACTAGCGGGTTCCTTGCCCGCTTGAGCATCGGCGAGGCTATCCCAAAGCTGGACGCGGTGAAAAGACGTGTCCGCAACCGCGAAACCAAAGGGTAAGAATTTTGCTTGCTGAGGGAGATTTGCTCGGATTGGCAAGGTTTGAGGAGCGCCCCCGGCCTTGATGTCGACCGTGAGCACCGCTGCACCCTCCTTGGGCGCGATGACTAAAACGCCATCTTTCATGTCGAGCCGGCCAGGGCCTTGAATCGAGTAGGACCTGACGGGTTCACTCGACCCATCTGGCAGTCCTTCGAAGACAGACACCGTATTGGTTTGGCCATCGGAAATAGCGAGGTAAGTGCCGTCGTAGGCGACACCCTTAAGGTCTGAGAGCACCACGCTGCCGAGACTGCCCCGGTAAACGCTGGTGGGCAGGTCTCCGGGTGCGAAATTTTCCCATATCGCGAGGGAGTCTCGCCCGGCAATGATGAGAGTGTCATCAGCGAACGTGTTATCCCAGGCTGGGAATCCCGTGAGGTAAATGTAGTCCGCTCCGGCACCGTCTTCTCCTGGTGCCTCGTTCCACACATATATTCGACGGTCATAGTCGCTCGTGGCCACAAGGGCACCATTCGCGTTGACGAGCACAGGATTTTGAATGAAGCCATCCCTCAGCAGAGTGGACACATCGGGATCGGCATCAAAAACAGAGAAATCGGGAACTTTTCCGACAAGGTCATCGGGGAGAGAGGTCCACCCAGTGACTCGATTTCCGTTGTATTCGATGAAGTAGATTGCCTCCTCGGTGATGACGACGTCCCCGCCGTCACCACCTAAGTAGCTGTGCCCGGTTGTGTTCATCAATGCCACGGTGTTTCTTATCTCTGATTGAGCCGAGGGTTGCGGAGGATTCTGCGGTTGAGGGTCACCAGGTTGAGGGTCACCCGGGGCGGGGGGTTCCCCTGGTGAGGGCGGGCCAGGCTGGTCTCCCTCTGGAGGAGGCCCACTCATTGCAGCGCCGGTTTGGAACTTACTCATCGTGGTTTGATTGTCGGAAGGAAAATCTGGCCAATAGTGGGCATCTTGACCCCCGGCAGCGAGAGCAATCAGCCCGTCAGGTCCTACGTCTCCCTGATACCAATCCCAGATACATCCATCGGGATCACCGATAGGGAGACGATTGACCCATATGTGGGACTGCCGATTACGGTTTCCTAGCGCTTCGCCCCAACACTCCGCCTGGGATCCGTTCTCGTCACCGATAAGAAAGTTTGCTCCATCCGAGGTGATGTTCCTCGGTGTTCCCACTCCTTGGGGTTTAGACGTGAACGTGGGTCGGGAGTTTCCATCCAGCGGGAATGAATCCCACACCAAAATCGCTCCTCGCCTGGTATCCGTCACCACCAGGTTGGTGCCATCAGACCAAATTCCCCATGGCCATCCTTCCGCGTCACCCATCCCCGCAAAATCGATGGCAAAGTCGGCTTCAGCACCGTTTTCTGTCGGCACACTGCGATAGACCAGGACGCGGCCGTTCTCTGTGTCGGCGATCAAGAGTTTCCCATCAGGGGTCATCTCTACTGCGCCGGGCCAGTTCATATCGGCCATTCCTGAACCTGGTGTTGTGTCGGTGAAGTTTGGCTGCCCCACTACTACGTCAGGTTCCGCGGGACCGGTCGGTAGGGTCGCAAAGATCAGAACTCGGTTGTTAAATCGGTCTGCCACGGCAAGGTGCTTTCCATCGGAAGCCCCAGACGCGGGGTGATTAAGTGTTGTTCCCGACTCTGTGGCGCCCACACCATAGACCGTGAGGCCAGAATCTGCTGAGGCGGACGGCGCGGAGGTGAGCGATCCT
>Ga0115557_1002511_pt1 | contig 12332 bp, 10 predicted proteins | sample COGITO_mtgs_1104_FD_87280 | JGI IMG/M metagenome (GOLD analysis project Ga0115557, IMG submission 87280) | Pelagic marine microbial communities from North Sea - COGITO_mtgs_110421 | ecosystem: Environmental > Aquatic > Marine > Epipelagic | place: Germany:Helgoland, sampling site Kabeltonne...
CGGCGCAGGCACTTATTGCAGCAGAAGTGGCTGGCGCCTTTCCTCTGCTGGTGGTCGTCCCGAACGTGGTGAAAACTAATTGGCTTCGTGAAGTTCACCAGTGGTTGCCCAAACACCGCCCCACCGTTGTCCACGGTGATGGCGCTGAACTAAATGCTTTTAGCGATGTCTTCATCGTGAATTACGACATTTTGGATCGCCATGTTGGCTGGTTATCCAAGTTCGATTTCCGCGGCATGGTGGTCGATGAGGCCCACTTCATTAAGAACAAGGAATCCCAACGCTCTAAGCACGTTCAGGCCGTGGCGAAGACAATTCGCGCACGCCTGCGCCACCCGCTCTTAATTGCCCTCACCGGAACCCCTTTGATTAACCAGATTGAGGACTTCCGCATGATTTGGCAGTTCCTGGGGTGGATTGACGAAAAGAAGCCGCTTGGTGAGCTGATGGCCAAACTAGAAGCAACTGGTCTCAGCCCAGGGGATCAAGGATTCTTCCAAGAAGCGCGAAAAGCCGTTATCTCCATGGGTATTGTGCGCAGGAGAAAGCAGGATGTCGCCAAGGACATTCCCGCCCGCCGCATTGCGGATATCCCCATTGAGCTCGATGGTGAAGCGGGTCGCTCCATTCGGGATTCCGAGCAGGCTCTCACTTCGCGCCTGTTGCAGAAGTATGACCGCGTGATCACCAGTCGAGGGACTCCCGTGGACGGCATTGACGAGGACTTGGTTCGTTTGGTCGTCACCTCCGAGGTCGAAGAGACTCAGCAAGACGACAGCGGCGACAATGTCTTTACCCTGGTACGCAAGATTGGCGGCGCTAAAGCCGTCATGGCGGCGGACTACACGGCGCAACTGGCCAGAAACGTCGGGAAAGTCGTTTTCTTTGCCAAGCACATCAATGTCTTGGATCAGGCAGAGGCCCACTTCGCATCTGTTGGTATAAAGACCACTTCAATTCGCGGTAATCAAACCACCGCGGCCCGGACAGCGGCCATTGACGCCTTCACGAATGATGACGAAGTCCAGGTCATTGTCTGTTCCCTGCTGGCAGCTGGTGTGGGTGTGAACCTCCAAGCCGCTTCCAACGTGGTGTTGGCTGAACTGTCCTGGACCAGTGCGGAGCAGACCCAAGCCATTGATCGTGTGCACCGCATTGGCCAAGAGCTGCCCGTGACTGCCTGGCGCATCGTCGCAGCCCACACGGTGGATGCGCGCATTGCCGAACTGATTGATCAAAAATCCGGTTTGGCTGCGCGTGCTTTGGATGGGGAAGACAGTGAAGCGGGAGTGGAGACCACTATGCAGGTGGCTGCCCTTATTTCTCTGTTGAGGGATGCGCTTGCCCAGAGGGTGACTAGCTAAAGTCTCGCCTGCAGTTCTCGCCTTGGCATCTCCACTGGGCTCCGTCTTCGGGTTCATCGGGCCCACCGAGGACAATTTTCTGGAGTTGTGAGGCAATGATCATTTCCTCACTGGGTGGGCCATACACGATGGGCAAGGCTTCCGTGGTGCCGCAATTAGGGCATCGTTCAGGGGTGTCGTCAAATAGGTCGTGCATGAATCCTCCGGCCGGAATATGGATAATGCTCACCATCCCATGGACCACTGACACGCTTAGGAGGCTTCGGAGCTCCTGCGCAGGACCACATGGATTCGGTTGACTACCATCACGCTCAGTGAGACCAAAAAAAACAGGGCCGCCGTGGCGCCGATGTAGAGAAATGAATTTCTTGATGCTTCTTCGCTGGAGGGATTAAGCAATTCAAAGGGATACCAGCCCGTGGAGGGGTTAAGCAATTCAAAGGGATACCAGCCCGTCAGGTCACCGCGGATCAGGGTAATGGCGAACCACACCGCGGGGTAGGAAAGTGACGTAAAGAAAGTCCACCACGGCAACGCTGCGCGCTGAGAGTTCAGAAGCCACTCCAGGCCGAGATAGACCGGAATAACGACGTTCATGACAATCATCGGCCAAAGCATCGGTCCCACGGGACGAGTGTCGGCAATTCCCGCTTCGGTGAGGACAAAATAGATCAATCCGACCACGATGCTGTACATCACGAAAGCTGCGCGAGCAGCAGAAAGCGCCAGAGTATCGCGAGCGCTTTGAAGCCCATAAATTCCCGAAGCCACCAGAACAATCACAAGGCCGAAACCCTGCTGGAAAGAAAAATAGGCAAAGAATTCGTGAGCAACGAATTCGTCATAGAGCCACTGGTCTGAAATTTGCAGAGTGAGAGCAGCAGTAACGCCAATCGCAGCGAGAAGGCTCAGAACAGAAAATAGGATTCGAGGAATCGATGCCGTGTTATCTAAGGCGGTTTCGCGATAAGTATCCCTCACCTACACAAGGGTAGCAGGCGGATATTTCCCGCTTCGCCCACGGGGGGCCTAACCTGAAGTGATGTTCGATGTTTCCGTGGTCTACCTGCTTCGAGTGTCTCAGGGTCAGTGGGAAGTGTTGTTGGGGGAGAAACTCACTGGGTTGGGTGTGGGAAAAATCGTCGGCCCGGGCGGCAAGTGGGAACCAGGCGAAAACGCCGAACAAGCAGCCTGTCGAGAAGTTGCTGAGGAGGTGGGGATTTCCCTGGACCCACGACACTTGACTCCCATTGCGGTGGTGGAATATCCCTTTGTGACCCGACCAGAGCTCTCCCAGAGATCGCATGCTTTTATCGCGACGAGGTTTGATGGAACCCCTACTTCATCGCCGGAGCTCCATCCCACGTGGTGGCCTCGCACCGAGATGCCCTGGGATGCCATGTGGGCTGATGCCAAGCTGTGGCTTCCTCGCGCTCTCGAGGGGGAATTCCTCCACGCGAGCTTCGCCATTGATGCTGATAATGGCGTGGCGTCATCGCAGATGACGTGGTCGACCCTCAGGCGAAGCTAAGGCCGGCCTTTTAGGCTGGGTTTGCAGGGTTGTTCTGGGGTGAGGGGGTAATCGATGGTGACTCATTCTCCAGACCCCTACGACATTCTGGGGATAAAGCCCGGAGCGAGTGCCGAGGAGATGAAATCTGCGTATCGCGTGGCGTTGCGCGCAGCGCATCCCGACACGGGAGGTTCCCCCGAACGATTCGCACTCGTGCAAAGGGCGTGGAAAGAAATTAGTGAGCCCTCGAGCCTTCCCACGGGATCCTCACGGGTGTCTTCCACTCATCGCGAAAGCTCCTGGATGACGCGAAGCCCGAGCCCGACGGGGAGTACTTCCGGAGGACTCAAAAGTTATGGGCATCCTGGCGGATGGTTTCGTGAGCTCTACGGTCGACAAGTTCGGTCCTGGTGGGGGTTGGGGAGCACGCCGGAAAATATTTTTGACCCAGCGATTATCAATCAGGTTCCGCCCGAAATACGCCACACACTAGACGCAGCTATCGCGGAAGAGGCCACCGCCACCGCTTTGGCTGAACTGGGGCCTCCTTTCGTGGTGTGGCATGACGTCTTGGTGGAGGGAGATAGGTCCTCCACGGTGTCCAAGATTGACCATGTTCTCCTGGGGCCCAGCCTGTTGTGGGCTATCTCCAGCGAAAATTGGGGCTCTGCTGTGCGCATCGTGCGCGGCGAGCTTGTCGGAGAAGGAATACCGGGAACGCAGAAGCCGTGGGCGACTTTGTGGTCTCAGGCACGTTATTTCCCGAAGTCCCTGGGGGTGAAGGTCAGCGCCTTGGCGTATGTCGTCCCCGATAATCATGCTGAGCACGACATAGCGCTTATTCGTCTCAAGAGTGGAATTCCGTGCTACCTGGTGCGCCAGAGCGCTGTGTGCGAACTAGTCACCGATGATACTCCTGCCACGTCTCGATCCTTGGTAGGCGATGACCTGTTTCCTGTCAGAGAGAAGCTCTCTGCGGGTATTCGATTCGTTTAATCTGTCGCACTGGGCGAAGCCGCGAGAACGTCGTTGAGCAACCAATCACGCAAAGCCTGCGCGGAAAAGCAATCGATGCGGTTGTAGTGCACGATGCTGTCTTTGAGCTCGCGGGCCCGAAGTTCATCGCCGTCGTCCTTGGCCTTGAGGTAGTCAGAAAAAGCCACAACTGACTCGCCGCCACCGGCAATCCCGGTGCGAGTTTCGGGTGGGAAGTATAGCGCTTCGAGTGCTTTCAGGGAATAACTGGGCAGGCCGACCTTGATGCCCTTGGTGACCACCGAAAACAAATCGACCAGGACGCCATCGAGTAATTTTTCCACACAGTCTCCGGCGACCTGGTGGCGTTTGACCAAGACTGCCAGGCGGGTTCGTTCATACGAGGCGTAGTGATAGATGTGAAGGTCGGGAAACTTTTCCAAACGATCGCTGATGAGTGCGCAGAAACTCTCTAGTGCTTGTTTTTCTTTCTCGAACGTCTCTGCCCACAACCCCAGAAAATGGGGGTCTTCGGCACAGGTTCCCAGCCCCTCGCCCCAGAGCCCGAAGAGATATTCAATGCCGAAGGTGTCCGGTTGTCCCTCGCGGGGACGTATATCCCATTCCTGGTAGGTGGGGTCTCCTTCAAAATCAAAAAAAATGTCTCCCGGGCTTGGCCGGGGGATCGAAGCCAGAACAGAGCGAGAGACTACCTCCCAGGCCGGAGGCGAATCCGGGTGAGACCTGGTGGCGTGTTGCAGGGATGCTTGAAGATGCAGACCCGCCAGGGTGTCACGTCCGATTCCCGAGGTGTTGCGGCGCACTTCGTCGCGACTCGCGTTTGCAAAATCACTCAGATAGGCGAAGCCAGCGACGAGAAGTTTCTCTCGTTGTGACTTTTTGATACCAGAAATGAGGAAAAGGTCGTCGTGCAAGGGGATCTGTTCACTGCAGGCGGGGCATCCCTTTGTTCCACAGGCCATATATCGGGAGTCATTCCAGGGCACGGGGTGAGGGTCAGCGGAGCGTTCCACAATCAGGGCGAGAACCTTTTCTCGCAGTGAGAGATATTCCCCAAGGTGATCACTGGCCTGGTGAACACTGTGCGATCCATCACCAAGAATCAATCTCACGGTGTCGGAGGTGGGGATACCGATCTGGCGCAGCTGATCGACATAGGCACTGACCTGCACGAGCGCTGCGTCTTTAGCTTTCCGGGCCAGTTTGGAATCCCACACTTCCCATACGTCGCCGGCTTTGACCAGAAAATCCGCAAATCCTTGGAATCCCACCTTCAGCTCAGGGTGGGGTATTTCTTCTTGGTATAAAACGCCTTGAAAGATGGCTTTGGTTGAGGAGCGCAGTGCTTCGTGAGTCCGAGATGCTGCTCGCATAATGGAGCTGCGCCACAGTGCTGCATCTTCGGAATTTGCCCGGTCATAAGAGATTTCTATGACGTCTCTGAGTTCCCGTCGCAGGATGTCCCACTGTCGCGCTTCGTGCTCCAGGCCTAAGCGGGCAACCAAGACCATCATCGGGTCATCGAGGGCGGGAACGTGAATTCCTTTGCCAAGTTTTTCATCGGCAACTCGAGCTAAACGCCACGGGCATCCTGCATAGATTCCCAGATCGCTAGCGGAAATTACCCACGAGCCATCACCGAGCGTCTGCATGAGGGGAGAATACCTCTAGCCGGTGACAGGAGAGCTAAATCATCCCCAGTTCGGTGAGTTTCGCATTAAGTAGGGGGTTACTGGGCTCGGTCATTACCGAACCGTCAGGGAAGGCAAGCACGGGAATATTGGGCCGCCCACTCAATTCAATTGCTCGGGCTTTGTCCTCGGCGCTGGCATCCACATCGTGGTAGTTGAAGGGTGCTCCGTAGTGCTCCAAGAGTGCTTGAGCGCGAACGCAATCGCCGCACCAGCTGGCTCCGTAGAACTCGATGCTTGCTTCTTGGTTGTCCATGGGTTACTTCTTTCTCGAGATCTGAGGGTGTGCCAGAGGGAGATACATTCTTTATCCTGCGCGGGTGCGCTCGGGGTTCATCGCTTAGCTCTGGAGGCTCCTATCGTAATGGCTCAATCGGGGCATATTCCCTCCTAGACTCATAGCTAGGTTGACACAATGCGAGACCACCAAGGGGGGTGCACTCGTGGTTCACACCACAGGTCCAGGTCCATCGATACGAACCAGTTCCAACGGCGATAGTGAATACCGTCCAGGCATGGATGATGCCGATGAGGTACTCGCCATGCGAATCGAGAAGGATTCTCTTGGGGAGCGTGAAGTTCCCGTGGATGCTTATTGGGGTATCCACACCGCCCGTGCGTTAGAAAATTTTCCCATTACACGCCGAGCAATTTCGAACTACCCGGATTTGATTCGAGGCATCGCCCGGGTGAAGCAGGCTGCAGCGCGAGCAAACCGGGAGATTGGTGTTCTCTCCGCTGAGAAGGCCGACGTCATCGATCAGGTGTGTGAAGAGCTGTGGAATGGCCAGTGGCACGAACAGTTTGTGCTCGGTGCGGTCCAGGGGGGAGCGGGCACGTCGACCAATATGTGTGCCAATGAAGTCATTGCCAATCGCGGGCTTGAAATCATGGGCTATGAGAAGGGCGATTATGCCCACCTTCATCCCATTGATGATGTCAACCGGTCGCAAAGCACCAATGATGTTTATCCCACCGCGATAAAATTGGGCATGGTGCTGGGCGTGCAGCGATTACACGCCGAGCATAAGTTGCTAGCACAGTCGTTTCGTGACAAAGGCATTGAATTTCAGTCCATTTTGAAAGTGGGGCGCACGCAACTCCAAGACGCAGTGCCCATGACCCTGGGTCAAGAATTCAGCGGTTTTGCCACCACGTTGGGGGAGGACCAGGACCGCATTATTGAGACCATTCCCTTTTTGTGTGAAATAAACCTGGGCGCCACCGCTATCGGTACCGGAATTACTGCTGATCCTCGCTACCCCGAGGCAGTGCGGGTCCACCTTGCGCAGCTCACGGGCCTAGATATACGCACCGCTCCTGACCTCATTGAGGCCACCAGCGATGTGGGGGTGTTTATGACGCTCTCGGGAACCCTCAAGCGCTCGGCCGTCAAGCTCTCCAAGATCTGTAATGACCTGCGCTTGCTTTCCAGTGGCCCTCAGGCGGGCCTAGGGGAAATCGATCTGCCTGCTCGTCAAGCAGGGTCCTCGATTATGCCGGGCAAGGTCAATCCGGTCATCCCCGAGGTCGTCAACCAAGTGGCGTTTGCGATTATGGGATCAGACACCACCGTGACGGCGGCAGCAGAAGCCGGTCAGCTCCAACTCAACGCTTTTGAGCCGATTATCGCGGCCTCTATTTTGCAATCCGTGGTGTGGCTAACCAATGCCTGCCGCACGCTGCGTATCAACTGTGTGGACGGTATTACCGCCAACCTCGATAAATTGCACCAGCAAGTCGAAGCCAGCGTTGGTGTGGTGACTGCCTTGACTCCGTATATTGGCTATTCCAAGGCCACCATGATTGCTCATCAAGCGCTTGCCGGTGAGGGCACGGTCCGAGACCTTGTGATTGCTCAAGGACTGATGGAATCAGAGCAACTCGATCGAGTTCTCTCGCCCGAGCGCCTGAGCGGGCTGATTATGGCCACGGGAATCATTACGTTGCCCCCGTTGGATGAAGACCCAGAACTAGCCGGTTAAGAAGCTCGCCGCCCAGTGGCGGGGCCTTGGCCTCCGGCGCTTCTGAGCGGCGAGTAACTTGGACTAAGACTGCCAAAAGCGACACAACTTTTCAAGACTTTGTTTGATTACACCTTGGTAACGGTTTTTACCCGAGGTTGAAGCCTTAACCACCACACTCGGCCGGAATTCCCGAGTTACGAGCTGTGCCTGGCCATACCCTCGGAGTGAGGGAGGTGCTAGTGTTAGCCCTTGTGCCGTGTAACGGCCGCGGAAGACAGAGCCTCACCGACCGGGTGGAGCGCCGCGCAGCGAGACGAAGGAGAGCTGACATGGCTATTGCGCCAGAAACCAAAGCAAGCATCATCGAGAAGTACGCTACTCACCCCGGTGACACCGGCTCCCCTGAAGTCCAGGTCGCGCTGATGTCACACCGCATTACGGAATTGACCGAGCACCTCAAAGAGCACAAGCACGATCACCACTCTCGCCGTGGTCTGCTGCTCATGGTGGGTCGTCGTCGTCGGCTTCTGGGCTACCTCCAGAGCATCGATATTTCTCGCTACCGTGCGCTGATCGAAAAACTCGGTCTTCGCCGCTAGTAAGCAGTCTTGTAGGCATACCCCGCGCTCGTGCGCGGGGTATCGCTTTTCCTAGGTATCCGCGGTACCCTGGAGTGTTCCTGTTGATAGGAATGCAATTGAATATGGCTCTCTACAGGAGTAGGTGGGCTCGAAGCTGGTCACCGGTGGTGGTCTACTGTCAAATCTGACAGTGCACTTCTACTGTTGGCCAGAAACAGGCCCCACACTCGTGTGTGGCAAACTTCCTGCCCGCTCCTTCATCGTGGTGTGCCGCCATCGTGCGCTTTCTGTGCGCGGTGGTCACTAAATACAAAGGAGATGTGACCTTAATGGAAGGTCCAGAAATTAAATTCGCCGAAGCTATTTTGGATAACGGCAAGTTCGGTAAGCGCACAGTGCGCTTTGAAACGGGTCGTTTGGCCCAGCAAGCTCAGGGAGCCGTCGCGGCATACCTGGACGAGGACACGATGTTGCTCTCGGCGACCAGTGCCAGCAAGAACCCGCGTGAAGGTTTCGACTTTTTCCCGCTGACGGTAGACGTGGAAGAACGCGCCTATGCAGCAGGCAAAATCCCGGGTTCGTTCTTTCGTCGTGAAGGCCGTCCCTCCACCGAAGCAATCTTGGTCTGTCGCCTCATCGACCGGCCTTTGCGTCCGTCTTTCGTGGATGGTTTGCGCAACGAGGTGCAGGTAGTCATTACTGTTCTCTCGATCGCTCCTGATGAGTTCTATGACGCTTTGGCTATCAATGCCGCGAGTGCTTCGACTCAAATTTCCGGTCTGCCGTTCAGCGGTCCTATTGGAGCGGTCCGTTTGGCTCTCATTGGTGACCAGTGGGTAGCGTTCCCCAAGCACAGTCAGCTTGCGGAAGCCGTATTCGACATCGTGGTAGCCGGTCGTGTGGTCAAAGCTGCCAACGGTTCCGAAGATGTGGCCATCATGATGGTGGAAGCAGAAGCTACCGAAGGCAGCTGGGATCTGATTCAAGCTGGCGCGACCAAGCCGAGCGAAGAAATCGTTGCTCAGGGCCTGGAAGCGGCTAAGCCCTTCCTGAAGTCGTTGGTGGAGGCACAGCAGAAGCTTGCTGACCAGTCCGCCAAGGAAATTGCCGCCTACCCGGTCTTCGCTGACTACACCCCCGAGCTTCTCGCTGCTGTTGATGCACTTGCTGCAACTGAGCTGGCTACGGTCTACAAGATTGCCGATAAGCAAGAACGCCAAAATGCTGATGACGCTCTCAAGGCCTCGGTCAAGGAAGCAATCGCTGCCAAGGTCACTGCTGGTGAATTTGACGACTCGGTGTTGTCCATGGTGGGTGCTGCCTATAAGTCGGTCACCAAGCGTGTGATGCGTACCCGTGTGCTCGCCGAAGGCGTGCGTATTGATGGTCGTGGCACGTCAGACATTCGAGTCATTGACGCTGAGGTGGACATTATTCCTCGCGTTCACGGTTCGGCGTTGTTCCAGCGCGGCGAAACCCAGATCATGGGTGTCACCACTTTGAACATGTTGAAGATGGAGCAGCAAATCGACTCACTTAACCCTGTGAGGTCGAAGCGCTACATGCACCACTACAACTTCCCGCCTTACTCCACCGGAGAAACCGGGCGAGTGGGAACCCCTAAGCGTCGTGAAATTGGTCACGGTTTCTTGGCTGAGCGTGCACTCGTGCCCGTGCTGCCTAGCCGTGAAGAATTCCCCTACGCGATTCGTCAGGTCAGTGAAGCCCTCAGCTCCAATGGCTCGACCTCGATGGGTTCCGTGTGTGCTTCGACCCTGTCGATGCTCAACGCTGGTGTTCCTCTAAAAGCCCCCGTCGCCGGTATCGCTATGGGTCTCATCTCCGATGAGGTCAAGGGCGAAATGCGCTACGCAGCGCTGACCGACATCTTGGGTGCCGAAGACGCTTTGGGCGATATGGACTTCAAGGTCGCAGGAACCAGTGAGTTCGTGACCGCGATCCAGCTCGACACCAAGCTTGATGGGATCCCTGCCAGCGTGTTGGCTTCGGCCTTGACGCAGGCCAAGGAAGCCCGCATGCACATTCTCGGTGTGATGAATGAAGCTATTGATTCTCCCGATGAGATGGCTGCCACGGCACCGCGCGTAATCACGGTTCAGATTCCTGCCGACAAAATCGGTGAGCTGATCGGTCCTAAGGGTAAGACGATCAACTCCATCCAGGACGAGACCGGTGCCCAGATCTCCATTGATGACGATGGCACTGTGTATATCGGTGCAGTTGATGGTGAGAGCGCGGAGGCTGCTCGCACCCGAGTCAATGCCATTGCTAATCCGGTTAACCCCGAGGTGGGGGAGCAGTACCTGGGAACGGTCGTCAAGATCGCAGCCTTCGGTGCCTTCATTTCCTTGGTCCCGGGTAAAGATGGTTTGCTCCACATCTCCGAGGTGCGCAAGCTTGCCGGTGGCAAGCGAGTGGACAACGTCGAAGACGTACTCTCTGTGGGTCAAAAAGTCTTGGTCGAAATCTCCAAGATTGATGACCGCGGCAAGCTCTCCCTCTCACCCGTTGTTGCCGATGACGCAGCCGGTGCGGAAGAAGAATCAGCCGAGTAAGCATGTACTCACCACAGGGCCTGGCTTTCACCAAAGCCAGGCCCTGTGGCCGTTAAGGGCGGGTAAAAAATATCTCCCGACAGGTGCGCCAGGTATTGACCCCCACTGGGCCACAAAATAGCGGATAACCGAGGTTTAGTACCGTATTTAATCCCGCGAGAGCATGGGAGATTAATCCCGCATTCAGGAAATATTCAGCTAAAACTGGGTGTTTATGTGGCGAAATTCGTGTGGTCGGAGTAGCGTAATGCTCGCTGACTGAGGACACTACGTTCTCATTGGTTAGGGGAAATATCCTCGACCACCCGCCGACGGGTCCGTCGCGGCGGCGGGCGGAAAATAACAGAAACATGTCAAGGGAGAATCATGGATCTGCTTGTGATTACGCAGGCCTTCTTTATGCTCGGTTTTGTCGCCATGGCGGCAGGAACCCTCTACTTCGTTTTGGAGCGAGGAGACCTCAAGCCCGAGCACCGTATTGCGGCAACGTATGCGGGAATCATCACCTTCATTGCAGCCATCATGTACTGGACCATGACCGGAGTTGTTAACTTCTTCGATCAGGGTTCGGCAAGTGCTAGCGACGTGAGTGCAACGATGCCACTTCGCTACATTGACTGGTTGCTCACCACTCCGTTGCTCCTGGTGGAGTTCGGTTTGATTGTTGCGATTGCTGGAGCTGCTTCCAAGGGCTTCGTTACTCGCCTCGTCATTGCGGACATCATTATGATCGCCACCGGTTACCTCGGTGAGATCGGCATGGAGGGCGACATGTCCACCATCGTGTGGTTCGTCATTTCGTCCCTCGCATGGCTCTACATCGTGTACGCGGTATTCCAGATCAAGATCGATGGAATGCCCGAATACGCTGCCAGCGCTGTGAAGATCATGCGCCGCTTCGTGATGCTCGGTTGGGCAATTTACCCCATCGGTACTGCAATCGAAGAGTTCATGAAGCTCGGTGGAGCTGACGTAACCAACGCAGTTGCCATTGCGGCAATCGTGTACGTCATCGCAGACGTACTGAACAAGGTTGGGTTCGGAATGGTTGCGGTCAACGCAGCCAAGAAGGCCTAGTCCTTAGCAACACTCTAGGTAGGGCCCGGCGTCATGCCGGGCCCTACTTCTTTGTGCCCGAAACCCAGGGCATAGCCCAAGGCGCTAGGGTAGGGGCGCCATGTCGCCTGTGATTAATCTCGAACTGACCACGCCCGAACTCTCTTTCACCGCCAGTGGCGGTGCCACGGTGTCGCGCACTGTGCACCCCAGTGGCTTGCGAATCATCACCGAGAAAGTTCCTGGTGCCGCAAGTACATCGGTGGGTTTCTGGATCGCTGTAGGGTCCAGGGATGAATCAGATGTCGCTTATGGGTCGACTCACTTTTTAGAACACTTGTTGTTCAAGGGCACCCGCACACGAAGCGCCCTGGATATCGCCGTGGCCTTTGATGCGGTGGGTGGGGAACACAACGCCCTGACCGCGAAAGAACACACCTGCTATTACGCCAAGGTTCAAGATCACGATCTCCCCATGGCTATTGAGGTGCTCGCCGACATGGTCGCGGATTCGGTGTTCGACGCCAAGGAATTCGAAGTCGAGCGACACGTGATTCTCGAAGAACTCGCCATGACTGATGATGACCC
>Ga0115557_1002512_pt1 | contig 12329 bp, 10 predicted proteins | sample COGITO_mtgs_1104_FD_87280 | JGI IMG/M metagenome (GOLD analysis project Ga0115557, IMG submission 87280) | Pelagic marine microbial communities from North Sea - COGITO_mtgs_110421 | ecosystem: Environmental > Aquatic > Marine > Epipelagic | place: Germany:Helgoland, sampling site Kabeltonne...
CGTGCTCATCCGAGATCAGCTTCAGTACATTGTAGATCTCCAGGTCGATAGGGGACAGATTTCGCCGGCTGTTAGCCAGTTCAAGCGCTGTAGGATACTCCAAGGGTATACTCGAATAACAAACTTCCGCTTTCATTTTGATTGCTTCTGGTCCGGCTGTAGCAATTCTTCGAACAAGCTCGATATCGCGGCCGGCCTCCTTGCCGAGAATAGAGTGGATGGGCGGACCAAATTTATATGCTTTCTCTAGACACTGCCGGCGGAAAGATTCCTCCAAACCGGCGTTGCTGATCACATCCATAACGTAATTGCACAGCGTGGAGTCATGCGCAATTATGCATACGACAAAAGGGTTGTAATCATCATTCCAGTGTTTATTTGTTTTGTTTTTTTTCATTTTGAAGAGCGCTTGCGCGAGTTCCTTCGGATCTCGCTTGCGAAGCTGCTCATAGAAGAGGTTGACCTGACCGTAAGAAATTAAATCCATCATGGACGCTGTATCCGCAGCAGCCCTCGTGAGAGACTCGAGGTATACGCCCACCGCGTAACCCACCTTCTTCTCCGCATAGACGTGGAGAGGCTCCCCTCCGGGACGTTTCGTGAGCAGGACGTCCGGCAAGCAAGTTGTTCCGAGGACACGATAGACCTCAACATCTCTCCGACCAGCGTCGATAGCAAGTAGCAGAGGCGAGTTGTCGCCGCGGAAGATGTACTTATACTGTGGATAAATCCTCACCATTTCCCGAAGAACGTCCGCACCCGCGAGATGGTTACGGGCAGCTGTACAGAACGAATCCCTGTTATAAGCAACATCCATCTGACCTCGCCAAGGTGTTTCCATCGTGATTTTCTCGCCTCTAGAATCCTCTAGCAGCTCGAAGAAGGTGAAGTCCCCTTGCCATGAGGGGGGTTTGGGGGGTGCGTCGCTTTGGGAAGCATTAGGGAGCGAGGGAATGTCCGAAGGAGAAGGCGAAGAAAATCCTGTTGCTGTGGAATGCTCATTCTTTGTCGCAGCCGAGTTGTGTGTCGAAACCCGTTTCTTGTATAAGGGCAGTGTTGTGTGTCGAAACCCGTTTCTTGTATAAGGGCAGTGCTATGGTGTTTATTTTAGTGACAATTCCAAATCGCAGAACTGCTGAAAAAAACCTCGTTCGTACATCGTGATTGGTGAATTAATTTAAACTTTCTCCCGCTGAGTGTGTGCGTTTAATCGCTGTCGCTGTTGCGATTGTGGTACGATATGATGCAGTCTCTTGCTCGGCGAACACTCCGCCCGTCTCTCTTCTCTTGTACTTCAGGAATCGGTTCTTCTGCAACCCTCCGATCATCCTCAGTAACCCGCGGTGTTTGTCTGCCTTCTGAAGCCACCAGGAATCAACACACTGTTGCGTTTATTGGTAGTGGAAATTGGGGTTCAGCTGCTGCCTGGCTTGCAGCTCAGAATGCAATAAAGCATGATGAATTCAACGACACGATTCGGATGTATGTGCACGAGGAGACGATCGGCGGTGCCGATGACGCTGAGATATCTGAGGCCTGGAAAGTTGTGAGCCCCCACCTTGTAAATGGTGAGATGGACGCCACGGCATTGCAGCTTTTAGGGGCTGAAGTTGGAGTTAGTATTTCGCGAGCTGAAAGGTGAGTGAGTGCCCCATGCTTTTTGAGTGTCGTTCTTCGAGCGTAAACCAGCGCCGAGTGTCATCCTCAATCTCATCCGTTCTATCAATAACAGCGTTGCGGCTTTGAGCGAGATGGACGCAGATTCGAGCGGCTATGTTTCGCGTAATGAGTTTTTCAAGTGGTGGAAGCACTCTGGCAAGTCGAACATGGGAAGGCTTCTGACCAGTGTAATTAACCGGCAACGCGAGGTGAGCTTTGCTACTTACTATTTTTTCCACACGTGGATTATGTCGTGGCTAATCCTGACCCTTGCCAAAAAAAAAATGATGAAATGCAGAATGTTAAGTACCTGCCAGGAATTAAACTCGGGGACAATGTCAAGGCCTGCCCCTCTCTTGAGGAAACGTGCAGGGGGGCAGACCTCCTCGTTTTTGTTACTCCTCATCAGTTCATCCAGGAGACGTGCGAGCTCATGAAGGCTGGGGACATGGTCAAGCCTGGGGCAAAGGCCGTCAGTCTAATCAAGGGAATGGAGATTAACAGAGATGGCTTCAACTTGATTAGCGGGGTGATCCAGCGCGAAATCCCCAACATCGATGGTTGCTCTGTTCTCATGGGCGCGAATGTTGCCAGTGAGATCGCTGAGGGCAACTTTGCAGAGGCTACCATCGGCGCCTATGATGAGAGTCACTCAAAAGTGTTTGAGAAACTTTTCCACACAGGCTCGTTTCACGTTAGGACAAGCATGGACGTCGCTGCTGTGGAGATGTGCGGCACGCTCAAGAACATCGTCGCCCTCGCAGCCGGTTTTATTGACGGGTTGGGGTACGGAAACAACGCCAAGGCTGCGATCATGCGAGTGGGTTTCGGAGAAATGAAAAATCTTATAGGCAAAACATTTCCCAACACAAATGATCAGACCTATTGGGAGAGCTGCGGGATGGCTGATCTCATCACTACTTGCTACGGTGGAAGGAATAGGAAGTGTGCAGAAGCCTTTGTTAACGGCAAAGGGCGTCAGACTTTTGGGGATATCGAAGAGGAGCTATTGGGTGGGCAGAAGTTGCAGGGCACTCTGACCAGCGATGAAGTGCAGGAACTCCTCATTGCCAAAGGCTGGGAGAAGGAGTTCCCTTTGTTCACAACGGTGAATAGGATCGCCCAGGGTGATCTTCCGCCTTCGGCTATTGTCCACTATGATGAGGAGGGCATCGGCATAGGAGAAATCGAGGGACGACGGAAAAAGTTCACGCAGGCACAACTTGCTGCATACAAAGAAGGGAAATTGACACAACTTGGAAAATACTGAAGAACATAAAAACCGTTGCTGTAAATGACACTAGTATATTTGTGCGAATATTATTAAAATGGGTTTGGAATAGTTACTCCTAAGGCAATAGAGCGGACAACATTGTAATTTAGACATGTTGTTAACTTGACTTACCTTAGTTGATGTCAGTAATAATGTAACAATAACCACACACCCCCCTGTTTTGTGTTACTCCTAAGGAAATCCTCGACCAGAATCTGGATCTCCCCAAAAAATTGAAGTTTGTTTGCTTAAATACATTTTTGTCATACGATTTTCTTTCATAATATTAATTTAATATATCATAAAATTTATTTGGAATCAATAATTAAAAATAATTTATTCAAATATATTATAATTTAATATATTTAAAAAATTTAAAATTTTATTATCGAAAAAATAATGACATATACAATTTTTATTAAAATTGTCGTATTCATAATCATCATTATATATATATAAATAATATTATGAAAGAAATGTGTACTACAAATATGTATTTAAGTAAACGAAATTCGAATTTTATCTTTTTCATACTTTTGCACAGCCCACATGGCTATGCCCTTAACCTTGCACGTTGGGTTAGACGGTTAATAAAATATTAGTTAGGGGTATATACTACATCGGGTTGCCTGGTAAATTTATTAGATATTTAAGAAAAATGCTTTCGCCAAAAATCTCACCCCATCTTTGTATCCTGCTTTTTCTTACAATCTTCGTGTACCAGATCGGATTTCGTAAAAGTCTCGTTGCTGAAGATGAACAAAAGCACCTCTGCTGTCGTCGCGGAAGAAGATATTGTCTGTTCCTACCTTCTCTGGGTCATATCCCTGGTCTCGCAGTGCAGATTTTTTTCTCTTCAAGGTGGTGGCTGTCATCTGGTCTGACTCCTGGAGGCTTGCGGGTGCCTTGCTGACCCAAAGGAAGAGAGGGCGTGAGTATTTGAAGAGAAATTTCGAAACATGCCTGTAGAGATGATCCAAGCCATTGGAATTGTGGAGGCTGACTGAGAAAACATCGCTGTCAAAGTTCCTCACAAAACTTGTGTGTGTAGCGTCCGGCTACGTCCGGCTACGTAATTGGCGTGTCGTATTTGTTACTTCTCAATGGCATTCAATGCTGAGAGGTTGTCTTTAACGCAGAGGTTTGAAACGATTTCACGTGTATAATTTTTGTTTCGGTCCCCCATAAGCATATAGGATTGCTGTTGAAACAAGCAACAACCCGAGCATGTGGCTTTGCCAGCCGACTCCCAGCCTTTCAAAATTGTCATGAATGTCTTGGGTCTGTCTAGTGAGGAGATTTTTCACCTGCTTATATCGGAACCATCCCGTGAAGAATGTGAGCAGAACACATGCAACAAACCCAACACCCAAAGTAATGCTCGCCCAGTTGTAACCAGAGTCACTATTCTCTGCAAGTCCTAAAAATGTGAAAGCACACCCAAGGATTGATACGGCAGTTCGGATCCACGCAAGCCAAGTTCGTTCGTTCGCGAGATGGGCATTGATTCGTTCGAATTTTAAGAGGGCGGAGCGGAAGGATTTATTGTCACCATTGCCGTTGTTATGGATGTGATGGCTGCTTGAGTTGCTGTCACCCCTTCTGCTCCTAAGAGACGACAGATGCTTATCGAGGACACTATTCTCTTTCTCACCGCTACCGTCGTCCGTTGTAAAAATGACGGTCACGATGCCCTCGAACCCATCTATGATGCCGACGTCTGGAACGACAAAGCTCCCATCTTCCTTGTCCGTGAGGCAAATTGTGATTCCTCCTTCCTTCACCCCATCCCGCACTACCCTGTTTGCCCATGTCAAAATCTCCGCAGATGCATCATCCATTTGGGGTCCACTTCCGCAGATCACGTTTGAGCACAGACCAACCAACCCCATTATGATGCATTTTGTCACATTGACTTCGTCGTCACTGTAGGTTGTCTGCTTGGGTTTGTCTGTGAAAGAAACTTTGAACGGAAGTGGCCGCCGGCAATCAACGCTGCGGATGGGTGGAAACACCACCAGATTAATTGTTTTTTTGGCCATGAATTGTTTACAGTTGACAAGGGTCTTTGATCGTTTGCCCTTTCTGCTTTCCCCCGCCCGGTGAAGGTCTCACCGAAGAAGAAGCATTCAAATTTTGTGAAGTGAATTATTTACATTCACAGTAAAACTATAATGTTCCGAGGCAACGACAATAACGTAGGGGAGGATGACTATGACTTTAACTTTACCCTGGATGAAAAGACAGCGGCCGTTCCGGGAACAGCAGCTGGCAGCTACTCTTTTGGAGCCAAGAAGGTTAACAAGGATGCTGCTGCCCCCGGAAGTCGAATGGGGACCCAGGCGGGAGAAGCTGCAGGTGGCCGACCCTTGACATCGATGGCCGGGGCCGGATTCAGTAGCAAGGGAGGACAGAACAGGACTTTTGACCCGCTCAACCAACGCTCCAATACTGCCGCAACGTTGGTGGAGAAAGCGGACAACAGCGCGGAGGATCTTGCGAAGGAAATGGAGAAGCAGGTTCACAGATTGATTGAGGAAAGCGCAATGCATTCTTCAAAGCACGAGTTTACAAAGGCCTTGGAAAAGGCAAAGGAAGCCGGGAAAAAGGAGAAGGCGCTATGCAAGCACAGGGATGAGAACGGCCTGGTAGATCAGATTAACGTTGATTTGACTTACAGTGTGTGGTTTTGTCTCGCTAACGGCTATCAGCAGAACGGCATGATGGAGGAGGCACTGAACACCTATACTCTTGTGGTGAAGAACAAGCAGTATCCTCAGAGTGGGAGACTCAGAGTCAACATGGGAAACATCTACTATAGCCAGAAGAAATACCCCCAGGCAATAAAAATGTACCACATGGCCCTTGATCAAATTCCCAATAGCGGGAAAGAGGTGAGTGTTTGGATAGCTTGGTGAAGTGGGTAACTAGCCTTTAGCAAAAAGTAAAACTGACCTCACCCTGTCTCTTGTGACTACCTACCTACCTACCTACCAATCAACCAACATTGTCACTGTTTCACTTGCAGGTCCGCTTTAAGATCTTCAGGAACATAGGAAACGCCTTCATTAGGCTTGGTCAATTTCAGGATGCCATCAGCCAATTTGAGACCATCATGAACAGCAACCCCGACTTCCAGAGCGGTTTCAATTTAATTTTGTGCTACTATGCCCTTGGGGATGCGGAGAAAATGAAGAGGGGGTTTAACAAATTACTCGCGATCCCCATCGTGGGAATGGAAGAGGAGGATGAAGAAGACGAAGTGAAGGCAGCTGCTGAGGCAGAGGCTGTCGGGCAGGCTAGGGTTGATACGCTGAGGGAGGAGATGAAGAAGCAAAGGAAAGAGGCAGAGCACTACATCATCACTGCGGCTCGGCTAATCGCCCCTGCGCTGGACAAGCGCGACTGGACTGTCGGCTATAGCTGGGTCTGTGACGCCTTGAAGGTGGATCACGACAATCTAGCTAGCAAGATGGAGATCGAACAGGCACTGCAGTTCTTGAAGAGCAAGAACTTCGAGAAGGCCATCAGTGTTTTGAAGAGTTTCGAAAAGAAGGAGCAGGGAATGAAGGCCATGGCGGCTACGAACCTGAGCTTCATTTACTTTCTTGAGGGGGAGATGGAAAGCGCAAACCAGTACGCCGATCTTGCTGTCCGAAACAGCCGGTACAACGCCAAGGCGCTGGTCAATAAGGGTAATTGTCTTTTCATGGCCAGGGAGTACCACAGGGCCAAAGAGCTCTACCTGGAGGCAATTGGCGTCCAGGCTGACTGTGTCGAGGCAATATACAACCTTGGTCTCACGAACATGCGTATGCAGAGTCCCGAGGAAGCCAGACAAGCATTTGAGAAGCTTCATACAATCATCCCCAACAACCCCGCAGTCATCTACCAGATTGCTAATTTGTACGAGCAGCAGAATCAAAGCCAGCAGGCAGTGAAGTGGTTTAACGTCCTCATCACAAGGGTTCCTACCGACCCAGGTGTACTCAGCAGGTTGGGACAGATTTTCAGCAAGGAGAACGAGGAATCGCAAGGATTCCACTACCAGCTCGAAAGTTACAGGCACTACCCTGTCAATCTCGATGTCATTAGCTGGCTGGGAGTCTGGTTTGTGAAGCATGAGATGTATGAAAAGAGCATCCACTACTTTGAGCGTGCCAGCCAAATACAACCCACGGAGGTGAAGTGGAGACTCATGGTAACGAGTTGCTACAGGTGAGTAATTTCGGCAGGGAGAGACGTTACGTTAGTTATCATCTTTCATAATTTCCCACGATGATGAAACTAATCCATCATAATTTTTTTGACCTTCTTACATCTTCTCTCTCGGTTCAGGCGTATGGGAAATTACGCGAAAGCACTACAATTGTACGAAAATATTCACGAAGAGTACCCCGAGAACAGCGAGTGCCTGAGGTATCTGGTCGCGATTTGTAAGGACTTAGGGCGACCCTACGAAAGTTATCAGCAAAAATTGGTGAAACTTGATCGCGCTTTAGCAAGTCAAGCAAAACATGGCGGCGGTGGGGCTAGTGGAAACGGAGGCGGAGCTATGACCAATGCCATGCACAACAACAGCAACAGCAGCAAGAGCGAGAGCAAGGATAGTGGCGGTTCAAGGATGGAGAGTAAGGCAGAGAGAAACAGCCCCAAGAAGAGGGATAAATTGGAGGCGCCGTCTGCCAAGGGCGTGGCCAGAGGAGGAGGCGGCGGCGGTGCCAGGGAAGAAGAGGATTTCGCAGATGACGACGTCAGCGACCTGTTGGTGTAATGCGAGTGATTGTGAACAGAATTTTTTGTTTTTTGTTTGGCAAGCTTGTTCTCTCTCTTTTTGGTTACAACGTTAACGTTTCTTATGTTTTCTTAGAACAAATTTATTGGAGAGCTTCGACCACTATTAACCCCTATGACTCGTTCTTGTTTATTTTTTTCGTCAAACGGTGTCTTGATGTACCTTACCCCTCCATACAAATCATCCAAAGCCACCTTAAGATGGTCGGTTATAAGACTCAAAGCAACGCTGTTGATACCGACTGGCACGATAATATCAGCCTTGCGCTTACTAGGCTCGACAAATTCAATGTGCATGGGCCTTACAGTCTTTGTGTACTGCTGCAATACCTGTTCGATGCTCCGTCCTCTTTCCTGACAATCGCGCTGAATCCTTCTCATCAACCTCACATCACTCTCAGTGTCCACAAATATCTTCACATCCAATAAGTCTGATAAAGCCGGTTCAGTAAAGATTAATATCCCCTCTACCAAAATAACTTTTCTCGGAATAACTGTAGTTGTATTTTTGGTTCTTGAGTGGGTGCTGAAATCATATATTGGGATGTCAGCACTTTCTCCCTTCCGCAGCTTCTTGACATGTTCAACCAGCAAATCAGTGTCCAGGCTGTTGGGGTGGTCAAAGTTCTGCGCCTCTCGTTGTGCCATTGTCCAGGATGAAAGGTCCTTGTAGTAGCTGTCGTGAGAAATAAATGTGACGTTTTCTTCCCTACCAAGCGCACTAAAAATCGCATCGGCCAGAGTGGTCTTTCCTGACCCTGATCCACCTGCTATTCCTACAACCAAAGTCGGGATTCCTGACTCGTCGAACGATTGGCTATGCCGCTTTATTGTGTTCAAAATTGGCGTCATTGATATCGTCTCCATCGGCTCGATTTCCGCTAGCTGTTTTTCGCTCTCGCTTTTTTTGGTTGCCCTGATGGGCGAGTTTACCTTCGACAATGTGGTCGAGGTTAGATTATTCTGGGCTGTTTCCCCCCCTCTTTTGCCATGCGATATTTTTGCAAAGTACTGCCCCGAAATTGCATTAAGTAGGAGCACTGCCACGATCCCAGTGACTGAGCCGATTAGCGCAGACGACGCAGAGGAAGACAAATTCATTTTGAATTCCCACTTTGTGAGACTCGCGCTGGCTTGAAGGTAGCTTTGCTAGTATGTCAACAGCTTGATGCAAAAACTGAGTGCGCACGACTGTCGTTTGGAGTGTAAATGAGATTTTATCTATTTTTTATTTCTCGCCCGATTTTTGTGGGCATAAGTTCAGGAAGAAACCAGAAATTAAGAAAGACAATAATCTCTTTCAGACTCTGAAAATGTGGGGAGGGGTTTTTACATTGAGTGTTGTTGTCGTCATTGTTTCCATTTTCTACGACAAGATAAAAATACTACGTCCACACGCCTTCCTTCACCAAGATGGTTTTTCTCTTTATCATTATCCTCCTAAAACACACTTTCAGCATGTGATCATCGGTGGTGGACCGGCTGGCATCCAGACTGCCCTATTACTAAAAGAGGCAGGGCATACTGCCATAGTTATGGAACGGTCATCAACTGTTGGTTCTTTCTACAGTGAATTTCCTCGCAAGAGGCGGTTGATTAGTCACAACAAGCGTCACGTGGGGATCAATAAGACGGATGAGTTTCAACTACGACACGATTGGCATTCACTGTTATCGGCGCCGTCTCTCTTTACAGAAGATAATTTTGACTTCTATCCAACCGCCTCTGCATTTCAAGATTACCTGAAAAAGTTGGCGAGTGACCTGTCCATCCATCTCCAATTCGGAACAGAAGTGACGGGGCGTTGGTACGACCTGAAAAATAAACGCCACGTTGTCACAACAAACAAGGGTGACTACTATGCCGACTATATTCATATAACGACAGGATACTCTCACCGTGCAGTTCCCTCCTGCCTGGAGGCTCTTTCAGCAAATGGAGTCTCAACTTATTCATACGCTGACTTTCCCGATGTCGTCACTGGGAACGAGGATTGGTGCTCAAACAAAAGAATAGGGATTTTTGGAAGCGGTAATTCGGCCTTTGAAACGGCGGATATGTTGGCCAACTGTGCATCAGGAGTGTTTATGTTCTACAAGAATAGGCCTAACCTGAGTGCTATAACATCATACACGGGTGACCTGCGAATTAGTAACGCTGGGATACTCGACCGTTATAGGCTGAAAAGCCTAGACACAATCGCTGACATAGATCCCAAGTTTAACAGGAATGTCGGCGGTAGTACCATTAGTGGAAGTGGACGTGATGGCGACGATTTCTGCACACTTATAGAATCATGGCAGAGTAGTCTTCCGAAAATGAACACTGGAGGGAGGACTCTGACAGGGAAGCAACGAATGGAATTGTTGGAGAAACAGAAAGAGGCGGAAAGAGACAAGACTATTTCACAGCTTCGCAAACAGCCTGAGTTCAAGGGGAAGGTAATTAAGACAGCTTACAACGAAAAAGACGGAAACAAAAAAGGTCGAAAGAGGGCGAAGCCCAAGCCCGGCTACGGCGAGGAAAGCGGAGTAAAGGGGGACAAGTTGATTGTCGGAGGGGGATCTATTCATCTAGATGTGGTGATTTTTGCTGGAGGATTCAAAACAGCACTGAAAAATATCGTAAATATTGACGACGACGACGACGATAAGTTCCCAAAAATGGGGGACTTTTGGAGCGACCCAAAAGTTCCCAATGTCTTTTATGGAGGGGCGATAATGCATGGGAGGGACTACAAGAAGAGCGCCGGCGGTTTTGTGCATGGATTTCGGTACAACATAAGAACTCAAATTCAGCACATCCTAGCAAGAGACTTTGCGGTGAAACGACCTTTTGAAGACAATTTTGGTGGTAGCACCGATCTATTCATGAAAATATTGGACCGAATTCAGAATTCCAGCGGACTGTACCAGATGCAGGACTATTTGGTAGATCTCGTTGTTGTAGAAGATTATACCAACGAATTCAATAATGACGGGATTGTGCTCCGTTACTACGAAGAAATTCCCGAGGAGTGGATCATGAGCAAGGAAAATGATTTCAACTGCAGGACAAATTCTTGCATGACAATTAAGTTCGCCTACGGTCAGCGGGAAATGTGGGATTACGAGTTGTTGTGGAAAACGGAACGATATCGCCAAGACCCCGGTTTGTTCCTTCACCCTGTCATCTCTGGCTACTACAAAGGGGAAAAAGTTGTGGAGGAACATGCCAAAGAAGACTTTGAAGGAGAATGGACGCATCCACGACATGAGAAGAGTATAATGCAGGCATGTAGCGAAGTTGTAAATGAAATTAGCCTGTTCGGTTGAAGACAATTTTTTTCGAACTCCTAGACACACAATCGGCAGAGCCAAAAAAATGCGCGCGCTACTATAACACCTGTGTGAATATGTTTTGAGAACAAAAATAATAATGATCCATTTACATTGCGTTAAAGGCTTCGTCGTACACAAAGGGAGACACATCCATCAACTTGACACGACCGGGGAGAGATTTCAGGCAGTTCCACTCTACGAACGTATTCTTGTGTTAGATAAGTATCGTATCACGGCTTCTTTTGCTCGTATCGCTCACCTTTGATCCACTTCCAGGGCAAGTCGATGTAGTACTTTGCCAATCTCCAACCCTCCTCCTCGTTTGCCCAGTCCTTTTTTTTGACGTGAACCCATTCCTCCTTTTTGAGTCCCCAGAAAGGTTTGTCTATGGCGTCTTCATCGCCTATGCCTATAGACGGCCCCCCATTGAAATGCAAGAACGCCCTGGCCTCGGATGAGGATGGGAGCGGTGCATCTTTTTTGACCAGGTGCCCATTGAACAAGTGGGGCGGGCTCAATCTAGAAATGGGGCTTTTGCCTGGAAGTCGGTTGATCCCAGCGATAATCTGCTGGTCGTCTAGGCCGAAGGGGTATCTATGATTACTTGCATCCGCAGAGGCCACGAAGAAAGGGATGTGGAGGGTCAGGAGAGAGCGGAAGTCACTGAGAAATATAATCATGAACGCTGCAGTTTCACCGTTCCATTTAATTGTAACTGGTATTTCCTCCTCGATTAAATCGCTTTCTGAGTAGGATAGTAAAGGGGCGTTGATCTCAAGTAAAGGCTCCATTTCGACCAGGAACACGACGTCAGTGTCCACGTATATTAACCTGTCATCAACATCTTTGGATCTATGAATTGTCCACATAAGGCCAAGAGGACCGGGTAAGTGAGATTAAAAAATAAAATAAAACCACTTGCAGATAGTAGCCACTAACCTGGGTATTGCGTCCCATAGAAATAGTCTCCAAAACGTCCCAAAGGTGTGCCTATCAGCCAAAAAATATTTTCCAAGAATCCCCTCTAAAGTCTCCCTCCATTTTTCAATCTTTGATTCCGGGAGAAAGATGAACTCAACAAGAGTGTCGTGGGACGTCGAGGTGCACATCTCATCGCCGGGTATATGACTGCTGAGGATCGACTTCACCTTGCTGATACCTCCGATCGCCATGTCGCCATAAAGTACTGAGATTACCATCGGCCTCGTTTCAGAGGGGTGGACGAGGAGGGATTTCAAAGACACAATTAGCTCGTCCACCTGACCCGTAGAGTTGCCAGAGAG
>Ga0115557_1002513_pt1 | contig 12328 bp, 13 predicted proteins | sample COGITO_mtgs_1104_FD_87280 | JGI IMG/M metagenome (GOLD analysis project Ga0115557, IMG submission 87280) | Pelagic marine microbial communities from North Sea - COGITO_mtgs_110421 | ecosystem: Environmental > Aquatic > Marine > Epipelagic | place: Germany:Helgoland, sampling site Kabeltonne...
CCGCGACCGCAGTACCAACAGCAGCGGTACTGAGTTCCAGATTCGAGAGAAAGGCTGGAGATGTTTGGGGTGGCATCATTGCTCATTATAGGGGGGGGGAGTTCCGACAGAAAAGATCAGATGACGTCACAATTATTGCTTTGATGAGAAGATATATTGAGGATTAAATGGCGTGATTGCGAGCGTTGAGAGTGGACACGAACACAGAAATGAGGTTTAAAAAAGTATTTGTACAACTAGCCGTGTAGGGAGGGAGTACCATCGATTTTTCCCAGCAAATTGTAATTCGTCTCAACGCACCATTGATTCTCAAAAAACCTTGTCACCTGTCTCAGTGCTCTTATTGGCTCTTGGCTCTCCGTATCCCGATTATAATACATCCTAATCGCTTTCCACTTTGTCATGAGTAAATTTGTTCGGAAGAAAGCCCAGGGTGATGAGTTTACGAAAAGGTGCGGCTAATTTTGTGTCTCTCGGCACAATCCGATAGGGCTGTGACGACTTGTTGTGTGTGTGCGGTCGATGTTCACATTTTGCTGGGTCCGAGAGATCAGGCAGATCAGGCAGATCAGGCATCCTCTTGCCGATCTAGAACAGCATGCGCGCCCCTTCTTCCACCCCTCGCTTCACATCAATGGTCGATATCATCTAACCCCATCCTATCCTATCGCAATTGTGTTCTTTTCGCTCTACTATCGGTACAGGATTGTTGTGATCGATCCAGCCAAGTGCAAGCCCAATTCAGCTGCTTTTGCCTACTTGAAGCGCAACTCAAAAAATTGCACTAAGGGATGCATTGTCGTTGAGAAGAAGACGATCACTGTGTCTGAGATGGCGTGCGCCGCGTGTATTACCCGTTGTAAACAGAGTCCAGGAGATGCAATTAGTGTTGTGAAGTTGCCTGCGAATTTGGAGACGGACACCACGCACAAGTATGGCCCGAACCGTTTTAAGATCCATGGTTTGCCTACTCCCAGGCCAGGTTCGGTTCTGGGACTGTTGGGTACTAACGGTATTGGAAAGGTGAGTTGCTGATTGCGCTTACGGAGCGAGCGGTTATGTATATGCTCATTCATTGAGTTGGCTTTTATTTCTTGCCCGCCACCATACACTCACAAGCAACTCGCACTCACACGGACACACGCACGCACGCACGCAGACCACCTCCCTGAATATCCTCTCGGGTAGGTTGAAGCCAAACCTTGGGAACTGCTTAAGTCCTGCCGAGTGGAGCGACATTGTGACTTACTACCGAGGATCTGACCTGCAGAATTATTTCATCAAAGTTCTGGAGAACCGCCTGGTCGTGGCAACCAAGCCACAGCTGGATGCTTCCTTCCAGCGTCGGTTGAAGGGCAAGAAGGTGGGGGCTATGATTCGTGAAAGGGACGACAGAGGGAAGATGGAGGATTTCTGCAACCGCCTAGATCTGACCCATTTGCTGGAGCGCGATGTGGACAAGTTGTCAGGTGGAGAGTTACAGCGCTTTGTTGTGGCGTGCACTTTGGTCAAAAAGGCGGATGTTTATATTTTTGACGAGGCTACTTCCTTCCTTGATGTGAAACAGCGCTTACAGGTCACGGAGGCGATTCGATCCTTGGCTGAGCCTAGCGAGTGGGAGAATGGGGCCGAGGATTCTTCTTCCAAATACATCATTGTTGTGGAGCATGACCTTGCCATTCTGGACTACATGTCCGACTTTGTCCAGTGCGTGTACGGTACGGCCGGTGCATATGGTGTGACAACCAAGCGTCAGAATGTGAGGAACGGTATTAACCAGTATCTTGCGGGCTACATTGAAAGGTGAGTGGGCTATGCTATGCTGCGAGCTGTGAGCTGTCTATTGAGAAGGCTTTTCTTTGGGCAAGCAGAATTAGTGTCGTGCCTTTTAGCGGAGCGAAAGCTGAGCGAATGCATCTGCTGAGCCATCTGCTGTACCATTGCGAATTTTTCCGACCTGATCTTGATCTTCATCTTGATCTTCATCTTGATCTTCATCTTGATCTTGATCTAACCACCACTTTTATCTTTCCTGATCTCTGTTGTCTGTTCTCTTCTCTCTGTCGGATTTCCTTTCTTTATTTGTGGCGTAGTGAGAACATGCGTTTCCGTCAGCATGCGCTCACTTTCAAGGTCAGCGCGACGGATTTTTTCGTCTCCGAGACGGCTGAGGCCGATGAAGAGGATGGAGGAGAGACATACAAGAGGCAGGATGGTGACACCCGCATGGGGACCATTCGGTACCCTGCCATGAGCAAAACCTACCAGATCAAGCGCAAATCTGACGACGCCGCTCCCAATTCCCCCTCATTCACTTTGAACATTGAGGCTGGTGACTTTAGGGACGGGGAGGTTATCGCTCTCATGGGAGAAAATGGTTGCGGGAAGACCACCTTTATGGAGCTTCTTGCCGGCAGGACGAAGGAGCAACGTGACAAGGAATCCACCATAGGCAAGAGCGAATACAACACGGATGACCCTAATCCTTCTCTTGCGGCCCTTGGAGTCAGCTACAAGACGCAGGCCAACAATCCCAAGCACAGGAGATACGAGGGCTCTGTTCGTGATCTCCTTGAGGAGACCATCAACGCTTCCTGTGCCGATCGCCTTTTCAGGCTCCTCGTGATTAAGCCACTGATGATCGAGGAACTTGAGAGCCTCCCCGTCTCAAGCTTATCCGGCGGAGAGATGCAGCGCCTGGCCATCACAATTTGTCTCGGCACGCCAGCATCTGTCTACCTCATTGATGAACCCAGTGCTGGCCTCGACTGCGAGCAGCGCGTTGTCGCAGCAAAAGTCATGAAACGATGGATTGTAAACCACATGGGGAAGACCTGCTTCCTCGTCGAGCACGATTTCGTCATGGCCACTGCCATGGCCGACCGCGTCATTGTATACGAAGGTATTCCCGGAGTAGAGTGCACTGCTACAACGCCCCGGGGGGTGCAGGACGGGTTCAACTCTTTCTTGGAGCGCCTTGACGTTACCTTTAGGAGGGACCCCATCAACTACAGACCGCGCATCAACAAGAAAAACTCTAGGAAGGACGCTGAGCAGAAAAAGGCTGGCCAATATTTCTTGTTTGATGATGATGATGCGGATCGCGATTGAGAACGTAACAACTATGCTGTAATAAGTACAAGCGGACATACATTTTTAACCCTTGGGAAAAATATCTTTGTATCTTACGAGAGAGCAATATCTTGGAAAAAAAGTTTACTTTGCCATAACTATTTCTGTGCACGCAATTTTTGGACAAGATAATAAAAAGCTAATTTTTTCGGCAAATTGTCAAAAACAGCTCTGATGATGGAATCTGAATCTTCCTGAAGAGCCCAAAACTGATTTCAGCTCAGCTGAATCAAGGGCCTTTTGTCGTTTTTGTGTTAAATGAGTAATTTCATGGTTCGTTCTGTTTAGTTGGTTTATGTTGGTTTGCTCAACGATTGGTGTCTGGGTATCTTCCTTTCGATTTTGGGCCATTTTGGGTCTTTGGGTCTTATTTGCGCCATTTGCGGGTTGTTCACTCCGAAGGTCGAAGTGTCAGGCAGGGAGGGGGACCTGTTTTGAAAAAAATTGATATTTCGTTTACTTAAATACATTTTTGTCATACAATTTTATTTCATAACATTATATAGATATTTATTATAATTATTCATAATATATAATTTTCAAGTAATCTTATCAATAATATTTTAATTTTATATATTTAAAAATTTTTTAATTTTAATACAAAAAATAATAATAAAATTTACCTATTTATTGAAAATATTAAATTCAAAATAGATTAATAAATATATAAATAATATAATTAAATAGAATTGTTAATCAAAAATGTATTTAAGTAAACGAAAAATCAATTTTTTTGTCAAAACAGGTCCCCCTCCCTGCCTGACACTTCGACCTTCGGAGTGAACAGCTCGCAAATGGGATAGATAACAGCACGAAATAGGGAAAGACTCAACTCAAAAAAAACTATATTCTTCAACTCTCAAAAACTCTCCACATTCTACTTAATCCACACACACACACTCTCTCTCTCACATACCCACACACACACTCGCTCCTTCAGTCGACGCAATCACCTATAGCCTGTTGGAGAGATTTCATGCACCTTCTTTTTTGTTGCCTTCTCTGCCCTTGACCTTGACCAATGCCCGTATGAGTCTCCTCAAAAATGGATGTAGCTTTGGTTGGCGGAAGCGCATGCGAGACGTCAAATCTATTCCCGTCGTTGATATCTACAACATCTAAAACGCTCTGATTTAAAATGAGCTGGCTGGTGAATTTGTGAGGCTCCTTCTTGTTCTCTATTCCAAGAACTCTGTTACCACACCTGGCAACGAGGTTGCGGAGAAAATGACCTCTTGGTAATTTGTGAACCTGCTCCAAGATCTCGTCACGGGTGAGTAGACGGGGGTTCGGTTGTTCTGATAACGCGGAAGTGAAGACAACGACGACGTGCTTCTCAAAGCCCTCTCCGAGAATTTCCTTCATGCGCATCAGTGCCTGCTCGTGTTCTTCTGTGATCCTGCTGGTTGGGAGGACAACGAGGAACGTGCACACGCCATGCTTTGCATACAGCTTGAAGTCGGTCAATTCCTTGGCAATATCACCGTGAGAGCGGTTTGTGTCGAAGAGACCAGGTGTGTCTATGACACGATAGGGAATCCCACGGAATGAGTAGTCTCTGTAGACTGTGGATTTTGTCACACTTGTCAAGGAGTTTTCTGCCGTTTCAAACCTTCTGTTTCTCTGCGGTTTGTGATCAACTACGCGCAGTTGCAATTTTGCGTGGTCCACAGTTTCCTCAAGGCGAGTTTGCGTGGGAACACCTGCAACATCAAGGTCCGAAGTAATTGGAGACTCCTTTCTTGTCTTCTTTCTTGTGCCCAATTGGCCAGCCCGAGTCAATACCTCCCTGAATCCATCGCGCTTACCAGCTCTGTAAGACATGGTGTTTCCGGTGGACGATTTTCCACTACCAGTAATGCCCAAAACGGCGACCACGTGACGGTTACTCTCAGGATCCAAGTGTTCACCACGGTTTTTATGGTCAAAGGTGTTGCCTAGGTGTCCCTTCCATTTTCGGAGGTGTCTCTCTCGCTCATCCTGCTTTTCCTGGTCCAGCAGAACAAAAGAAGAAGACGCACGGTAAAACACAGCTATGGACACAACCGCACCGCATATTCTTGGTGCAGACCTTTGAAACATTGAGTCAGCAGAATTGCTGACGGGTTCGTAGTAAGGACTTAGAGGTGAGTGAAGGCGAAAAATATTTATTTCCGAAAGGCACTAAACTTTTAATTGGGCGGACACGCCGTAAAATATTTTCGAAAAAGTGGCAAAGTGGCAAGTTACAGGCATGTCAGAGAAAAAGGCGTTCCCCCCGGACGAAACCTTTAAGTCAAGGCACTGTGTCAATCATGACGATATTATCGTTCTTTACCAACACGTTAAAGTTTTGTCTTGGTGCGGTGGGCCTGGCTGTGGGCGCCTTGTATTATTTTCAGGACAACTTACTCTACTACCCTGCGATGGGAGATCTTCCCCTTCGGACCTCTGAAAATCCGCGCGGTTATAGGTCTCCCGCGGAGCACGGAATCGAATTCGAGGATGTGATGATTGGAACCACGACGCCGAACGTCAAGATCCACGCTTGGTTGCTCCTCCGCAGTGATCATTCTCGTTCGCGGCCCCCCACTTTGATTTTCTTCCACGGAAATGCTGGGAATATTGGCTTTAGACTGCCCAACGCGCGGTATATGGTGGAATCGCTTGGGTGTAATGTGCTGATGGTCGAGGTGAGTGATATGTCTCTTGCCAGGCTTCCCTCCCTTTCTTTCCTTTTGCTCTCTTTTTCTCGTCTCCCATATCTCCTCACACTCAACCTTACCTCGACGACACCCCCCAAAAGTACCGTGGGTATGGAAACAGCGACCAAGCTGTGGTGAACGAAGAGGGCCTGAAGGACGACAGTATATCTGCTTTGAAATGGGTTCAGGAGCACCCGAATCTACGGGAGAATCCAATTTTTCTATTCGGACGATCACTAGGAGGCGGTTGCGCATTTTACCTCGCTGACTATGCTCAGAAGAACGGAATAAAGATTGACGGTGTCATCGTAGAGAATACATTTTTGAGCATCAGCAAGATGGTGGACAGCGTGATGCCTTTGGTTGCTCCCTTTAAGAATCTCGTGCTGAGAATCGGGTGGAATAACGAAGAGCTTGCCCCGGCACTCACCAACATCCCGATTCTGTACCTATCTGGTGCGATAGATGAGCTTGTACCGCCCGCGCACATGGATAGACTACACCAGATTACCGGAGGGAAGATGTACAAGGTGGCGAATGGGACTCACAATGACACTTGGGTGAAAGGGGGGAGACAATACTGGCGAGTTTTCAGCGAATGGATGAGGGGCGTGTTGGACGGTGAAAGCAGCGGCATTGCGAGGGGAACACCAGTAAAGGCGCAGGAGGTTGAGATCGGGCTGGGAGGCGACTCAAAATCGCCACGTTCCGACAGCACACAAGCATCAATTCCCATAATGCCCAAGGGGCTCTATGGGATGGCAAAGGCGGCCGGCTCGTCCTCGTCCAAGGCAAACACCGGGAGCGATAAAAAGGATAAAGGAATATAATTTTAAATGACCACCGCAAGCCACAAGATTTGTATAAAACCAGAGATGTGCAAATTACTGGAATAGTCGAAATGAAGACCGGTGAGGGCTCCTCCTGTTGAAGGAAAGCTCGTTGACGGCGTTGATAGCCTTCTCTCTGCTCTGCTCGATGCCCTTGATTCCACTAGTAACGGCAACTTCGCATTCGTCCTTGACAGCACTAACGCGAGCACTAGCTCGAGAACTACCACCAGCACAATCATCACCCGCGGACTTGCCATTTGCCGCCCTATATTTCTGCTTGTAAAAGACAGCAAAGAGGAGGAAGAGACTGACCATCTCGCCGACCTGAATAACACACGCAAGGAGATGGTTGAATTCAAGTTGACCGCTGCGATAGTTACTGAAGACGACGAGAACTGTGTAAACGACGACCATACAGAACTGGATCAGTTGTCCCATGGTCAGATAGCGCTTCCAAGGGCAGGGAATCCTAAGGAGGCTCATGGCATAATAGGAGTACATGAAGACGTGGATAATGGAATTTAGCAAGGCTCCGAAATAACTGTCTCCAACGATGTATAGACGAACGCCAAAATACCACGCCCAAACGATTGTTGTGTGGTGGTACACGTGCAAAAAAGAAACTTGGTCCATTCGGCCGCGGAGGACCATGAAGATGGTGTCGAAGAACTCGAGGTATTTATTGCAGTAATGCAGCCAGACGGCGAAGCTGCGGGCGTGTGCGTGGTGCGAAGAAAAACATTTGTGATCACGTGTAAGCGCGTTGCTGTGCTGTTCTCTCCGAGCGAGCAAACCCCAAATCTCACTGAGCAAATTAGAACTCACCAACAATCAGTCGCCTCAACATCGCCCACGAATGGATGGCCCCGCACAGCCAGACCAGCAATGATATCGAATACAATGTAACCATTTACCAAAACCTGGAAAACATTGTAGATAACGACGCTCGGTTTCAAGGCATCTTTCATTGACGCAACATCGACACTCCGCCCAAGCGAAGAAGACAACCCTAATCCTAACAGGCGAACAAGTGCAAGATAACCCACCGTCATTGCGAGAGGAAACTTCCACGAATGCAGAGGGGCGTGCGGTGGGAAAGAATATGTGAAGGCGAATCTGAACAGAGTCGGGAGGTGTTAGATTGGCGAGTGGGAGGTGTCAGATTGTCGGGACGATACCCATCACTGATTGGTTACGCTGCCTAACCTGCACCAAATTGACAGCACTGCGACGGTCAAGCTCGTAGCAATCATTTTGATTGATTTCTGCGTTTTCCCCATGATTTTACTAGTTTGGGAGCTTGGGGGGGTTTGTTTCTCTGGTGGGTGCCTCCGTTGGCTACGTTTTTCGTCAAATATGTAAAATCTAAATATGAACGCAAGTTGCGCAGGTTGAAATCCCTGAAGCCACTCTGTAACTGTAAGACACCCCTCCAACACTTCACTCTTCTCTTCTTCAACTATGATGCCTATAATACAAACCGTGGCGGGCCTGTTGGTGAGGGCTTGTGTTGGTCTATTTGGGCACAGTGGGCAGAACAACGATCACAATGGGGGTGCGGCATATGGGGGGGATTACGAGGCCCAGCGTCACTGGATGGAGATAACGTACCACCTACCGGCAAAGGACTGGTATTACTATGATTTAGAATACTGGGGTCTTGACTATCCGCCTATCACTGCCTATGTGAGCTGGATTTGTGGTTTTTTCTCTGAATTACTCTGTGGAGAGGCAAGTGTTGCGCTCGATTCGAGTAGAGGATACGAGGACCCTGATCATAAAAGCTATATGCGGGCTACGGTGCTTGTTCTGGACGTGATTGTGTATTTTAGTGCTGTCTGGAGGGTGTCAGGTCTGACATGTTCATCACGTGATTTACCAGATGGTTCGATTGTTTTTTCTCCCAAGAGCTCCGATAGAAAGAAGAGGAGGGCTGCGAGTTTTTTCGTCTCTCTTTTGCAACCTGCGATTGTCCTGATCGACCATGGTCACTTTCAGTACAACACTACTGCCTTGGGATTGTCTCTTTGGGCGTTCTACTTCTTTTCCTTTCCTGACACAAAAGACAAAGTGATTGGGGCAATTTTCTTCACCGCTGCGCTCAACTTCAAACAGATGACACTTTACTATGCACCTGCTGTTTTCTTCTTCTTGCTGGGGTGGTGCTTTTCGGCGGCATCCACTTCAAAAGCCCTTGTCAGGTTTTCTGCTCTGGGAGGCACTGTAATCCTGTGCTTTTTGATAATTTGGGCCCCTTTCATAGCGAGCAACACAGCACTTCAAGTGCTAAAGCGCCAATTCCCCTTTCAGCGCGGTTTATTTGAGGGGAAAGTCGCCAACATCTGGTGCGCCCTGACCACAAAACCGATCTCTTTCAGATCGAGGGTTGATGAGGATCTTCAACCGATTATTTCTCTCTTCCTCACTCTCTGCTTGCTACTTCCGGTCTGCATTAAACTGTTTTTCATTGCCCTCAAAAGTAAGAATACGAATCCCGAATTTCTGGCCAAGAAAATTCTTCTCGGAACCTCATTGTCAGCGGTTGCATTCTTCCTCGCTTCTTTCCAGGTTCACGAGAAGAGTATCCTGATAGCTCTGGCGCCATTCTCTTTGCTGCAATTTTCGTACGATAAGTGGTTCACAAAGGTCGAGTGGTTCAGTTTAATATGTGCGTGGACTCTCCTACCCTTGATGACGGTCGACAAGTTGGTCATACCTATGGTCGTTTGTGTTGGTCTGTATTTGATGGTGGGGAGGGCCTTCTCCTTAGAAGAGGATACTGACGGCAGCGGTGGAGAGGACGGAAAGAAAAGGTGGAAGTGGTTTGTTCGTTACGCAAGGTGAGGCTTAGAGAGGTGATCACATAGATTCTTATACCATGCTTACACCGAGTTCTCTTGTACAAAACGAAATCTTTGCAGCTATTGCATCATGCTCTCTGTAACAATACTTGAAAATATTTACTCTCCGCCCCTCTCCCTGCCCGATGTATATCCTCTGCTATATGCATTGGTGGGATGTGGCTGTTTCTGCTGTTTCTACATACTTACGCTCGGGGAAATGTGGGCTGTCCGAATAGAATCTTCGTCCTCGCCCATGAAGTTGCACTCTGATTGACAAGAGAAAATAACCCGTTAGCAGTAAGGTGCAGCAACAATTTTTGCGCCAGTGGCAATCATTTTGTTAATATGCGCCAGTGGCAATCATTTAAGTTAATATTATTTCCATGTGCAAACACAAATAGACGCTGTATCTAGCGCTCCGGAAAAGCAGTCCAAGGGCGAAGGTCGAAGGCCGCTTCCCAATCCTCAGGGATGGCCATTTCATCGTCGCCATCGTTAGGGTTACTTTCCTCTTTATTTTTCTTCCTCTCTCCCAACTCACACAAGGCGTGCACCTTCCTCATGCCAGCGAGTACCATCTCGACGTTCTCACGTGGTACATCCCTGAGCTCCTCTTTGTAGTCCTTTTCAGGTTCTATACTGAGACCAGGCATATATCCCCAGTCGCCATTCTTCATGTTCTCATCATAGGACAAATCGTCGTTCCACTTTTTCCGATTGTTTATGCCGACGACGTAGCGGTTGTTCACGAAATCAAGCATTCCATAAGCAGTGAGGAGGTTGTAACACCAAAGCGCGTTTGTAAAGTTCACGCCAGTCTTAGTCTCATAGCAGTTAGGGACCCCTTTGTACCAGGTTTCCTTCCAACCCTCTGGAAACGACTCCGTGAACGCTTTCTGCAGACTACTATCAACCGTTTTGACTGCCCTCTCTGTCACTTCATCAAGCGAAGAAAAAGCGACCATCGCGGCATCATCAAGGTCAGAGGGACGGGCGGCGCCGCACACGATGGTATGGATGGGGGATTTACCGGTTTCAGGGAGGTTCTTGTGCTGTTGCGAGAGGTGAAAAAATGAAAATGGAGTTTGGTGAGCGCCTTTTTCCTCACACCAACCCCCTCCCCTCATCATCATGACAACTTAACACATGGTACTCACCTGCCACAACCATGCTGCCCCAAACTCGATCGGTTCCATCTCAGGATTACAAAGGTTCTGCAACCGTTTGCTGGGCTTATATAAGGCCCCACCCTTGTCGAAAGGGCTAATAATAAAAACTCCCATATCCATTTCCTTCAACAGCTTAATATTGGACAGGTTTCCGCCCTCGGGGCCGTCCCCAGAAGCCGTGTAGCTGCCAAAATAGTGATAGTGAAGGTTCGCATATTCAAATTTGCCCGTCTTGATCGTCCGCTCAATGAGATCGACAGTACCATGCGAGGAAAAGCCAATGTGTCGAATTTTCCCATCGGCCATGTACTCCTCGACCACGTCCCAGCAATTACCGTCGGCGCCATTGTTGAAAAGCCAATCGAGATGAAAGTCACGGTTGATGCCATGAATAGAGAAGAAGTCTACGTAGTCAACTTGCAGCAGCCTGAAGCTCTTTTCTACATCCTCCCGAAAAGCCTCTTTGGTCTTTTTCGCTCCGACCTTTGTCTGCAGCAAAATTTCCTCCCTCTTCACCTCCCCAGACTCGAACAGCTCTCTCAGCGCCTCACCGTACTGGAGCTCACTGCAACCGTAACCCCTGGCCGTCTCGAAATGGTTGATCCCAAGGGCAAGGGCCCATCGGATGATCTCCTTAAAATTCTTTTGGCAGTCATCCTCCACCTGAGACATTTCTTGAATCGAAGGACCCCAGCGCTGCTGCTGGCGCATACCTCCACAGGTCAGGATACTGCGCAAGTGGATCGAAGTGAGTTAGGGGGGAGAGGACACAAATTTCTGTTTCTTGGTCTCATTGAGATTGCCAGATGAGCAAAAGCAAAGCAAAATATTTACCTGACCATCTCCTCTGTTTTGCCGAATCGTACCCTCGGAACCGACGGACAGGCACCATTGTCCACACCATTATTCAAAGACTTCTCCGCCACTTTCCACAATGAATCAAACTTTACACCGACTGCATTCAGAGCCCTCTCCTTCTCAGCTTCAGATCCATTCGTATTCCACACTAACAGCAGCTTGCAACTGTCAAACAATTTTTTTAAGAGATGGGGGTGAGCGAAAGGCGTTGAACACGTTGTCTAGTTGTCTGCGCTCTCTCGTGTCTGAGTGCTATCCGACTTACCCAAGCTTGTGGTTTCGATCCAAATTGGATTCAAAGTCACCCCTACTTTGTTGGACCTGTTTGTAAGAGGAAAAAACGCTGCCAGATTTGTTTAAGAACTCCTCGGTTAAACGAGCTGGATTTTTGAGAAACTCAGGCCCACTATTTGACAAAACCAGATCGGAAATCGCACGTAAGAGAGGGTAAGGCTCATTATACGCCATGATGATGTCAAAAATCTAAAAAATGTTGTCAGCCCGTGAGCCGGCAGGAAAGGATTACAGTCACAAAATTGGGGTGCTTAGCACGCAAGGCGAGCAGACAAGGACAAAACCGCCACTCTTTATTGAGGGAGATTTCTCAATAAGCCTTGCATAATTGGGTCGTCAGCTTACCTCGTCGAGAGAGAAAAAAATTCGGAAAAAAATATCAGGCTCGGCCCTCCAGAGTCGGAATGTCGGAAAATAGGCCCTCAGGAAAGTCCTGCATAAGTCTGCATTTTTAAGATAATTAAGTGAAAAAACAACAGCTCGGTGTCACTGTTTCTTTTTATTGCAGTACGTGC
>Ga0115557_1002533_pt1 | contig 12268 bp, 16 predicted proteins | sample COGITO_mtgs_1104_FD_87280 | JGI IMG/M metagenome (GOLD analysis project Ga0115557, IMG submission 87280) | Pelagic marine microbial communities from North Sea - COGITO_mtgs_110421 | ecosystem: Environmental > Aquatic > Marine > Epipelagic | place: Germany:Helgoland, sampling site Kabeltonne...
TGATGAGTTGGGTGCCTGCGCTGATTGCCTTGGTAGCCGCAGGCGTGATAAGCTTTTACCCTTTAAATAAACAGAAAATGGATTTAATTACGCAAGATTTGACCGCCAAGCGGGTCGGATCATGAGTAGTTTAATATAACAGATTGTTTCATAATGAAGTCAATGAATAACTTTCCAGAAAATTTCACTTGGGGATCAGCTACCTCCTCTTATCAAATAGAAGGTGCAGCAGACGAAGCCGGAAAAGGCCCCTCGATTTGGGATGCTTTCTGTACCGTTCCCGGTAGGGTGGCCAAGGGTGATCGGGGAGATCGTGCTTGTGATCATTACCATCTCATGAGAGAAGATGTGTCATTGATGAAAGCTATGGGGCTGAAAGCCTATCGATTTTCGATAGCTTGGCCACGCATTATGCCCTCGGGCAAAGGCCAAGTGAATACTGAAGGCCTCCAATTTTATGATGATCTGATCAATGAATTATTGGATCAAGGGATCGAACCGTGGGTCACTTTATACCATTGGGACTTGCCCTTGGCCTTGCAGATGGAAGAAGATGGCTGGCTCAATGCGGAGATTGCTGATTATTTCGAAGCCTACGCCAGGATTTGCTTTGCGCGCTTTGGGGACCGTGTCAAACATTGGATTACCCTCAATGAACCTTGGGTAGTAGCTATTTTGGGCTATGGATTGGGCACCTTTGCGCCCGGTAGAACCTCAAAGTCTGAACCCTATTTGGTAGGTCATAACCTTCTTCGGGCTCATGCGCAAGCGGTGAGGTGTTATCGAGAAGAATTTCAGGCTCAACAAAAGGGGGTCATCGGTATTACCAACAACTGTGATTGGCGGGAGCCCTTAACGGACAAAAAAGAAGATGTAGTCGCTGCCGAGCGCGCCCTAGAATTCTTTCTGGCCTGGTTTGCAGATCCTATTTATCTGGGACAGTACCCCAAAAGTATGGTGGATCGCCTGGGAGATCGACTGCCCCAGTTTACCGAAGAAGAAAGGGACCTATTACTGGGCTCCAGTGACTTTTTTGGTTTGAACCATTATACAACTTTATTTGCTGCCGATGCTCAAGGCAACTTGCAAGTAGGTTCCGTTTATGGCAATGGCGGCCTCTCCGAGGACCAAGACGTCAACCTTTCGACGGATCCTAATTGGAAAAAAACAGCGATGGGTTGGGCCGTAGTTCCTTGGGGTTGCCAAAAGCTTTTGACCTGGATATCGGATCGATACGACGCGCCAGACATCTATATCACAGAAAATGGGTGCGCTTATGCCGATGCTCCTGTCGAGGGCAAGGTCCAAGATGATGAGCGCATTGCGTATTATGAAGGCTACCTCAATGCCTGTCATGATGCGATCTCAAATGGAATCAAATTAAAAGGCTATTTTGCCTGGTCACTGATGGACAATTTTGAATGGGCCTCTGGTTATGCGAAGCGATTTGGCTTACATTACGTAGATTTTGATACCTTGGAACGTATTCCCAAAGCCTCTGCAAATTGGTACAAAAAAGTCATTGAAGCGAATAGAGTAAAACATAAATGATCGATTTAAAAGATACTGAAACCATTATTTTTGACCTCGGAGAGGTGATCATTGACCTAGATTCAAAAAGGGTCATCGACCAGTTTCAAAAGTATTCGGATAAGTCTGCAGAGGACATCATCCGCTTAATTTCTAAATCCCAAGATTTGATCGATTATGAGGTGGGCAAGATGACAGATGCAGAATTTTGTCAAGTAGTGAATGAATTATTGTCCATTGAACTGTCTCAAGCCTCTTTTGAAGCCATCTGGAATTCTTTTTTGGGTATCATTAAGCTGGATAAGCTGCATTTGATGCTAGCGTTAAAAGAAAAGTTTAACGTATTGATTTTGAGCAATACCAATGCCATCCATCAAAGCGCATTTGATCGACGCGTAGGGGAGCATATTCCTTCAAAAACCATGGCAGATCTGGTGCATACGGCCTATTATTCACATGAATTGGGACTGAGGAAGCCCGATCCTCACATTTACCAAAAGGTCATTGACCTGCAAAATTTAAATCCTGCAAAAACCATATTTTTTGATGATCGCCTCGAAAATATAACCGCGGCTCAGGACAGCGGCATTCAAGCCATACAAGTGACCTATTCAGATCAAATTCTGGATCAATTGAGATGAAAGAACAAAAGACGTTATTGATTCATACTGGCCTTTTTATCATCACAGTGATCACCACCACGATAGCGGGAGCGGAGTGGATGTATGGTCGGTGGCTCTTTATCGGGGAATATTCCTTGACCCAAGAAGAGCTTTGGAATGGTTTGTCCTTTTCTATCCCTTTTTTACTAATTCTGACCGTTCATGAGATGGGGCATTACGTAGTGGCCAGAATGAATCAGATCAAGGTGACCCTGCCTTATTATATTCCCATGTGGCTGGGTTTTATCCCCGGGATGCCGTCGTTTGGTACCATGGGAGCGTTCATTCGTATTAAAGCGGTTATTCAAAGTCGTCGAGAATATTTTGATGTAGGAGTGGCGGGACCTATCGCTGGATTTGTGATGGCCCTCTTGGTGTTATGGTATGGCTTCAGCCATTTGCCCCCTGCAGAGTATATTTTTGAAATCCATCCCGAATACGAAGTATATGGGTTGGATTATGCTGATCATGTTTATGAAGCCGAAGGTATGGCTTTTCAGTTGGGAGAAAATCCTATTTTTTGGTTCTTTAAGACCTATGTAGCAGATCCCGACTTGCTGCCCCATCCCAATGAAATGATCCATTATCCCTTTATCTTGGCGGGCTATTTGGCTTTGTTTTTTACAGCGCTCAATTTATTGCCCATTGGTCAACTGGATGGGGGGCATGTCATTTTTGGCTTATTTGGCTCCAAAATAGCCCAAAGAATCAATCAAGTTTTTTATACATTGTTCCTGTTTTATGCCGGGCTGGGCTGGATTTCACCAGACCTACTGGCGGACGTCTCCCTTGAGAGTGTCTTTACTTTCGTGGCTTACGTAGGGATTTATCTTTATTTTGTCTATTTGGCCGTGGCTTCGATGATTCCGGAGACCAGAGATCGCTGGTTTTTTGCCGTGGTACTGCTGGCCCTACAATATGCGGTGACCAGTTTTACTGCTATAGTGGGTTATGATGGTTGGTTGCTCTTTGTGTTTTTAATCGGACGATTTTTGGGGGTTTACCATCCCAAAGCCGTAGACGATACGCCCTTGGATGAAAAAAGAAATATAATCGGTTGGGTGGCGATATTGATTTTCCTCTTGTGCTTCAGTCCACAGCCTTTTTCCTTGGGTTAGTCTTTGAGGTTAGAAACACCCTTTCCTGGTCCAAGAGGGTTGAATGGGTGCTGTTGAGGTAGTCTAGGCCTAGATAAAGGGTGATTTAAGGTTACGGGTCAACTTCGCACGATCAAGTCAAGCCTCCGCTCCAAAACATCTATTCTGGTACAACTTCAAACCTAAAATCTCCCACCTAAATTAAGCCATAGAAAAATAAGCCAGCTATTTTTATCTCTTATAAAGGTTACCTAAATCCATCAAGAGGCATTAAGATTAGATTGGGTTGATATTTATGAAATACTACGCATCCATTTCATTGAAAAGGAACGTAGAATATAAGGACTTGAGGAGGACTAAGCTTTTAGAGCAAAACCTAGTTACCTTGGAAGCAGCACTAAAAGCAAAAGAAGAGGAAACTGTATTTATTTGGTGGTGGTTTTAGTTGGCTTCTATTTAAGTCCTATAGGCTCAAAACCAATCTCCATAAATTCATAAGCCTTTGGCGATTAAACTGACCCCCATATTCAGACCCAAGTTATTTTTTGTGATACAAGGTGGCGTCTTTGGATTTATAGCCCCGAAAATCGTTCCTTCCGGAGACATAAATACCTGCTTGATAGAGCTCATCTTCAAAGATTTTAGGATCAATAAGATCTTCTGGATCTGAAGACAATTCAACTAAATTTCCTGAGGGATCACGAACGAACATTTGAATAGCTCCATCGGGAAGTCGTCTTACTTTACCCCAAGGTTGTATATCAATGATTCCCAGAACTTTCATCCTAAAAAACAGGGCATTGATATCATCTACTTGTACACAGATATGGCCTCGGAACGAATGGGCATCCTCCCATTCGGTCAAATGCAACTGTTGTTGGTCATTGAATTTGAAAAAAGCCGTAGGGTAGTCAAATAAAAAGGCGGGAAGGGGCGCTAATCCCAACTCTTTTTCATAAAAGATACAGGCGGCTTCTAAGTCCTTTACGATTAATGCGACATGATTGATTTTTAGTGCTTTTGCCATGGGATTTTATAAATTAAATTTATCAAAATATCTTAAAGAGCCTTTACGCTAAAGTAGGTTTCCGTTGCTTCAGCTTGACCAAAATCCTGTGAAACCAAACTTGTGGATATCAGGCCTGAAAAAGTAAACACATAAATGTCAGCAGTAGGGTGTATACGCTCATTAAAGAGATATTGATAACCAAAGGTTATAATGTGGGCTTTGTTCATGAAAGAAGCTCCCTTAAAAAATGAATTGATTTTTCTGACAACATGTGATAAAAATGTTCTGTTACCGCCGAACTGCCATGATCTTCCAAAAACTTTCTTTGCTCAGGACTCAAGTTTTCAGGATGTTCATCAATTGAGTTGGGATAGGGGTTGGCCGGGGTTCGGTCCAACGGCGAACAAAATTCAACCGAAAGGACACGATCATAATGGATGCTTTTTAAGGCATTCAAGATATCGGTCCATGGGAGATGTCCCATTCCGGGTGCCATCCGGTTGTTATCCGCTACGTGAAAACCTATCAAACGATCTTTGCTGCTTTTGATGGCTTCCACCATATCTATTTCCTCAATATTCATGTGGAAGGTATCCAGACATACCCCACAGTTGGGACCTACGGCTGTCGCCAACGCCAGGGCTTGGTCGGCCCGGTTGATGAAATAGGTTTCAAATCTATTGATGGGTTCAATACCAATTGAAACGCCCAGATTTTCTGAATAATCATAAATTTCTTGCAGCGCATCTACCGCCAATAGCCACTCGTCTTCTGGTTTGCCCTCCGCAACCAGTTTACCTACTGTAGCCGGCACGACAGACACCATGTTACCTTCCAATCGATGGACCATTTGTATAACGTCTTTGACGTATTGAATTGATTTTTTTCTTTGTGCAGCATCTTTGGCCAGCAAGTTGCGATCTTCAAGCATCAAGGTCACCGCTCCCCAACAGGTTAAATGATGGGATTGCAGTAATTGCAATACCTGAGTAGGGTCATATAATTCAGGACTCCCTTGGATTTCAATTTTGTCATAACCCAGACCCGCGATTCGGGTAAGGGTGGTTTCGATACTTTCGGCACGCATCCAATTGTGTATTGCGATTTCCATATAATGAGGTTTGATGTGAAGTAAGGATCAAATTAAAGGAAATTCAGCATTTTTAATAAAAATCGGAACACTTTATCTGACCAATGAAATTTCAAATAGCTTAAGTACTTTAAAAACGTTAGCTATCCCTTTATTTCTGCTATTTTTGCCTTTCCAGATCTGTATTTAATATGAAAAAAATATATTTTTTGGGTACCTGTAGTACCTGCATCCGTATCATGAAAGATTTAGATACGGCTTTAGATGGGTTTGAAAAAATAGACATCAAACTCCAGTCCCTTACCTTCGGTGAAATTGATCAGATGCGGGATCTTGCTGGGAGTTATGAGGCTTTTTTCTCCAAAAGAGCCATGAAATATAAAGCTTTAAAGGATCAAACTCTTCAAGAGTCCGATTATCGAAAGCTGATCCAAGAGGAATATACTTTTTTAAAACGGCCTGTATTCATCGTTGATGGACAGATCTTCATAGGCAACAGTCCCACAAACATTCTTGCCTTAAAGGTGCATCTAGGCAGAGGCTAGCTCATCATTTTGACTGTTCTAAGATAAAACTCCCTACATCTTCCTTGAACTTGATAAGACTGGGGTGATGGGTATACATCATGTGTCCCGCCTCATAGTATTTCATGATGATATGATCACGAATTTCAGGGGTAAGTCCAAGATGATCAATCGTATACTCAACGCCATAAAATACGGTAGCAATGTCATAGTACCCATTAAGAATTAGTACTTTCATGTTGGGGTCTCGAGACAAGGCTCTGGCCATATCGGGTGCGGTGTTGATCGCGGCTTGTGTATTCCATCTTTGGTTGCCTTTGTGATGCCAATCCCATTCAAAACCTTCTCTGCGACTGGCAGTAACGGTATATTGTAAGTCTTTTCTCACACCCAATGTATTGTGAAAATAATCTAAAAATCCAGTAATGTAAGCGGGAGAAATAGCGGTACTCTGAGGATCATGACTTCCAAATTGTGAGATCAGATCTTGATTAATCCCTGTATATCTTGAGTCTAACCTTCCAATAACAAGACCCTTTGATCTTAAGGCTTCTGCAAAATACTCAGATCCCGTCACCCTGAGGTTAGACTTGAGCCAGTAGTCTTTACTCAAACCTGTATATTGAGCCAGTTGATCCGCGACGGTATTCTTTTGCTCCAGGGAAATACGGTCTCCTTTAAACAAGGCAGGCGCATAACTGTTTTCAGTGAAGCTTCTTATTTCATCAATGAACGTCTCCAAGTCGGGTTCTTTATCAGGAATTTGATTGTGGTACCAGGCACTGGCAGCATAGGTGGGAAAATGCATAAGATAAGGCAAATCATCATCGGGTGGAAAAATGAGGGTTCTTAAGTCAAAAACGGCGGATACCATGATGACCCCATTCATCGCAATGCCTTGATTGAGCATATGATCCATAATACCAGCATTTCTAAAGGTGCCATAGCTTTCACCCAAGAGAAATTTAGGGGAGTTCATGCGACCTTGTTCAATCAAATATTGGGTAATAAATAAACTGATACTTCTGATGTCCTGATCAACACCCCAAAACTCATCGAAGGTATGCGCTCCCAATGGGACACTCAATCCTGTACCTACCGGATCAATCATCACTAAATCTGCAATATCTAAAATGGAATAATTGTTATTGACAATTTGATAGGGGGCGGCCGATGTATATTCAGGATCATTCACCGCAATCCTCTTGGGCCCTAATACACCCATATGCAACCAAAAAGAGGAAGAGCCAGGGCCACCATTAAAAGCAAAAACGATGGGGCGAGTGCTTTTGGCGCCTTCTTTGATATAGCTGGTATAGCCAAACAAGGCCAAAGGTTTATTTTCTTCATCCCTGAGCTTGTAAGTACCCGCTTGAGCAATTAATTGGATGGTTTTTCCATCTATTTCAACCTGCTGATGTGAAGTAGCTACTTCAGCATCGGGCAGATTTAAGGGAGCTTCCTGGGACATAACCAGGCTTAAGGTCAGGGATAAGCTTAAGGTTAAAAAAATTTTCATGATATATAAATTTAGTTATGAGGAATCAAAGAGTTATACTGGCGCCTATAGCCATAAGTTGCAAATCCAATTGATGGGACTTAAATAGGTTTTGGGCCGCTGCGTGATCAATGGTTATTTCAGGAAAGGAATCATAATGACAGCCTATGATTTGATTACAGCCCAAAAATTTTGCTGCGTGCACCGCATCTTCTGTATCCATAGTATAATTGCCCCCGATAGGCAAGATGGCCAAGTCGATATCATTAAGTTCACCAAACAATTTCAAGTCAGAATGCAAGGCCGTGTCTCCTGCAATAAAAATAGTTTTACCTCCAGTTTTCAGGATGAAAGAACCAGGATGACCTCCATAACTTCCGTCTGGCATACTACTAGAATGCACCGCTTGCACATATTTAGCAGATGTTTCCTTGGAGAATTCATATGTACCTCCAAAGTTTAAACTGTGAGAATGGCTATGTCCTTGTTTGGCCAACCAGCTGGCCACTTCTACCATAGTAATGATTTTGGCATCATTGTGAGCCAGAATTTTGTCCAAATCGGCCAAATGATCCGCGTGACCATGGGTAATCAAGACATGATCTGCCTTTATATCCTCCATGACGATATGCTTTGCTTTTGGATTGGATGCGATGAAGGGATCTGTCAGTATGCTGACATCGGATTCGAATAAAAAGGAATTATGTCCGTAAAAAGTGATTTGCATTTCTTAAAGTCTTTGAGATAAAATTAATGATAAAATATGGAAATATTCTATGAGGTTTACTTTCAGGTATATTTGTGCTTGCTGAATGGTAGTCCCCTTATTTCGTTTTAAACTAAATAATAAAAAATTATGACTGGGAAACCTATGTTCATGAGTAGGCGTTACTGAGCCTGTGGTAACTTTCCGGGGTAAAATAAAGACAAACGACTCTTCATTTAAGTTGTGCGAGATAGTCAGCGATAAAATCATCTTTTTGTTTCAACTTGTATTGCATGACCCACCTGGGATGGGGGAGTGCGACCACCGCATCAAAAAAATGGTGCTTTTTATTGAGATAGGATAGAAAATCAAAGTTTTTGCCTTTGCCCACACTGAAGGCGACGCTGCGATCAATATTGAAGTTCAATTGCGCTTTAATTTGGGTTACTATGTAAGACTCAAATAAGGCCTTATAATTGGGCAAATCATAATAATTAAGATTAACTCCTTTACTCACATAGCCCAAGGGAGAGAGCGCAGAGATATAATAACGTGCATAAAATGCAGCGGGTCCGCCATAGCTCGTGATCATATCATAAATAAAGCTCGATGATAATTCTGCTCTTTGATTCAGTGTATTGGGAATGCCACATCTATCGGAAAGCACTATAGGATCTGTAAATGGAATACCGGTCAAGCCCGCACCCAATCTACCCGGGTTGATGCCAAAAAGAATTTTTCTGGGTTGGTCATCCGAATAATATTTTTCATAAAACTGCTGGCATAAGGACAACGCATACTTATTTTCATAGGGGTGTAACACTTCAACATGACTCGGAAGATTTGCGGGCCTACTCAATTGATGGTAGTATTGCAGAATACGATTAGAAAACATATTATTATACTTTGGTAGACAATTTAAGATATTTCATTATAAATAAACCCTATAAGGTACTCAGTCAGTACACAGATGAGGCAGAAAATAAAGGCTTAGGTTCTATTTTTAGAATTCCTAAGGGTATTTATGCGGTAGGTCGATTGGATCTTGACTCTGAAGGATTATTGATTTTAACCAATGATAAGAAGCTCAATAGTGCCCTCTTAAATCCTGAGAATGAGCACAAGAGAACCTATCATGTAGAAGTTGAGGGGACCCCCTCTACTGCAGCATTGAAAGCATTAAGTGAGGGATTAAGCATTACTATCGATGGCAAACCCTACCGAACGAAAAAAGCGGAAGCACGTGTTTTAATGGATTATAATTTCCCCGAACGAAGTCCTGCTGTCAACAGAATTAAACATCCCGAGACTTCTTGGGTTGAAGTAATTTTAACCGAGGGCAAAAATAGGCAAGTACGTAAAATGACCGCCAAGGTGGGTCACCCCACTTTAAGACTCATACGTGTAGGGATTGAAGACTTGGCGCTCGATCCATTAATGCCAGGACAAATTGTGATGATTTCTAAAAAGGTTCTTTATAAAAAGTTGAAATTATAAGGGTTAGTAGAGGTATGGGAACTTAATTTGCAAACTATAGGTTTTTATGTTCTATATTTATAATCCCTAATTTTATTGTCAGATTACTTCATTCTTGCTTTATTTGTGTATCTAAATGAATACCTCAAAAGATATATTTAGTTATCATCCGCTATTGCGAAGCATTGCCTTAAGAATCGTAGGTAGTATCGAAGATGCAGAAGACATTGTTCAAGATACTTTTGAGAAATGGCTTTCTATTGATCGCAAAGACATCAAGAACACAAAGGCCTACCTGATCAAATCAGTCAGTAACAACAGCCTCAAATTTCTGACTTCTTTAAAGAGCAAAATTTCTCAGAAAACTTTTACCGCTGAAGATCATTTTGAACTTGTTGATCGTCATCAGATTAAAGCTTTTTTGAACTTTGATATGGATGCTCAGTTAGGAGAAGCATGGCAGGTATTGCATAAGAAATTAGAACCTTTAGAGAAATCTATTTATGTGATGCGGGAGGTGTTTAGTGTTGAATATGAAGAGTTACAAGAAATATTTGATAAAAAGAAAGACCATTGCCGACAATTATTTTTTAGGGCAAAAGCAAAATTAGAACAGGACAAAATAAAGTTTAAAACTGATTTTACGGTACCTAAACTGCCTCTATCATTCAAAAAAGCCTGTGAATTCGGTAGCATCAACGAGATAATTGACGAATTAAAGCGAGAGATTTCAAAAAAAACCCTCCTTAAATAAATAAAATTTCGATTTTCTGTAACAAATGAAAACTTAATGGATCTTACTAAGTAAGATTCATTTTTTAATTTAACATTTTTTATGGAAATCATTCTCATCTTTTTTGTATCACACTGGTACCTTTCCCTTTTCTTTCAAACGTTTTTCCTTCATAGGTATGCCTCCCACGCCGCCTTTACGATGGGTCCGATAACGGAAAAGATATTTTTTGTGCTGACTTGGATTTTTCAAGGTTCTAATTATTTAAGTCCTTACGGATACGGCGTTATGCATCGGATGCACCATGCTTTTGCAGATACTGAAAATGACCCACATTCTCCCAAATATGATGAATCGATTTTCAAAATGATGTGGAAAACGAAAACCATTTATTCCAAAATAGCGAGTGGTCAAGAAATACCAGAAAAGCGTTTTACAGACGGGGTTCCCAAGTGGGAGTTTTTTGACAAATTTGCCAGATCTTGGCCATCGAGATTATTTTGGGGTGCCGCATACGTGGGTGTTTATTATTTATTTGCAACAGAAATTTGGCTGTGGGCTTTATTGCCGATGCAATTTTTATTTTCTCCTATCCACGGTGCCATCATTAATTGGTTTGCCCATAAGTACGGTTACAGAAATTATGAAGTAAAAGATACCTCAAGAAACTTTTTACCATTCGATTTCTTAATGATGGGAGAAAGTTATCATAACAATCATCACAAATATGGTTCTCGACCTAATTTTGGAGGCATACGGTGGCATGAAATTGATCCAACTTACCAAGTGATTAAGTTGCTCAATGCATTGCGGATAATTCAGATAAAAGATCAGAAGGAAATTCAATTGCCAAGAGAAATCAAGAAAAAACAGGCTGCTTGAGGAATTAACTACCCCAAATTATTTACTATTGATAGATGATCCCAAGATCAATGGTCGTCTATTAAGAAAAGCCAACAATTTTCTCAAACGAGAAGAGGGTTGGCTTTTTTATTCAAGCCTCATTTAAACGCATATATGTCTTCAAATAAACTCCAGAGGTCATAAAAAACCCTCCACTAGAGGGGAGGTTAAGTCAATAAAATTTTATTGAAGAAGCTTGGGCTTATTTATCTTTTCCAGCTAGATATAAGGTACCATCTACAAGATGTCCTATATGAAAATAGATTTAATCTGCATGAGATCCGTCTGCAAGGCTCCAAAAGCTATTTCTAGCAGCGGTATTTACTGTTCCTTGTGTACTGATGGAAGTGGCAAAATCTACCATGGTTTTGAAAGCGCCGAAAAATTCTAGATCTGCACTGGCTCCCTTGTCGTGTTTAGTTACGCCACCTCCCAATTGTAAGCCATCGGCAACCAAGGGGCGGGTCTGTCAATCCATGTAGGCTTCAGCCATCTTAGAGGGCTTACCTTTAGTGTTGTAGGTCCCTACAACAAAGACAAAGGGAATATCCCAATTCACATTTTCTTTTGACACAAAGTCCTTTTCATAGTCTATGACCCGCATTTCATCCCAATGACCGTTAAAAAATGACCACCAGTCAGTGAAAACGGCATCCATTTCTTTTTTGGCGTCTGCCGAAAGGCCTTCATTTTTTTTGCAGGCTGCATTGATATTATCATCAATGGCATATTGTGCGGAATTGTATTCATCATAAATGAGAATAGCATCGCCTGAACCATACCAATGTTTATAAACCCAGTGCTCTTGAATCGTTCTGCCTTCACCTTGAGACAGGTCGGTAACCTTTTTGTGTAGTTCTATAAATCTTTGAACCTTATTCAGTGGGACGTCTACATAAGTAGATTCCATCACAGTTTGAGCAGAAACAAAATAGTTACAAAAAAATGCAGCTATTACGATTAGTTATTTTAATATGTCAAATTCAAAGGTAAATATTTATGGTGGCAAACAAAATAATCGTTAAAATTGCCTTTTATAA
>Ga0115557_1002536_pt1 | contig 12265 bp, 16 predicted proteins | sample COGITO_mtgs_1104_FD_87280 | JGI IMG/M metagenome (GOLD analysis project Ga0115557, IMG submission 87280) | Pelagic marine microbial communities from North Sea - COGITO_mtgs_110421 | ecosystem: Environmental > Aquatic > Marine > Epipelagic | place: Germany:Helgoland, sampling site Kabeltonne...
CTCTGGTGTGTGGGAAAAGAAAAAAGAAAAGGCCGTTCAATTCTGTTGACAACAATATTCGAACGCCCTTAAACGGCCCTTCCGTGCTGCTCATATCATTCTTTAATCGTCCACAATATCGCAGTTAATCCTCAATTAATCATCTACCTTCAACAATTGACTTTCGGATCTTTTCACACGAATACCCTACATCCCCTCCCATGTCTGTCGATCCAATCCAGGAGCCCAAGAATCTTGATGACCCTCCTCCTTGGGCTCCTTAACGAGGATATTGACAATGAGCTATACTCCGGTAGCGAGGAAGAGAGTGGTGAGGAAGACAACCAACAGCGGGTGGGAAGACAGCAGTGAGGACAACAGCGGGTGGGAAGACCAAAGCAGGGAGGAAGGAAATAGCGAGGAAGAAAGCAGTGAAGGAGAAGAAGCAGAACCCCGAGAGATGGTCATTAACGAGGACGTTGACAACCAGATCCGGTCCGGGGCTCTCCGCAAGCGTTTACACTCACTCACTCATGAGAATAAAAAGAGAATGCAAGCAAATCGACATTGATTATTTTTAAAACAACAGTCTGTCAGTTTTGAGGTGAACGAGCGGTCCATGAATCAATCTCGTAGTTAACACACAGCACGGCTAGATAAGGCGCTACACATACGGGCTCTGCAAACTTTGATGTTAGCTCCTCTGACTTTCAACAGGATAAATTCAAATTTAACAAGAACACAAGTAACTGGTAACAGGCAAACAAGCACGCATAACAGGCAAACAAACACGCAATTTCTTTGCCTTTCGCCTTCGCTTCGCGCTCATGATCGCTTTTCACCTGCAACGTAATGCGCTGGCCGGCAACCATGCCAACTGGAACCTTGGTTTCAAACTTTTTCCCTGTGACTGCGCAGATAACATGCAGCCTCTGCCCTCCTCCCGACCCCTCAGGAATCGTGACTATCTGCGTCCCCCTAGCGGTGCCCTCAGGCACATTAGGGGAAGGCGACATTCTGTCAACTGCAGCGGCAGCATTCGATCGGCGTCGCCTGCGGTTTGGTAGGAGAACATAGAAAAAAATGATTACACCCCCGACCAATACAGCAAGCCAGAGTAGCCAAAAGAGCGCGACTGCCCATGGTTCCCAGGAACAAGCGTCTGAGAACAAATTGTTAGTGCATCGTGACAGAGTATTTGGTTGCGGCAAAGGAAGGAAACTTACACCCACTATCCCACGATTGGCAGGCCATCCCCCTTGTTAACGGCAAATTACTTTGGTTCTCAGAATCAGTAAAGTCCCAAGAGTGACCAAAGAGAAAAAGGGACAGAGAAGGGCACAAAACAAACAAACTCTCTTTCGTCGGGGAACGAACGACGAACGAAAGAAAAACCAAAAACAACCAAAATTATCTCGGTTAGTTTCCAACTGTGTCATATTACGGACGCCATGGTACAGTTACAACCATAGAAGGCTTATGAACTGGATTATTTTTGCATTGGGTGTGTGCACTGCCTCCGATGCCATCGAGGTGCTCCTCATCAACAGCCTCTCCTCCTCTTCGACATTCCAAGCGACGTTCAACCGTGAATCTACAGGGTTCAGCGACGTGTCGTCCTTCACCTTCTTTGGGATGTTCCTTGGTGGCTTGACTGCCTCTTTGCTGAACAACAGGATGGGACTGCGAAATTTGTTGTTGACATCCCTTAGCGCTACCTTCGCGTTAAGTTTGTTGACGAACTTGGCTTCGGATATACTGTGTTATAGCTTTTTACGGTTGTTAATAGGTATATCTATAGGATCGAGTATCCCACCGACTTTCACGCTTGCGAGTTTGCACTCCAATGTTAAAGATAGAGGGAGGGACATCACGTCAGTCGCATATTTTTGGATGTTTGGATCGATCTACATTAGCGTAGCAGCCTATTTTATGTTTGAGGCTTTCAAAGATTTGGATTGGAGAGTTTTCAATGTTACCTGTTCGCTCCCAAGTGGATTTGCATTGTTTCTTGTTCATCAACATGTGGGGGAGCCGAAGGGGACGACGAGAAGGGGAGGGGTGGGGGTTGACCAGCTAAAATCAATGCGAAATCTATACAACAAAGTTGAGCAGCGGAGGCGCACAGTTTTGCTGCAGCTTTGCTGGTTCTCGTTGAGCTTTTCGACCTTCTCTCTTCTCTCAGTAATCACGCCTTTGTTTTCCGAAGTTGGTATAGACTCGGAGTATCTTGTCACTGTCATATTCTCTTCGTCCGCCCTTGTTGGAAATATCGGTTCGTACGTGTGCGTTGGTTACATTCCAAGGAGGACTTTACTGTGCGCGTCTGCAGTTTGCGCGAGCTTGAGTGCTTTTCTTTTCGCTTTCTCCGCTGATAAGACGAACGAGGAGACAAACGCTTCGTCGAATGGGTGGGTTATAATTTTCGCAGCGTGTCTATTTCAAATATGCGACACTGCGGCGTGGAATGTGGCGGATATTGTTAGTACGGAGCAATTTATCGAGAGGAGGAGCAAGGCAACTGGTTTCGGAATATGCAGTGCGACAGGGAGGCTGGGCGCGTTCGCAGCGCAATTTATCAACGGGGCGTTGATCGATGGGAGGGCGACTGAGCTTCTCGTGATAGACGGAGTTATGCTCTTGATCTGCGGGATTTGTGCGCTGGGGTTGGACGAGCGTTGTAGGTTTTTGGTCGATGGGGGCGACGAAGAAGATGAAGATGATGATGACGAAGCAGAAGAAGAGTACAATGATGACAATGAAAGTAAAACTTTGGTAGGTTGCATAGAATAGAATAAAAGAGATTAGAAAGCGGGAAACGAAATTGGAAGAAGAAGAGACTTTTTGTGTGCAAAATGCAACAAGCATCATTTCCCTCCGAGACTTTCGACAAAGCCCATGACGAGTTCCTTCGTCTCCTTGTCCATCTGGGCATAATCTTCTCTCGCAAAGAAAGCCTCATCGCTCTCCTCTATTTCTCTCTTTTCGTTCCAAGTGTCTGACCCCTCAAATTTCATGTCATACCCTTGTCTGTATTTTGGCCAACTCCGGTACTTGTTGTTGACAGTTTTGTTCTTTTCACCTCGTAGCATTAGCACCGGTTGAGTTTCGTCCCAGCATTCCGTGTCGGGAGAAATGTACCTTGCGGTAAGGCCAGCTCTTCTAAAAAGACCGAGAATAATAATAAAAATAATAATAAGAACGAGAATAAGATTTGGGTGAGGGTGGGTTTTGGGGTGGGTTGGCAACAGACAACAAAGTTTTGACCACACAGTCGATTATGGCTGACCTCACCTCCTCGTCTCGTGCGTATTAGCTCTCGAGGCATGGACTATTGCCGCGTGATGAATTTCAATGTCTCCTGGTTCCATGACTACATTTACTACTCTTGACTGATCGATCTGGTCTTCCGTATGCGTGGCACTTCCAAGGACATCCGTTCCATCTTTCTTGCTGTGTGCATCTACCAACTCTTTCAACCCATCATTGTGAGATCCTGATAGCAGTCGCAGGCATCCATTGGTTTCATCAACGGGATCGACCGCGATCCACAGTGTGACCACATTCATCGGTTTCAGTGGCCAGTAAGATCCATCTTGGTGCCACAGAACCTCCTTTCCCGTCTTTGGCTTCTTGATAAAATAATGGCTGCTGAATAAGGCTATATCACTTGCATGCATCTGCTCGAGAGTCATTTCACCGTCTTCGCGGTCGTGGTCGAGGTCAAGTTGGTCTCTCAAAAATGGAGCAAAGGCTGTGGCCACATTTAAAAGCCTCTCATCGGAAACAAAGCGTACCCAGAAGGCATCATTCCTCATGATATGGTGGCTGCATGAACGAACGAAAGAACGAATGAACGAACCAACGAGCAGAGAGAGTGGTTTAAGTTAGCAAGTGAGATGTGCGAGGAGGAGGAAAACAACAGGTACACTTGAATCCATGTTTGCTTCACTTACTGAAAATGCTCAGGGGGAATGTCAGGGAATTTTTTCAAGAGAAAATCAACATGATCGCTCAACTCCTTCACCAAATTTGGAGAATCATCGAATACTCCTCGAAGAATAGCGTATCCCTCCCTCTCATAATGTTCTACAGCATCAGCAAGGGAAGTATGGACATTGTGGATTTTAGCATTGTTGCCGCTCTGAACGCATTCCCCTTCGGAGCCGTCTACGAAGAAAGGTAGCAGGACGACGAAAAGGTTCAACAATTTTGACATTTTGGGTGGACAGTATTTGGTGTCCTTTTATTAGTGCTTGATGCCTTGACTCGAAAAAAGATGACGAAAAAATTCGGCGGAGCGGCCGGGCGGCGCATTTAGATGATTCTCCAAGAATTATACCTTGTTGTAAGATTTTTACTTACTTAATCTTTGCGATAATCCACTTCTTGGGGATAAAATATATTGTAATGAAGTTTATTCTCTTTTTAACGCTTCCAATCCTGTCCTATGGGCAGTGGAATGAAGTTAATAGCCAAGTTTATAATGCTCCCGCGGACCAGTCAATGGAATCGTATGAAGCCTGGAACGCAGACCGCTTAGCCTGGATTAAGGAACAGCAACCCATGGTGGACCTTAGCATTTACTATGACTATCCCCAGATGAATTGGACACAGACTTCTTTCATCCAGCCTCAGACGATGATTCACGAGAAAACTCTTTATGATAAAGCCACAAACACCTTCACGGTTGACAAGTACGTGAATGATATTAACGATCGCTACGACGGAATCGAGTCAATATTACTCTGGCCCACCTACCCAAACATTGGTGCTGATGATAGGAACCAGTATGACATGACTTACTCGTTCGATAAGCAGCAACTCAAGGATCTTGTTGATGACTTCCACCGGCATGACATCAAGGTATTGTGGCCCTATAATCCGTGGGATCAATTTACTCGTAATACAGGGAAGAGCGACATGGAGTCCCTCGCCGATTTAATCATCGACACAGGAGCGGACGGCTTTAATGGCGACACCATGGATGGAGTGAATGCTAGCTTCTTTGAGGAGGCGGCCGACCGTGGCTATCCCATTCTCATCGAATCTGAGTACATGCACGAGAACTGGGAATACTTGGATTCGAACTTGATGGCCTGGAACTACTGGCAAGGGCAGTACACTGATGTCGATGCGCCAAGCGTAAGTGCCTACAAGATGCTCACCAATAGCCTGGCCATGAACCATATTTGCGAGCGCTGGGCGACTGACAGGACCGACGGACTCCAAAACGCTTTCTTCAATGGAATTGGTTACATCTCCTGGGAAAATGTCTGGGGAATTTTCAATAAAATAACCGACAGGGACGGCGCAGTCATGAAACGGACGTCTAAGATTCTTCGTTTCTTCGGCAAGTACGTTCAGGGCACGGCCGCCGATTTCCTTCCTCACTACCCAGCTGTCGAGAATAAAGACTCTCTCGTGTACACCTCCTTGTTCGCAGATAAAGAGGGGGGTTGGAACATGTTCTTGATGGTCAATCGTAACAGGAAGGAAGAAGATCTGGCCAGTGGAACGACGGTTGACTTGAATCTCCCTTGCCCTGGGGATGGGGGTAGTGCGGTGTGGTTGTTGGACGTTTACAACGGCGACATTTTGGATTCTTCTGCCTCATGCGGTAGCGAAAAAAACATGCAAATTAAGAATTTTGTCATGGAGGGGGGAGGATATGGCGCATTCTTGATATCCACTGTGGATCCAAATGGTGACACTTCACTGATGAACTTTTTGTCCACCATGAAGGAGCTGACATCAACTCCATTGAACTCCTTCTCAAACGTCTGGAAAGTAACGAAGCAGACCATCCTTGACAACACCGAAGTCTCTCTCCCAGAATACATGAGTTCCGGTGGTACTTCCGATGCTGAGACCGTCACTTGCCTGGGGTCAACAACCTTCAACTTCACATTAGCCGGGCTCGCGATCGAAGGAGACGACATGGCAGACAGCATCGGCGTCGACGTACAATATCCTTTCGAAGATTATCCCTACCGCTACCACCAGTCCATTGTCTCCGTCCCCGACCTCGTCGTTGACAAACATCCCGTCACATACGAAATATACAAGGAATTCTTGGCAGAAACTGGGTACCGACCGGAAGTTGATGACATCAACTTCTTGAGGGATTGGGACGAGGAGGGGAATTACCCACAAGGAAGTGACAACAAACCCGTCTCGTGGGTAAGCCATAATGACGCCAGGGTTTTCTGCAAGTACTACGGCAAGCGTCTGCCCGGAGCCATTGAGTGGCAGTATATCGCTCGGGGCGTTGAACTGAACACATTCCCCTGGGGAAACGAGAACGGCACCTCAGGCGTTGAGTTCCCTGAATTCAACACGGGTAGGATCATGCCCGCGGCCGACGACGTCGACGCACACCCTTCCGGCGCGAGTTGGTGCGGCGTCGAAGATCTCGTCGGGAACGTCTTTCAGTGGACGGACGTATTCATGGACGAACATACGGACAGGGCTGTGCTCGGTGGGTCGAGCAGGTACAGGCCGGATGGGAGCTTTTGGTACTTGCCGCAGCCGGGGAATTTGGCGGAGATGCAGACGTACTTGATGAGCAGTGAGGGACTTGATAGGAGTGCGGGGGTTGGGTTCAGATGTGTCAGTGGTGGTGGGGGGGAATGACGTTTTTTTTAATGACCATAAGAACCATTTACTAAAAAAAGAAAGAAAGAAATAATTTCGCGAAATAATAACGACAATCAAACCATCCTCAAACACAAAAATTTATTATATGTATGTATTAATCTCAACCTATCCCTATCCTTGATCCTCAACTATCCTCGATCTTCTTCATAAAGAGGGCGACGTGGTGCGCCAACATTGTAGCCAACTTTTCGTCGTTTTCAGAGAACTGGCAGTTTACTTTGGTAGTCCTCCGCGTAACAAGCCCTCCACTTCCTTTCGGTTTGACATCTTCTTTGTTCTTTTTCGACTCGACCTTGTTCAAGAATTCTACCACTGCCACTACCTCGCCATCGATAATAACAGGGGCACACAAAATGTCCTTTACGTTAAAACTGCCCAACGTGGGGGCATTTTTGTTTTGGTTGGCGATAATTTTGTTCTTTGCGTTGTAGGAGGGGTGCTCCTTCACGTTTCCAATGTTGACGACTTCTTTGCTCTCACAGCAAAGACCCACCAAACTTCCCTCTATTGGCACAGAAAGAAGAGCAACTTTATCATCCTCGTAGCTGTGCGTTGAGTTGTTCTCGCCCCTTACATACTTGCTCCAAAGTTCTTTCTTTTCCTTGTCCACGATAAATACGCTGCATCTCTCGGCACCAATTATGGAATCTCCGTGGCGCATCACAGTATCCAAAATTGTCTCCATCTCAGAGGCCTTCTTTTTTCGTTCAGACTCGTCCAAGTCCATAAAAAGTAAGCACGACGCGCCTATCACGCATCCGATAGTGACTCCGATGACCCCGCCTCCAATAATTGCCCGCCTGGCTGCGGGCAGGGTTCGCTGATTTTTCTTCAGCCTCGGTGCCTGCGTCGTCATGAGCGCAAATCGCGAGGTATCGCAGCGAGTGTTCAACGTTTTAAGGGGGTTATGATATGATATCGTGTCAGTATGGACGAAGTCGATGTGGTGGTTTTAAAATGTGACTTGATCCATCCTCCTCCTTCCTTTTTGCTCACCTCAAAACCCATCTTCACCGCAAATGCCTCGACGGTACCCCCAAACAGGACCCCGCTAACATCGCTAAATACCTGTCCCATCGCAGCCGCTGCGAGAGTACTTATTCCCAACGTCGCGCCAAATTGCTTGTCGATGAAGTCTCCCGCTTGAATCATAATTAAATTATCCATTATGCCAAACCCAAGCATGGGAATGGCTGAGGCAAAAAATAATGCCCGTAGAACATTTGGAGGGATGATTTCATCGTTTTGGACTGTTTTTGTTGAGAACTGTCTGGACCGTGTAGTCTGTATTGACCGCATCCGCATGTGGGGAGGCATGCGGGGGAGGGGTATGCGGGGCGAGGATGTCAAAGAAGTGCACCGTAGGTGGGCGGTCAAGCGGCAGGAGGCCAGCATGTCAAAAGGCACTTGATCGTCACAACTACACTATTAGATGGTATGCTTTGTGAGTGTGAAGTTTCACGCAATAATGAGTGGGGATATTTATTATTATTAATCTAAGATGTTCGAAGATGTTCTTCTCGGCGGGGCACGTGCTGGGTGCTGAAGAACATCAACTTCTCTCCTCTTGGGTTCAAATGTACGCCGTAAGTGTAAAAATTCTCACTGCTGCGCTTGTGTTTGGAACACTTGCAGTAGCAGCAGCTGATGATGATGAACTCTGCGTATCTCCTGGAACTTGTGTTCCACCAAATTCCAAATACTCTGCGGGGAGAATCTATGCAACTCCTCGTAAACAATGGGTTGATTCCGGGGGATTCTGCGGTGCGCTGTCGATTCAGACACTGGCATTGAGTTACGGGGCTTATATCAGTCAGGACTTAATCCGGAAGGCAGCCCCTGAAGGTGGAGGTCATGGTGACGAGGAGGACGGCTACGAGATCAGTCCCACCAACATCGACGCCGCTTGCGAGAATCTTTCGATTGTGCATGAGTCGTTTGATGCGGATACACCTGCGCCTCAGGGAGCCGCTTACTTGTCGTGGATGAAGAAAGAGCTGGCGGGGATGCACGGAATAGTGCAATTCGTTATCTGCCAAGGTGACGAGCATGATGTTGAGATTGATGGAGAAACTTACGTATTCGACCATATCGAGCCCTTTTTCAAACTTTTTTCCAATCATTCCCTCGATGATCTCACTGTGTATGACGATGATGTTGTAAATCATGGGAGCGACTACTCTCCTGATGGTGAGAAGAACCTGGGCTATTTCAGGCAGTTTTCTTCTCTCCTTGATGACAGGGACATGGCTGGAAACTGCGCATCGGCGGGTAGCAAATGGATGCAGAACGAGATGTATCCTTGCATCTATTACAATCAGACTATTGGTACATCTATCCAAGGACTAGTGAATCCTGGCACCGTAGATGTCTCCATCATAGTTCCCTTTGAGGAGCCTGACCTTCGCAGCGGCGAAGATCCAGTTTTATTCAGCGCGGAACTTTTATTAGGACCGGCAGGGCTCGTTGCAGGAAAGGCTTACACGATTTTTCGCTACGATTCGACACAAGATTATAAGAACAACGTCGTCTCTCAGCAGTACGAGTTGGAATATGATGGAGAAGATGGTGGTGATGAGCCGGTAAGGTTCTCGGATCCGAACCAATTTTTGAGCAGTGGAGCTATATATTACAGGGTGAACGAGAAGGAATGAAATGAAATGAAATGAAATGAAATGAAATGAAATGAAATGAAATGAAATGAAATGAAATGAAATGAAATGAAATGAAATGAAATGAAATGAAATGAAATACACGCAGTATTTGCACCAAAAACTAGCTCCTAGCTTAATTTACAGTCTTTTGTTTACTTCTTGTCAGCTTTTGTTGCAGCTGTAGTTGCTGTGACAGCAGCTGCAGTGTCCTTTTTCACATCGTCAAACAGGCCGTCCTCGGCGCGGTATTTGATTTTGTTGCTGACGAGATCGTGGAGTGCAATGACACTCCGAATCAGGGAGGAGAGGTAGATGACCATGTGCATGTCATTATTTTTCACAAGGAGGCTCTGGACGAGGGACTCCACATTGAAATTGGGCATCAAATTCATCATTGACTGGATCTTATACAGGATCTCCTGGTTGGGCTTCTTGGCGCCACTGCATTGTTGGGTTGTGCGAGATAGTGCGATTGTAAGTAGAGGTGAAAAAAGGTGTGAAGTGATGTTATTTGAAGGAATGCGTTTGAAAAGGCTGCCTCGACACGTCACGTCACGTCACGTCACGTCACGACAGTCATTCTCACCTCTCTACAAGATCGAGATACTCAAGGACCTCAGTAAGCTTCGAATAAAGCGTGGTAAGTCCCGTGATCTTCTGTGAGACCTGACTGGATAACGAGGAGACAGTTGGGTCGTTTATATCTCTCAAAAGGTGCTCTACGCCAACTTCCTCGGCCTCAAATGCTCCAATTTCACTGGGGAGGTGGATGAAATTCTGCTGGATGGCATTGCCGTCCGTCTCCAGCTCCTCAACGGCCAAGTAAGCCGACGTGGGGATCACGGTGCACTCCGGCCGGACGTCGACGATGACCATGACTGGATCCTTCACGAATCGCTTGAACAGGTCCGAGATGGATAGGTCATTGTTGCGAATCTTGGGCCCTGTTGAGTAGAAACCGACGATTTTCTCCTTGGCGTTGATTTTGCGGCACATGCCGAACATCGACTCCAAATAATTGTGGTCTAAATACCACACCTGGGGAATGAATGGAATGGGGAGAGGAGGGGAGGGGAGGGGAGTTGTTTGGAGAAGTAAAGTGAATAAATAATGTGTCAGTGTGGCGATTTTGGCGGGTTGGGTTCACTCAGGTCTTCATTTTGGCGGGTTCACGTCTGTCTTCACTCCGCGCATCCTTACCTTGCTGTTCTTGCTGTCCTCCTCAAATGGTACGGCAAAGGAGGATATGCAATCCACCTTCCCTTGGTGTTTTGTCCCGAGCAAAACACCAGCAACACGCCTCTTCGTACCGGCAGCAGACCGCTTGTAGTGATCGACGACACTGAGGAGAACGAGGGGGTGGATAGTGACCGATTCCACCGCAGTGTTGCCGGGGAGGAGGGCAGCAGTGGTGGGAGCAGCAGGGTCGGCGGATGTCATATTTGGATTTCGAGGGGGAGAGAGAGAAGAGGGAAAAGAGAAAGGGTACTAATTTGACAGTTATGCGTGGTCAGTTCGGTCTTGAGGCGCTCAAAAGGAACCGAGTGCTTTTAATTTGGCTTGGGGTTGAGGTAATATGGGTAAATGCAAATTTGGCGTGTGATTGAAACAATTTTAGAAAATACCGCCCCACTTTTGGTTTCGAAAACTCTGATTATACCGCTTAAGCATCGAAATTTCTTGAAGTGTATAGAGGAACTTTCAATTTACCACATTATTATCATTCTGCACACCTTCACTTGAGGCTCTGGCGGTGCTCTGTGCGGCAATCTCCTCAGACCCTGCCCCAAGGGAGAATGTTTAGTTCGCAGCACTCCAACTATAACTCTCTTCACGCTGGTGATGAACGATCGATTAAGGCCGCATTTTTCCGATACCGGTCCATTTTTATTCTTCTTTCGGTGAGTTGTTATATTTTTTGGTCTAAATTGCTGCTCAATGGCGATTGGAAACAGGATTGCAAAGATAGATAACGGCCCCTGTTGTGTTGTGCCTGATGTGTTGTGCTAACTGGATGATTTTTCGCAGACGGCCGTGAGCATTTTCTACCTCCTCCCCATTTCTCTCCACATTCTGTTCTCAATTCATGCTCCCGGCACTGCAAAAGGTGACGTCTATAAAATTGTTTATCCCGCGTCTTTTGTTGCTTTCCTGGTTTTTCTTTTTTACGCGGGGAGGCGTATGAGGGAAGACAACCGGAAGAGGGCTGCCTGGAGAGAAAACCAGCGACAAATGGAGGCCGTGGTTGATGGGAGCTACCGGTGTTTCCTACCCCAGGAGAGGGTGAAGGGAGGTGGTGTAGGGGATATGGTGGTGTTCAGCTTGATGATCGCCAAAAACAACGAGGCTAATAAAATTATCTTGCCCGACGGCGTAGTCTCTGTAGCAGACGATTGTGTCACTTTAAGGATGAGTAGCAGTCCAAGCGACTTCCAGGATTTAAGAGGCGACAAGCAGGGACTGAGAAGTCGAGAAGCAGATAGACGTGAAAGGATAACCACGCTGGTATATAATGCCATATCGCAAAGTAATACCTCGGGGCGACGCAGTCTCGCCCGCGCTGATTACACAGTTCACATTCTCGGGGGCGGTGGAAGCGGTTCGGGGGGACCGACCGGGATTGCCTGCGCTGTGGTGTCAAAAGGGTTCGGTGGCCAACTAGCATACGCAGTGGGTGCAGCACTTGAGGCTAAAGCGGAAGGGCGTGGTTTCGCCCCTCCGGTCATAAATAAAGGGAAAAGTAACTGATTTCTTTGTTTGCTTGAACTATTGAACTATTATTCTGCAGGGAATTATTTCATCATTGGGCTCCAATGAAACGAGTATAGTCGTTTTTCGTGTTCTCGTTTTGCTCGGTTAGGGGTTTCGAGCCACTTTCGATCTCGTGGGTGATTTGTCAAAACCCCACAAACATGAAGAGAGCCACCAACGAGATCGAAAACAGCGAACGATCGAACAACACTGAAACATCA
>Ga0115557_1002537_pt1 | contig 12258 bp, 11 predicted proteins | sample COGITO_mtgs_1104_FD_87280 | JGI IMG/M metagenome (GOLD analysis project Ga0115557, IMG submission 87280) | Pelagic marine microbial communities from North Sea - COGITO_mtgs_110421 | ecosystem: Environmental > Aquatic > Marine > Epipelagic | place: Germany:Helgoland, sampling site Kabeltonne...
CAAACGATAATTCTTCCGAGAAACAATTGAGTTCAGGACATGGTAGGATACATACAAAAAATAGTGTAAAGCGTAAACGGAACGACTAGGGTACATAGGTTTATTATATGAACAACTTTTAGTTTATTATTTAAAATAATCATTTATGGATTTTGTTATTTTACGAGATGAGGTGACAAGGCGTGCAACCTTCCACACACAACTCAATTTCTCCACTCAAGATTAATTTTTTACGTCAAAACTCTTCGTGTTTGACTTATACATTGTATTAAGGGCCCCTCGACGCCCAATTAACTCTCAATTCACGCGGAACAGAGAATAAAAATCTCAAGACTTAGTTCACCCAAGCAACAATGTCTTCCTTTTTTAAGAAACAGCCAACCGTGAAGGAGCAGGCAAAAACCACCAAAAAGGTGGTCAATAAGGAGAAGAGAACAATAGAACGTGAGATGCGTGATTTGGAGAGACAGGAGAAGGAGACAATGAAGGAAATTCGTGAGCGTGCAAAACAGAGCACTTGTAAGGGGAATGATGATAGAACCCTGGTTATCTTATCGAAGCAGCTGGTTCAGATCCGAAAGGCGAAAGACCAGATGCTGGTTGCCAAAGGAAACATATCAGCTCTTGGATTAAAAGCTCAAACGATGAGCTCGCAAGTCTCGCTATCCCAGAGCGTCCAGAGTGTCGGAAAGGTTATGGGACAGGTCACTGCTTCGGTGGATATCGGAAAGTTACAAAAAGAAATGCAAATGTTTGAGAGGGAGAATGTGAAAATGGAATTGACGGAAGACATGATGAGTGATGCGCTGTGCGATGTATTTGATGGTGATGGAGTGGATGAGGAGGCCGATCTTGTAACGAACCAAGTTCTCGCGGAGCTTGGCTTGGAGACAACTGCTGGAATGGCGAGTGCACCGGTGGGACAGGTTCCAACATCCAAGATACAAGATACAAGAGCGCAACAGGAGGAGGAGATGGAGAGGGACCTTGCTGAACTTATGAAGAGGGCGGATAAGATTGGAGCGTAAAACGAACATAAATGAATAGGTAGTTTGGGTCGTAATAATTCTCGACGCAACGTTCTCTATTGTATCATTTAATCACTGCACCAGCAAGAAAACAGAGTCATGGGATTCTACCCCTTCGAAGTAATAGAGACCATCGCTTGCACTCTCCACGTTTTCTCTTTTCAAAATATCGCGTACAGAGCACGGCTTGTCTTCAGTGCACGCGAGATTGGGCACGTCCGCTAAGTTAAGAGTCAGTGTCTCACTCTGCTTTCCCCGATTCATCAATAAGAGCGCAGCCTTCTCGTTGGGCATCTCTTTGTAAAAGTATTGGATTTTCGGCACGTCGAACTGCTCGAAGGGAGGATTGATTGGGTTGTGGTCTACAAAATCGAAATGTTCCATATCTTCGCTGCTATAAAAAGGAGATCCACTGTGTCCGGCCCAAGCTTGGTTCACGGCAATTGCCTCCTTGTTTGTGATCAGTTCCCACCACTTGTCCATGACCTCGTCGTCTCTAACATCGAGGGACAAAACCAGAGGCGAAGAGACAATTGACCAAGCCGCGAAGTGCGTCCGAGTCTCGGCATCAGTCATTCCGCTTCCTCCGCCTCCCCCCCCTTCGCAACCAACCTCAAGCATGTCAGGGTAGGCCCAGCACCCAGGATAAGAAAGTTTTGCCTCAGCTAGCTCAATAGTAGTGTTCAGGTTGTAGATCATGCTGTATCATTGTGTGTGTCAGTCGAGGCATCAAACTGTTAGGGTTACACAAGGTTGGGTACACAAGGTTACACAATTTCTTGTATCCTTACCTAACGTATGACGCATGAATATCATCGCTGGTCCGATACATATTCCATGGGCACCAAGTAGTTGTAGGAAGAGCAGGCTCAATGATCCCCCAGTGACAATTCTCGACGACAACAGCCTTTCCTGTCGCATTTAAGAGGCTATCGAATAATTCCAGGTCCGTCTGCGCCCCGCACCCATCCAGCTTCCAACCGTCAAACCCGAATCCAATGAAGGCTTCCACATCACCTTCATAGTACTTCTTATCGTCATCGTGACGATCAACACATATGCAATTGTTCCCGTAGAAACCAGCTGTTAGATTCATTGAGTGGGCATAATCCACCATCCCCTTCATATCCGGGAAGAGCTTCTTGTTCACAATCGGCCTGCCATCTTCATCATGGTAAGTTGCCCCCGACTTTGCAGAGGAGTCACATAATTGCCAGTTATCGTCCAAGCCTACATCGCAATAACCAACGTCGCAGAGGCTAGTTGGAACTCCATCAACTTCCCTTTTCCTGGTCGTAATAGCATCCATAACCTCTAACATGAGGGTTTGGTTGACAGAAGCTCCAAAAAGGTTCCATGAGCGCCACCCCATAGGAGGAGTGAGCGCAAGGCCATTGTCGTTCGACGAAGCCGTCTTAAGGGAGAAAATGAGAAGAGAAACTGTAACTCTCATTTTCTATTCAGATTAATCAAGGAAGATCGATTTTTTATCTTTTTTCTTTTTCTTTTTTCTTTTTTTGCGAAACGTCGCTCGATCAATTGGATCAAACAACTCCAGGGACACTTTACCAACGGGGAACTTCTCATATTCCCCTAGTATCCGATTTCTCGTCTATCTGTCCCCGTTAGCAAGCATTTTCGTACGCAATGATTGAGTCCTACCTTTCAACTCCAGCATCCACCCCAACCCGCTCTCACTTGCAATTACAATCTACTTCTAACACCCAAGTTGATCCTCGGAGAGTTAGACAGCTGTCAGAGTACCTCAAAGGGGCGAGCATTGGCAGTGTTGATGGTATGAGAGATAGTCCCGAAGACCCGCCGTCAGTTTCTCACAACGGGAACGTGCAACTACCTTCCCCCCCGAGCAACACTTACTCCAAATTCAACAAATATGAAAACGAACCCGCTGGAAATGAGCACTTTCTTCGAGGTGACATCTCTGTCCCAGCTACACTTCAGATCCGACACCTTGAATCTCAACTTGTTGATGTCAATAATGCCAATCGCCGCATTACAGCAAAACTCAACACCCTATCAAAATTTCTCTCGGTTTTCCACCCACGGGAAGGACAGAGCAAAAGTTTTGAAGATGCTAAAACGGACCTTGTGTCTTCTGCGTCGGTCCAGGACGATAAGGTTCGCAATTCTGTCGGTTGGTTGGATACAGCACCACGACCAACGACGACGACAACCACGACGACAACGACGACAACAACAGCGAATGTACCTTCTCAGCACAACCTGACCTCTCCCAATGAGTCCCCGTGCGTATCCCTTGCCCTTTCCTTGTTGCAAATCCTTTCTGAATACAACTCAACGCACAAAGAGTTGGACACAATTAGGACGGAAAAGGAGACTCAAATGTGGAAGTCGCAATTTGAAACATCGGAGAGATCACGTGTCCTCCTTGAGAAGCGTTTGGCAGAGTTAGAATCTGGTCGGCACGATTGGGAAGTCAGTGACCCGACAATTTTCGATGGTAGCATCGTGCGCGTATCACCCAATGTGGTTTCTTCTGACGATGCAGCCCTGATAGCAATGGGTATCACCCCAATGAATGACGCCCCAATGATGATTGATTCGGCTACCCCCCACGGCGAAAGTAACAGGCTATCATTACCAGCATCAGCACCAACAACTACTTTAACTACTTTAACGAATGTTCCTCTTCATAACAAAACAAAACAACACAATGAAAAACTTCTCTCCGAGAATTCCCATCTGCAAGAACAATTGTCCAGAACGACAGACGAAATTACAGCATTAAAGTGCGAATTGTCTCGCATTGACAGCGAGAGAAAATCCTCTTCTAATCGTCTCACGACGCTCGAGGAACAAAATAGATCGCTTCGAGAACGCGCAGAACTCAACAGTGATTTGGTCCGCAAGATGCGTCGCCGCGAAAAAAACTTTGAGCTCGCCAGTCAGGAAGCCAAGGCAATCAGTGCTGACACGCTCCATCGCGCAGAGATAATCTATAAGAAAGCCGCGGGGGTGAGGCTTCTTAGACGGAGGCCGTTAATCCAAGCCAGCCGCATAATCTCGACATTTCGGGACTCCTTTGATGATATGCGACGTCTTGTAAAGTCAGATGTTGCACGCGCAGCCAGAGGCATCGAATCGATAGTTGAGGAGGGGTTGACCACACTTGAGGGTGGTAGCTATGGGTACGGCGACCTCGATATGCGGCGCCGGTACGCTCAATTATTGGAAGAAAATCGCAAGCTTGGAGAGAAAATCTTGGAGATACAAGGGAACATCAGGGTGTTCGCCAGGATTCGTAGTGAATCGCCATCTCCCGAGTCGTGCCTAGAGGTTAATGAAGGAAACAAGGTGAGCATGCCATGCCGACCGCGAGCGAATTGATGTTTGGGTCAGGGTTAGGGTTAGGCAAGTCCCTCTTGAAACTAACTAATCTCGTCACGTCGGCTTACATTACGCTCTTCGCCCTCATCATAGTCGATCCGCCTCAAAGGTGTATCCAGTGATTATGGGGAGGATGTAAATCGACCGTGTAAATTTGACGGTATATTTAACGGAAGTAATGATGACAAGGAACTTCTGGATAACATCACTCCGCTCGTCAGGAGCGCCTTAGATGGTTATAATGTCACCATCTTTGCCTACGGACAGACTTCGTCCGGTAAGACGTACACTATGGACATGATCACAACGGCTGCGATTAGAAATGTCTTCAAAGTTCGACCAGGATTCAAATGCGCTGTCATTGTTACGTACGTCGAGGTGTACAACGAGGAGATCCGAGATCTGTTGAGAAAACCGCATGACGCTGCCAACAATGCCGGACAGATTGAAGACACATGGGGAAAGAAAGTGACGCCCCCTTCCCTTCCTCTCCGTCGTAATGCTGACGGGGAAATAGAGTTGCAAGGAGTGATTGAGGTGGGGGTTCGTAATGGGGCGGAGATCTCTGATCTCGTGCGTCGTGGGAGAGAAATACGAAGCACATTTTCCACTGACCTCAACTCCCACAGTTCTCGCAGTCACAGTCTTCTGACAATCCGCTGTCGCAGCGAAAATGTTGTGGGGGGCGTTTCCATGCACGGAAAATTGAATCTAGTGGATTTGGCGGGGAGTGAACGGGTGAAGAGGAGCGGAGTAGAAGGGGACAGGTTTGAGGAGGCGAGGAGAATTAATGTCAGTCTTAGCGCCTTGGGGAATGTCATGCAAGGACTAGTGAAAAAAGACAAGCATATACCATATAGGGACAGCAAGCTTACTATGCTTCTGTCCGACTCGTTGGGTGGTGGAAATAAGGTACTTCTAATGCTTTGTCTCAGGGAGGGAGAGAAGGAGAGGGTTGAGACAGGTCAGACACTTTTTTTTGGAAGAAGAGCGAAGAGAGTGAAGCTTGGAGAGGCGGTAGTAAGGAGGGATGCACAGGCGGAGGGGGGAGATGTCAATGCGGACGCAGGGTCTCGAACGCCGGCGGAGACTCGGGAGGAGAAAGCTCCAGCTATGAAGAAAGTCAAAACAATCCGAGGAAGAGGGGGTGCCAAAAAAGAGTGAAATATTTGAATAATTAGTGTCCCAAAATATGGTAAATGATTAGCTACTGCAAACTACACTCTTGTCTCTAGAGCATTCTCTCGTTTATCTCGTACATCAAGTCCAGGTTTCCGTACACATCGGGGTTATCCTGCGTGAGTTTCTCCAACTTCTCCCTTGTCATTTTCACAACCTCCATCAGCTCTTCTCTCTCTCGCTCGCATTGCGGCGATACAGTCGTGTCTTCTAATTTTGCGCACTTGTCAAACCACATAAGTGCAGCTTTATAGTCGCTGATATCGTTCTCCATGCCGTGACCGTGAGTGGCAAATATCCCGAGATACCTTGTGCAACCAGCATGATTCTGCATGGAGCAGGATCGGAAAATGTTCTGCGCCTCGACGTAATTCTGCTCCTGCCCCCTTCCGTACGCAATCATCAGCCCCAGGTTGTAACCGCTCTCGGCAAAATTGAAATTGACCCATGCCTCTTTATATAGCTCCGCTGCCTTGCGAAAGTTTGGCAAGTGTCTCGTCTTCCGGTTTGCTTTCGCCTCATTGTACACCTCTTCGGAGACCTCCTCTCCGCTGTCTATCAGACCGTATTCGTACGATAACGCAAGGTGGTGGATCGCTTCCGGGATCCCGGCTTCTGCTGCGAGTCCAAACAACCGTCCTGCCTCATCATGATCTGGATCATATCTCCCATCATCATTTATGACACGGCCCTCATAATACGCTCGGCCCAGCAACCAGTGGCCTCTCGGATGGTCCTGCAAGCTTGCCATCTTAAGCCAAGCGGCGCTAGCGGACGAGTCTCTTCCTACGCCTCCAGTGCCCAAGTACAAAAGAAGACCGAGAGCACAAGCTGCGTCCATGTTGCCAGCCTCAGCAGAAAGCCTGAAGAATCGGGATGCCTTCACCGAATCGGCTGGCTGTTTGCCGAGACCGTATAGGTGAGTCAATCCCAAGAAGTAATTGCTCATGGAGTCTCCCAGTTCTGCATTATTGGTGAGCTGGGCATATTGGTGTTGATCAATGTTGGTAGTCATGTTGATTTCATGGAGATTTGATAAGGGCGTGAACTCCTTCAGTATAGTTTCATCCACGGTGGCATACTCATTGGCCCCTACGAGACCGATGGAAAATAATAATAATGTGAATTGATTCATGGTTTGAGCTTCTTTCCTCATTTATATGTAGAGTTCGGGCGGGTTGGCGGCGAAGTGAGCCAAATAAAAAATCTCAATTTTCAGCACCATTTATCGATTTAGAAACCTACAACAATCTTATACAGATGTCATCTCGAAGTGAAAGTGCTGAGGTGAAGGGAGAATTCGAAGAAAAGAGTGAAAATGGTGATGAATCCCTGACTACAAATGCAAAAGTAGATGCCTCAAGCAAGCATGCTGAACCCAAGAGGGAGGAGAGGAAGGGCGAGCAATCTTCCGATGAGGAGAGTGGTGGTGGGAGTAAAAATGACAGTGACAGTGACAGTGACAGTGATAGTGATGATTACACTACAAATCTTGCCCCTGAATCACCTGCTGCTTCGCCAAAGAGAGGGATGAAGCGGCTCCGGGAGAGGCGGGATGCACTTGTTCCCAACACAATGGTAGCGAAGCTATGCGAACAGGCTGCGGAGAGACATGAAATACGAAAGAAAGGAGGAGACGAGGCAGAAATTGGTCTTTGTGGGATAACAGAAAAGTTAGGGGGAGTGAAGGGCTCGAAAGTTGAAAAGTACAACTCTCCAGAGACGGATTCTAGCCCACACAAGCGTAGAAAGTAAAAAAGTGTGCACCTTAGCTTAGCAGAACATATTTACATAATGTCCACATGCTTCAGAATTCGTTTTCTTTGTCTTGACCATTTTCCTCCATCAACTTCCGTTCCCCAAACCATTTGTCGCGTAAAGCCTTGTCGATACTACTTGTTCTTCCGTCCCAGGCCCTGTGGATCCTGTCTTTAATGTGCTTCTCATCGAGGTCCCAACTATCCAGGCGCTTTTTTCCTTCCTCGTTCTTCAGCAAAATATATTTGAAAGCATGAAGGAGCTTGTCTCTCAGTTCAACGTCTCCATTCATGCACTCCAAATCAAAGGTCCTTTGAATCCCTCTTCCCTCAAATTCTAGGGACAAAAACGCATGCTGTCGATATCGGTTATCATTGCATCGTAGAAGTACTTCAGTCTGCACTCCCTTACGTACACTCTTGAGCAAAGTGAGATCAAGCCTCTTTTTCACTCTGTTCATAAAGCCACCCTTGTAGGTCAAAAACACCTTTTGCTCAATTTTGGGTTCGGCTTCAATCCAACTCTTGGGCCCAAATTCGTCAAAGCGACTATTGTCATCGTCGTCGTCGTCGTCGTCGTCGTCATTGTCGTCATTGTCGTCGTCGTCGTCATCACTCTCTTCGCCCTTACTGGCCCTTCTCCTATCTCTCTTGACCTTCTTATTTTTGCCCTTGCCCTTACCATCGTAAATGTGCCCATCAATATCCACGAGATAGTTTTTTAACCTCATCGTTATCACTCGCGGTGAGCTATTATTAGCTCGCGCGTGCTTGAAAACCTTAATCCCCCCTTTCCCGCCGCCCATTGTACTTCCGTCTGTTCTCATCATTCGCTCCTTAATACCGTCAAAGGCTTTGCGAAAGGTTTTTCCCTCCAACGAATCGAGTGCATCGTCTTTCCCCTTCGGATTCGCTGTTGCTTTAGATATAGCGTCGGCACGGATCTCCTCTATCACAAGAGCCTTGATTCCGGCTGTCAAGAGATTCGCCTCTGCCCGCGCCCTCCTGCAATAATCACTGTCACTAATTGTAACGCCGACCTTCTCGCTAGTAATCGCTTGTTGGAGCTGGCTGCTGATATTTTCCACTGAGTGCAAGGAGTCAAACTGGTTCAAGTTCTTTGAGGAAGTGCCGCTGTCGAGGGTTTGTGGTGGTGGGTTCTGCGATGTAGAATCTGATGTCTCTGCTGTGTTCACCGTCGAGCAGTCGTCGTTTTCTAGGTCAGTTAAGCTACACACGGAGCCTGATGCCGTGCTCATGCCATCGTCGATAGACGACCGGCTACTAGAATAGCTTTCTATCCTTTGTCGGTTGCCATTTATCCCCGTCTCGTTATCATGTGATTCAACAAGACTCACACTTTGAAGTCGGTGGCTCCTCGAAATATCTTGCGACTTTATCCGAACAGAGGTAAGCGAGGAGTCAAAATCGTCGTCTGGCCAGAAATCTGTTATTTTCCATTGGTTAGGTGTAGCATAGTAAATTTTTTTTTTCTCCTTTCTTCTTTTCCGCCGCCGCTCTTCCCTTTCCCTCTTTGCGCGTGCCTCCTCCTCTTTCAAAGTATCGACCCCGGTGATAAGTGACCTGGTAGTGGAAATAATGGCGTCGAAAATGCTTGTCCTTCGGTCACGATTACTCCCAGTTAATGCCGAGTTGGTAATTGCAGTCCCATTTGATGTCACGGAGGACGATGATGGCGAGTGACTTCGTGTAGAGGTCAGTGTGACAGGTGGCGGGGGGTTTGAGTTGCTGCTGAATGCGCTGTCATTCGATATGGAACGCAGAAGGGAGGTCATGGGGGAGCTCTTTGTGGGACAGCTTCCAGAAGAGGCAAATGCAAGGGGGGGTACAAAAGTTTTCAATGAGACATCAATGTGTGTTTCGGTGAAGTGACGGTTTTAAGAATTAGATCACTGCAGTTTGAGCCCTTCCAAATGTTTATCTGATTGTCCGTGAATCCCGTGGGAAATGGGAAATGGGAAATGGGTCCGGGGTCCGGGGTCCGGGAGGGGAGATTTGGCGCAGCTCGAGGGAATGAAATTGAGTGCATCAAGTATTTGTTTCCCTTTCCTAGCCTCCTAGCCTCCACACAGTATGTCCCTCGATTCCCTCTTGGCGGATGTCGAGGGAATCTTGGATTCCCCTGACAAAGCCTCTAAACCCAACCCTTCCTCTTTATCAAACAATATTTCTCAAAGTTCCTCTTCATCTTTCCCCTTGGCAAAGTCTCCCAAACAAGTATCTGCCGCCCTCCAGCAACCGACCCCAACCGTGCAACACTTTCCTCGTCCTCCTCCTCGCTCTACAAACCCCCACAGTGTTCATCCTCGCATATCAGCTCATGTAATTCATAACACCAACTCCTCTTCGCAAGTATTAGCTGCCCAGACCGCTTCTTCGGCAACACTGACTGAAGAAAATGTTTCCACGCACCGAACTCAAAGCGACAGCCCAGGTTGGGATGACTGGGATACCCCTTCCTCGCCCTTGCAATTCCACAGAGACTCCACCAACCCAACATCCTCTATCACTCCAAAACTAGAAGAACGTGACTCTGATCTTGACAGTCTCATGGCTGAACTTGGTGACCCCGAGTCCCCAGATAAAAATAGCGATACTATTGTCGGCAACATGTTTTCGCTGCCTGCTGCAACGACAAAATCTTTGAGTGGCGGTGGTGGGGGGGGGGTAGGTGGTTTCGGGGCAAGTGGATTTGACTCAAATAGAAATGAACTGAAACACAGTGGCGCTGGAGAGAGCACAATGCCAAGAATAAGTAGAAACGGAAATAGAATGGAAGGTAGTCATAGTAGCAACAAGAATAAGTGTGCATTTGTTTGTGTCGGGGGGGGGAGCGACCTCACCTTAGGGGTTTGTGTCAGCAGTATGAGTAAAGTGTGCTGCCTGAAGATGCGATGCACTAATTGCAATTTTATTGTATGTCGGTTTCAAGATTACATGTGGGACGATACTGTAGAGTACATGTTTTTCCGGCAGGTGAGTGTGCTGTGTTGCTTTATTACGTCTCCTATTCTACAAAAACTTGACTAACTTGGGACTACTACTACAGAACACTCCTAACTTCGAGAAATTGTCGATGAAATTGATTGCAAAAAAGGATAGTGCAGGTGAGAATGTTGATGATTACTGATTCTTTTGTTCGCTCCTCTGATCCAAAATCCCCAAATCACTCCACTCGACAGCCTACTGCTGCCAATGCTGCTGGCTTACAGCAACTTCACATGAAAAAGTAACAAGTTTGAACCCTGAACTTAAGTGGGTATGTGCAAAGCACGAGTAAAGATATAGGTCTCTATAAAGTAAATACACGTGCCTTTCCCCTTAATTTTCACTCGAATGTAGTTGCAAGCTGCGCCCTGTAGCTACAGGGCGCAGCTTGCAACTTGCCTCCCCTCTCAATTCCACTGACAAAGCTCGTCTTCTGGACTGCGCTGAATAGCCCTGATCCGGAAATGATCATGCAGAAAAGCTGTACAACCATATTCTATACAGATGTGAGGATGTTTTAGGGTGACTAGAAGGACGAAAGGGTAGCAACATTTAATTTTGTCATGTCGCCGAACGCACCTTAATGGCAGCCTGGAGGACAACAGCTGTGGAGGAGTTATCGAAGAGTCTATGAACGCAGACAGACATGTTGCAAATCGATATACATAGGCCGATCTGGTTCCCTTTTGTCCACTGTGATTCGTTGCAGGCACTGTGGTTTTTTGCATTTGTGTTTGTGTTTTATTTTAGCGGGCATCCATCTAGCATCTAGATCGCAACCAAGCCGAACCCTCACTCACCTCTGGAGCAGTATCAGTCCAATGACCATTTGGGAGCATCCAAAATATCTGCAGATGCTCAAGAGTATGCAGCCGAGATCGGTATGTCTCCAGCTTCCCTGTCGTACGAGTGCAGTTCGGTGTGGTGAATAAATGTGTTACAATTTTGCTGTCATCGTTGTTGTTTGAAATCCAAAGTCAAACTCACCATCATTCCGGAGGAGTCGTCCTTGAGGTAAGTATCGAAAAGAGTGTCCTGAGAAAAGAGAAAGAGATTCCCGTAGATGACGTAGATTAAACCAATAATTAGCAAGGCTACTGGTGCAAATATAATGCGAGGATATAAACCATTCTTCTCAGTGCTTTTAGGCATTCCCAACACGGATAAAATACTTTTACGTCGCTTGACGCTATTTTGGAGTTCTGTTCTGCACATCAGTTATCTTTGTTTTCGGTTTACTTTGAGCTCTGCAGATTATTATTATTTTAAGATGGAATCGTTAAGTTGGAATCGTCGGTCGTCGGTCTGAGGTCAGAAAAAAAGAAACGTACTTCATATGTCGTGACTTAGCCATAGCCTTTTAAATTAGCCTCCAGAAATTGCCTATAAATCAGCAATAGTACTGATTTCCCTTCACCAACGCTTCTTTTTTGCAGAAAAACCGTGCCATATCAGAATAACGTTAGCGTATTCATAGCTGCGAGAAGTTTTTAATTGTCAATGGCGATGAATGCTTCTCCCCTAGCTTCCCCGCAGAAAGGGCGGAAAAGGCGGAAGTCTTCGCCCACCGTCAACACATCCGATCCCTCCAACAACAAAATTTTGAATCCCCCGGCTCTCGCAATGCAAATATTCTTCAGAAACCTCCGAGGGGAAACCAAAACTCTAAAAGTTGAGCCCTCTGACACAATCTATCATGTCAAGACCCTGATCCAAGACCTAGAGGGCATCCCTCCTGATCAACAACTTCTCGTCTTCGGGGGCAGGCAGCTCGAAGACGGACGCACGCTCAGTGCTTACAACATCCAGCGCGAGTCCACCCTCCACCTCTGTCTCCGGCTGCGCGGCATGATATCTTCGTTCACAAGCGTGGATTCCTCCGACCCACTCACGAAGTGGCTCCTGCTTTCGGACGC
>Ga0115557_1002542_pt1 | contig 12248 bp, 10 predicted proteins | sample COGITO_mtgs_1104_FD_87280 | JGI IMG/M metagenome (GOLD analysis project Ga0115557, IMG submission 87280) | Pelagic marine microbial communities from North Sea - COGITO_mtgs_110421 | ecosystem: Environmental > Aquatic > Marine > Epipelagic | place: Germany:Helgoland, sampling site Kabeltonne...
TCCTTCTTTATGAAGGGATTTGCTTTTGAAGAACCCAATAAAAACAATACCAAGACTACGAAATGAAAAGAAGACAAGAATACTGTATTGTAACCCGGAAGTCCAAAACCGCCCCAGAAAACGAGCGTTAAATAAGAAAAGGATACCAAAGAAATAGCTCCGCGAAAAACCCACCGAGAACCCCGGTTAACAGCTAATGTTTTTATTCCATAATTGCGGTCTCCTTTGATGTCGGGTATGTCCTTTAACCAGGCAATTCCAATACTGAAAAGGATCATAAACAAGACCAGGGGCCACATATATAGTGGGAATTCCAGCGTCTCCGCAATTTCCCATTGAAAGTGCAAGAACATAAGAATGTTAACTAAGACTCCACGAACCAAGGTTATACTGAATGCGGCGCCAAAATGGTGCTTTTTAAATTTTAATGGAGGGACTGAATAGGCAGTTCCCAAAGCGCCGACAATTAAAACTAGAGCCAACATAAGCCATCCAGCTGAGTAAGCCGTAATAACGGAAATAAGAGCACTAACCGTGATTATAATGCGCGCAGTACTTCTGTTCATTTCACCAGAAGCCAAGGGCAAATGGGGCTTATTTAGCTTATCTAATTCAATGTCAGTTATTTGGTTAAGGCAAACTATGTATAGGTTACACCCAATAGCTGAAATAAGCGTCAAGAGAAAAAGGGCAATTTGGTTTTTTACCTCGGCCTGCGGGTACGCCGACATAAAATATAAAGCCCCCGTGCTGAGCAAGGATCCGATTATGGTATGGGGCCGACTAAATCGCCACGCTATTGAAAATATTTTCATTCACTTTTTTTTTTACTGCCGACTAAAGCACTTACTCGGCCAAAAGAGAAAGGTACCATTTCAACGCTCCATTCAAAAGAAGAACTACTTGCCTTTTCAGCTAGTTGTCGAAGATGGTTCGAAGAAGGCGCACGAAGAACCGATACAAGTCCATCCCAACAAGTAACCATTGGAATAATGGGTAATAAATAAGTCCAAAAAAGACGTGCCAATGAAAAGGGTGAAACAAATGGAGCAAGCAGAAAATGCAACGGCCCGGTCAGAAAAAATATTCCTATAAATGTAAATAAAGAAGGAGTCAATGGTTCCGCAACTAGCGCCCAACTTCCCTTCGACACTTTAAACAAAATTTGTTCCTGTTCCCGAGTATTAAAATGATGAAACGCATTGAACATGGTAAAGCCATCTGACGGAGGTAACTCATCGGATAAAACATTGATATCCAAAATATTTTGGTCCGAAGGATAACGGTCAGAAAAAGTCAGGATCAATTCAGTACTTGAATTCTCCTCCCAAGTCTTTTTCAGCATTCGCGCAGGACCACCAGTTCCGCTCGCTAAATCAAGCCAATCTTGTTTCGAGCTTTCAAACCTAGGCCCTTTAAGGTCTTTATATGGATTCAACAGACGAATGCAAAAACGGATATAATCCATTTGCCATCGGCGCCAATGAGATGGAAACCAGGGTTGATCTTCGAATTCAAATCCTTTCGCAGCCATGTTGTGAAGATATGGCTTAGCGAACCGATTCACTACCTTCGGAAACATGACGGAATTCCATTGGTTTGGGGTGCTTATAGCAGCGGCAACAATTCTAACTTCCTTTGGCGAAATATCAGCGCGAAAGGGCTGGATTTCTCTATTTAATGCGCGAAAAGGAGTTCATGTAACCGTTGCCCTTTGTTGCGCCCTAGCCATTGAATTGATTCCCATAAACAATTGGTTCATTGGAACTGTGGGAGCTATCGTTGTCTTACTTCTATTCAGTGTATCGAAGAAGTGGTTTTCCATTGATCATGCTTATAACCGCACGAGTTGGGGGATCTTCTATTTTGGCCTCAGTTACTTTCTGCTACTCATTTTCTGGGGACAAAAATCTCCTGTAACCGTAGTTTTGGCCATGGCGGTCATGGGCTTGGCCGATGCAATGGCGGCTCTGGTCGGTCGAAGCTTTCCTATCCCTGCATTGAAAATGGGGAATGAAGACAAGTCATGGGCGGGCAGCAGCGCCTTTTTCATAATCAGTTCTATTCTATTGCTTGGTGCGCTTCATCAGTTGAATTGGTTGAATTACCCCATGGCAATGTTGGTTCTTTTTGGTTTTGTTCTCTGGTTAACCCTAATTGAAAATAGCTCCGCAAATGGAACTGACAACCTGAGTGTTCCTCTAGTTTTCGGAGTGCTTTTCCCATTTTTATTTGGACCGCTGAGTCGAATTGAAGTGGCGAGTCGTTTTCTTGAAATACTTCCATTTGTCACTCTATTCGGCCTCCTTAGTTTTCGTTCTAAAAGCCTCTCTAGTTCGGGAACTATTACGGCCATTTCCTTGGGGGTTTTACTTTACAGCTTAGGCGGCTGGATCTTTGTTATCCCTATTCTCGCCTTTTTTATTAGCGGCTCCGTTTTGAGTCGCTTACTGCAGACTAATGAGCAGGTTCTTGAAAAAGCCGGGGCCCGTGACCCCCTTCAGGTTATTGCGAATGGCGGAGCTCCACTTCTTGCATTACTCTTTGGAATTTTCAGCCATAACATAGATTGGGCAATAATAGGATTTTTGGGTTCTGTAGCATCAGCTACATCGGATACTTGGTCGACTGAATGGGGTATGCGATTCGGAGGTACTCCGAGGCATATTTTGAATCTGTCGCCCATTGAAAAAGGACTTTCTGGAGGCGTGACTTTGTCAGGTTTCATAGGAGCCATAGGCGGTTCTGTGTTCATCGCATCAATGGGTCTTTTCTTTATGGCTTTTGGAAATTGGTTTTGGGCAATAATCATCATTGGGGTCTTTGGATCTGTAATAGACTCGCTTCTAGGCTTACTACAAGCGAAATATCAACTACCCGAATCGAATGATCAAGCACCGAGTTTGACAGAAAAAAAAGTATGGAACGGCATCCCATTAAAAAAAGTAAAGGGATTAAAATGGATTGGAAATGATGTCGTTAACTTTTGCTCGAGTCTTCTTGCTCTCTTCGCCAGTCTTCTATTTGCTGCAATAACTACTTGAGCTGTTACAGGGTAAAAGGCTTTCAGAGAAAGACATTGAGTTCAGCTGCCCTGTATTTTATTCGATCTTCTTTCATGACATTTGCCCTCATGGCCACAATATAGGCTGAAAGTAGGCCCGCTTCGACTTCATATTCTCGAATGGCATTATTGGCTTCAACATAATCCATGACGGGCATTTGGTGTCCATTAATATTACTTTACAAGGATCTGCTTTGTATGATTCAAAAGCTTGCTTTCCATCGGTTACGAACTACTGATAATGATAAAATGGTTATACTTTTATAGTGTAACTGTTTTTTTATTTTCAAGTATACCTAGACTAATCTGATGCGTAAAAAAAAAATTCCTATTACCGCAATCATATGCTTAACTCTGATAATAGGGTGCACCAAAAAAAGTTATGACGCAAACGATAATCATACCATGGGAACCTTTTTAAGAGCTATTGAAGTTGATGGGGAGACCCGTGAATTCATAATTCATGTTCCGAATTCATACGACACGCTTAAATCCGTTCCTCTTATGTTGAATTTCCACGGTTGGACGATGACATCCGAAGACCAAATGGAAATAAGTGATATGCGTTCTCTGGCTAATTCTGAACAATTCATACTAGTATACCCACAAGGAACTAGATTTCAGCTCTCGACTCATTGGAACGTTGGATCATGGACAACCGGAAGCAACGCAAATGATTTAGGCTTTACAGAGGCTTTAATTCAACAGATCTCTACTAATTATAATATTGATGAAGAGCGAATTTATGCATGTGGATATTCAAATGGTGGGTTCTTTAGTTATGAATTGGCATGTCAACTTAGTCATAAGATAGCCGCTATAGGAAGTGTTGCAGGAAATATGAGCACAAAAACAGTGAATAATTGTACTCCTTCTCACCCTACTCCAGTAATCACCATTAGTGGCACTATGGACGATGAGACTATCTACGATGGTTCAGAGTCAGATGGATATATTTCCCATAGCAGTACAATTGATTTTTGGATAACATATAACAATGTTGATACCATACCGATAATAACCAATTTGCCAAATACAAATACTGCCGATGGAGATTCGGTTGTTCTTTATCAATATTTAAATGGGACCAATAACATCGAAATCGAACATTATAAGGTTATTGATGGAGGACACGACTGGCCGGGAACTTTTGGGAATATGGATATAAATGCAAATTCAGTTATTTGGGATTTTGTATCCCAATTTGACATTAATGGGAAAATATAAATTTTATATTTTGAAAGGGCTTTTATGTTAAAATTCTAAATAAAGAGCCATGCTGCAATTGGATCGTTTGGAACTAAAACTTATTGGTCTTCTATCCGAAGCGGCAGCACAACAGCTTGGCGACAAAATTTTTCTTCAGGACTTCAATTTAATAGTACCGTTTTCACGATTAGTGATTTTTTCTTTGTTCGTTCTATTCGAGAGTTTTGATGATTTGTTAGTCCTATGTGATCTTACATCAGGGGAATTTAATTACTAAAAATATCAAAACTCATTTGACTTTTTTCAATATTGACTTAAGATAATATTGCCTCACTCCAATTTGGAGTGACTCCGATAGCCTTATCTGTAAAATGGATCCTTATATTTGTTTATAACCTGTTTAAGCAGAAACATTATGCGCAACCTTATTTTAACTATTGTTTTCTCTATTTTCTCTTTATCAGTCTTTGCCCAAGGACCTGCAAAAATGGCCTATGGTGCAGGTGTAACTTATTTCATGCCAGATGATGGATCTGCCTTCGGCAGCTGGGGAAGTAATGCGGGAGGATTTGATGGTTTTAATCTATCTGCAAACTTGAATTTTGACATGCCTATTTGGGATAATTACTATATGCGCCTTGGAAGTGATGTTCACTTTTTCCAAGCTGTGAATAATGATAAGACTACTAATCTTGCGGGTTTTTCACCTCATTTCGGTTTAGGAAGAGTGACAGCTTTAGAGAATGGAAACCTTCGTTATGGACTCACAATGGGGATTTCTCAGATAAGAACATGGGAGCGTGATGATATGGGTTCAAACGGTATCAATGCAACTTCCTTTCTTTGGGGTTCTTTAGGCATCCCAGCAGGGATATCTGTTCGCTATGAAATCCCCAATGAGAAACGGACCTATTATATTGGTGCAGACTACCGCTATTTTATGTTTGAAGATGGTATAGATGGAGTTGGTGTTGGAAATCGTATTGGTTATGATGACCAAATGCTAACCTTCTCAATTGGGGTAATTAACAAAAAGACATATCGCTCTAAAAAACTAGCCTCTCTCCAGCGTGAAGCGAACAAGGTAAGCGCTATACCGCAACTCCAAGAAAAACTCAATCAAGCTAAAGAAGAGAATGCAATGATCCAGGACGAGCTTGAGGTTGCCCATTCTAAAGTTGTTGAAGCCAATCGTCAATTAGATTCATTAGAGCTGGTTTCAGTAAAGGCCCAGGAGCAAATCCGTACAGCACAAAAATCCGTGCAAAATAAAGAAATTTCACTTCCACCTCTTCCTTCAGGCTCCTATGTCGTAGTACTAGGCTCCTTTGAGAGTAAAGCATATGCGACAGACTTCAGTGCCTCACTTGAGTATGAATCACCTGTAAACGTTATTAGAGCCAGTAATAATTTCTACCGCGTATTTCTAGGCCCATTCAAGTCTTTTACTCGGGCTAAAAAGGCTTTAGATGAGGTTTCAGGTAAAGCTTGGATTTCAATGGAGAATTAGTGGAAAAGACAGTCTGAGATTAAATGAGATATCGGACAGAGATAGAAGAAAAAAAATACCAATTTAAGATAGCTAGTACTTTTTTGGTTTATCTCACTTTGAGAAAACTATTTCTACCAATTCATTAAAACCGTGTTTTTTCTGCAAGACGAATTATTCGAAATAAAATTATCAAGTTCTTTTGAAATCCTACTACTATCTTTAAAAAGTGAATATTACTTCCAATAAAAATTGGCTCTTATTACCGCTGTTTTTGGGATTTTTATCTCTTAATGCTCAAGAAAATATTTCTTCAAAAGAAACTCTATTCAAAAGATACCTTAACAGTGTTTTAAAAGAAAAATCTGATCCCTCGGCACCTAAGCTCATTAACTACCCCACATTAGCCTACTCCCCGGAGACCAATTGGGAATTTGGAGTGTCAAGTCTTTATGTCTATTCAGCAAAAAGAAATCTCAAAAACAGATTAAGCGAAGTCAAAGCATTTACCTTTTTTACTCTTGAAAATCAATATGGTTTATGGCTTGATCATGCCGTTTACACTAATAAAAACAAGTGGTTTTTATATGGTAGGGCTCGTTATCAAAGTTTTCCTCTCTTATATTTTGGAATTGGTCCAGATAGTCCATCAGAATACCTTTCTAGAATAGACGGCCAATACATATTATTACGTGAACGATTGTTGCGAGAAACTTTTCCTTCCCTCTATATTGGATTAGAATTAGATTATCAAAGATTAAACAATGTTAAATACGTTGATCAATCTTTGGGTTCTAGCCCACCAAGTGTTGGTAGTTATGGCTCATCAAACCTAGGGTTAGGACTAGGTGTTTTGTATGATAACATTCACAACGCCTTGAATCCGCGAAAAGGGATTTACAGCGAATGGGCATTTTTAAAATACAGCAAAACCCTTGGTAGCGATTTCAATATGACTTCTTATATCATTGATAATAGAATATACAAACCCATTAAGAAAAACACTGTTTTAGCTTTCCAGTTATATGGTCAATTCACTCTTGGAAATCCCCCCTTTAATATGCTCTCTTTGATGGGAGGTGAGAGCCTAATGAGAGGTTATTACTTAGGTCGATATAGAGACAAACATTTGATTGCTGGACAAGTAGAATATCGTATTCTACCATTTGATTTTTCCGAGAGATGGGGAGCAAGTGTCTTTGTAGCAGCTGGAGAAGTTTTCAGTGAAGACAATATATTTCAGATCAATAGATTGTTGCCAACTGGAGGTTTTGGGGTGCGATACCTTGTATTTCCAGAAAAGGATATTTATACCAGAATAGACATTTCATTTACTGGCGAGGGAAGAGGAGTTTACTTTTTCATAGGTGAGGCATTTTGAATCCTGTAGCTATTTATAAATTAAATCAAAGCTGTTTTTATGCCGTAGCTCAAACGCTGATACTAGATGTATATTTAGACCTTCAATAAATAAGACACAACATGAAAAAACTAATCATGTTTTGTGCTCTAGCTCTGAGTGGAGCTCTGAGTGGCCAAAACAAAATTGACTTTGAAGAATACGATCTAAAAAATGGACTCCATGTCATTCTTCATGAAGATCACAGCACTCCTATTGTTGCTGTTACCATGATGTATCGAGTTGGTAGTAAAAATGAAGAAAAAAGTCAAACAGGATTTGCTCATTTTTTTGAACATCTAACATTTGAAGGTTCAGAAAATATTGATCGCGGTGAATTTGATAACTATGTTAACTCTGCAGGTGGGCAGCTAAATGCAAATACTTCTCAGGATCGAACTTTCTATTATGAATTGCTCCCTTCCAATCAATTGGAGCTGGGCCTCTGGCTCGAAAGTGAAAGAATGCTTCATGCAAAAATCAAAAAAATTGGTGTAGATACTCAACGTGAGGTTGTAAAAGAAGAAAAACGTCAACGATACAGTCAGCCTTATGCCACTTTCCCTGAAAATATTTTCAAGCGGCTTTATGTTGAGCATCCATATAACTGGACTCCGATAGGATCAATAGAGCATCTGAATTCCGCAACCCTAGATGCTTTTCAAGCATTCTACAATAAATTTTATTTGCCAAATAATGCAACCTTAAGTATTGCTGGTGATCTAGATATTGCCAAAACAAAAGAATTGATCAAAGCTTACTTTGGCGATATTCCCAAAGGGAATGCAGTGATGCAACCAGACATCCAAGAGCCACCATTGGGGGGAGAGAAAACAGCAACAGTATTCGATGATGTTCAGTTGCCTGCGCTAATGATGGGATATCGAATGCCGCCTCAAAAATCTGATGATGCCTATGCACTTGAAATGGCAGGAACAGTTCTCAGTGGTGGCGCCTCCTCAAGAATGTATAAGCGTCTAGTTGATGAAGATCAAACTGCTGCTTTTGTACAAGTTTTCCCATTTTCCCTAGAACAAGGAGGAGCTTTTATTATGCTTGCTTTTGCCAATGCAGATAAAGAGATAAAAGATATGAAGCCTGCAATTGAACAAGAAATAGAAAAATTACAAAATGAGTTAATCTCTGAACGGGAATTTCAAAAAATCCAAAATCAAATGGAGAGTGCTTTTATTCAAAGTAATTCTAGAATGGCGGGAATTGCAGAATCATTAGCAAACTATCATACTTTTTATGGTGATGCTAATTATATAAATACGGAAATAGAACGCTATCGAAATGTTAGCCGTAAAGACATTCAAGACGTAGCAAAAAAATATTTAATTAAAAAGAATCGGGTGGTTTTAAACTATTTACCAAAGAGTCAAGAACCTGAATCAGGAAATAAAAATTAAACTATGAAAAAGAGTATTTATTCATTTTTATTATTATTTACGGCCTACAGTTTAACGGGTCAAGTATCAATCGACCGATCGAATGCACCGGAAGCTGGTCCAGCAAGAACTCCAAAAATTGCCGCATATGAAAGTTTTGAGCTAAACAATGGATTAAAGGTTTTTGTGGTTGAAGACCACAAACTTCCTCGAATAACAATGTCTTTGATATTAGATCGTGATCCAATTATGGAAGGAAATAAAGCTGGATATACAAGTATGGCTGGCGATATAATCGGGTCCGGAACTGATTCCAGAACTAAAGCTCAGCTTGATGAAGAGATAGATTTTATGGGTGCAAATTTTTCCAGCTCATCCTCATCAATTCGGGCAGGGGGGTTAAGTAAATACACAGATGATATTCTGGATATCTTTTCTGACGTCCTTTTAAACCCAAGTTTTCCAGAGGAAGAATTTAAAAAACTGAAATCTCAAATGACTTCAGGAGTAAAAGCAAATTCAGAAAACGTTGATGCTATATCCAGCAACTTAACTGGGGTTTCCATTTATGGTCTTGAGCATCCTTATGGTGAGGTTATGACCGAAGCTACAGTTGATGCCATTACCCTTGAAGATTGCAAATCATATTATGATGCCTATTTTCGACCCAATATTGCTTACATGGTTATTATTGGCGATATAACAGTCAAAGAGGCAAAAAAGAAGTTAGGGGCCTCTCTGAAGAAATGGAAAAGAAAAGAAGTCCCTTCTCTTGAATATTCCAAAACACCATTGCCTGCATCATCTAGGATTGTTTTGGTAGATAAACCATCTGCAGTGCAATCATTAATTTGGGTTGGTAATGTAATTGATCTTGCACCGGGCCATCCAGATATAGAGCCCTTGCGAATAGCCAATAAAATTTTAGGAGGAGGAATGTCAGGTCGATTATTCAGGAATCTCAGAGAAGATAAGGCCTTTACTTATGGTGCATATTCCAATTTTGGTATAGATAAGCTTAATAGCACCTTCAGCGCGTCGGCCAAAGTCCGAAATGAGGTCACAGACTCAGCAATCGTTGAATTCATGAATGAGTTAAAAACCATTAGAACCGAGATGGTCTCTCAAGAAGATATTGTGAACGCCAAATCTAGCCTAAGCGGTTCTTTTGGCAGATCTTTAGAGAGCACGTCAAGCGCTGCCACCTTTGCTCTAAACATTGCCCGTTATGGCCTTCCTAAGGACTATTACAATAATTATCTGAATAGATTAGATGATGTAACAGCCGAAGATGTTCTTAGAGTGTCCAAAAAATATATGACTACGGATAATATAACAATCGCTGTTGTTGGAAAAGCTCAGGATATTGCAGCAAAGCTAAGTGCATTTGGTAGTATTGAGTACTATGATAAATTTGGTCAGCCTAGTGATGAGCCTGAGTTTTTATTTACTCCAGATGGCGTGACCCTTGAAAATATAATGGATAATTATTATCAGGCTTTAGGTGGTCTAGATCAACTGAAACAATTAAAAGCAATAAGTCAAGAATCCTCAATAGAAATACCAGGTGCTCCACAAAAATTAAGTGTTATCAGCGCTAAAATTATCCCAAATAAAGTTTTTGAGGAACAAACTATGGGCAACATGACCCTAAGTAAAACTTTGTTTTCGGATGGAAAAGCCGAAAAAAGCGGGATGCGAGGTACAAGCACTGTTGAAGGCGAAGAACTAATAGACCTAAGCAGACAAGCTAAATATGTTGTAGAACAAGTAGGATGGCTAGATCGCCTAGAGGAATTCCATTTTGATGGTCAAACATTAATAGATGGTAAAGCTGTTTATCAAGTTTCAGAATTTTCAAATGCAAATGAAAAACCGAAAAAAACTCATTATTTTGATACGACAACCGGATTATTTTATCAGAGCATGGAGAATCAGGAATCTCCCCAAGGAAATATATCCATTACGAGTACTGTTTTAGAGTGGCAGCAAGTCGGCGGAATAAAATTTGAAAAAACTATTGAGACTAAAGCTGGGCCGCAGACTTTTACAATTACTGTCGAGACCATAAAGTTAAATGACGATGTGAGTTCCTCTTTATTCAAGTAATCACTGTTTTGACTAGTCTACAATGTCATAATATGCTTTATATTAGTTAGATAATAATGCCTATATGAACAGTTTCTACGATAGTATCTTTTCCGATAAAACACGAAACTCCATTCAAACGATTACCACGACACTTGCTGTTCTTGGTTTTATCATCCACTTAATCTTAATTGGGCTTTCATCTATCGCTATTATTGATCTTTCCTCTTATGGGCTATTTGATAATCCCATAAATTCGATTTATACTCCCTTCTCTTTTATCTTGATTTATGAGATTTATTTACTGGTATTTTACCTGCCTCGATCATTTACCACGAGTCTTTTAAAACAGTTTGAAATTATCTCTCTAATCCTTGTTCGAAGAGTGTTTGCTGACATTACAAAAATTGATTTTACCACCGTCAGCATGGCGAATAAAGATCTCAAAAGTTTATTCGTTGACCTACTAGCTGTTCTTGTTCTGGCACTGACAATCCTTTTGTTTTATAAAGCCAAGTCAAAACTCGAGGAAACTCCCCAGGATAAATTTGATCTCATATTAGAAAAACGTTTTAATAATTTAAAAAAGTATGTTTCCTCTGCACTTATAATAATTCTAGGCTGTATAAGTGTAGTACACCTTATTGATTTTCTATATTCTGCTTTTTATGGACAACATCTATTTGCCTCCATAAAAAATGACCTAAACTCGATCTTTTATAAAGACTTTTTTACAGCACTGATCCTTACAGATGTGCTCATACTATTGCTGTCATATAGCTTCTTTCAAGATTATTTTAGACTGCTACGAAATACAGGTTTTGTTATAGCGACCATTCTTATTCGGCTCTCTTTTGGAGTCGAAGGAATATTGAATATCATCTTAATCCTATCATCAGCAGCGTTTGGATATGCTATCCTGTTAATCTATATCAACTATAGAAACTCCCCGCAGATAGAAGATTAACTAATTACTTAACTCGTAATTAGAATTTCTAAAAATCAAAACTCGTAAAAAATGCTAAAAACAGCTCATTTTTGACTGTTTTATGTGCTTTTTCATCCAAAAACCGACTTTTTTAACGATTATTGAAGGTTTCTGGTATTTAAACAATCCATGATCTTCTCCGTGCAAGAATAATCAAATATCTGATAACTAAAAAAACACTAAAAACGGACTAAAAACGATGTTTTTCGTCATTTATTGGTCTATTTTGATCTAAAAACCCACTTTTTTGACAATTATTCCCGTTTATAATTGATGATTTTATTGAACACTTTTAAAATAGCAGATAAAGAATTTTGTAATAACCACCCAAAACCCATAAAACAGTCAAAAATGAGCTGTTTTTAGCTTTTTTCGTCTTTTTTTACTGTTTTTTGATCAAAAATGAAAGGGTTTACTGGAATTGAAAATCCTATTTTCTGATAAATTCTAGCCACAAACGCATTAATTTTCTAAATAGATCGTTTAACCTATCATTGATCGTGTCCTTTTTTCAAAAATATCCAAAGGGCCAAATAAACAAAAAAACCCCCTCCGCTGCACAAAGCGATAGCTCTCCATAATATAGGATCTAAGCCTGTATGTTCACCCATTCCGTGGCA
>Ga0115557_1002546_pt1 | contig 12233 bp, 9 predicted proteins | sample COGITO_mtgs_1104_FD_87280 | JGI IMG/M metagenome (GOLD analysis project Ga0115557, IMG submission 87280) | Pelagic marine microbial communities from North Sea - COGITO_mtgs_110421 | ecosystem: Environmental > Aquatic > Marine > Epipelagic | place: Germany:Helgoland, sampling site Kabeltonne...
CTGAGAAAAAGACAAAGACACAGACGCAGACGCAGACACAGACGCAGACGCAGACGCAGACGCAGACGCAGACGCAGACGCAGACGCAGACGCAGACGCAGACGCAGGCAAAGAAAAAACCTCAACTTACCATCAGTGTTCAGGACAGCAGCACAAAGAAGATGAATGATCCCCCGCCTCCCGGTGCTACGACTCAGCATTCAACGCACTTGGAGGACTCTGCGCTGACGAGCCCCTACGAATTGCATGCGGCAAGCAACATGTCTAACCAATTTATACCGTCACCGACAAAGACTCAGTTCACTCAAAACTGGTATAATTTTTCGATGGATCGTCTTGCCAAGGAGCAGGCAGAGAAGGCCCATGCTCAACTTGAGCACCTAAAAAGGCACCATTCACCTAAGCGGTCTCCAAAACAGACACCAAAGCTGGCACAGCAGAAGAATGTGTCTTTTGCTATCAGCAATAGTTCTCCCGTCTCCCCCTTCAAACCCAACCAGAATGCGCGTCTACAGCTTGAACAGCTTATGCAACCGCTCATACGAGCCTGTGAAAACTCAGCAGAATCTTTTGGATTCAGCAATGATCTCGTTTATCTCCTAAGTGACCGACGCGGCGGTTCGCTCCCTCGATGGTCCGCAATAACCGCTTCCCATGGTGATCTAATTGCGATCAACGCGGAGATTGGCATGAGTAGGAACATTCCGAAATATCCCGGAAAAGTCAACCTTATTCGGGCCATTGATGGGGTACTGACTTCAGAGAGGAATGCAACGATGCTTAACGGTGGTGAATGGGCAGGCTGCAGGACACCATCTCCGAGAAAAATACATAGAGTGACAAAAGAAGCTAACGTTGATTTAGGTGGAGATGGGGACAGAGGGAAAAATAAGTCTGCAGCTTTTGAAGACGTCAGATATGAGAGAACCAGCGACACAGCTGCTACCGATAGTAGCTTTGAAAACAACAAAATCGGCTCCAAGAAGAACAATAACAACGGCTTGAATACTAGACTATTGCAAAGAAAGCAGACGACGCCAAAGCGAGATAGTCCAGAGCACCTCAAGCCGTTCGACACGAGTATATCCCATCAACCATTCAAGACGACGAATATACACGCCCCAACCGCAGAGCGTCTCGAGAATGATCACCGGCTGAACAACATCTACAACCACCCCAAAGTCAGACCGGCAAAAACTAGCGCTGAGAAAGGTGGAGGCAGCGGGAGCTACGCCGCCATCTACGAGCGGGAAAAAAAGACAGGAGCCATCCACCAGGTGGGGACTGGACTTAACGTCGCTGATGTTCTTGGAGTTGATTTTTCGAGCGAAGTTGGGAGACAAATAGAGGCAATAGGCCACTCTATGGAGCGAGGGGAGGGTCACTTGTACAACACTGAGAGTAAGTCGAAGCACCTGAAGAGTAGTAAGTTCAAGCATGACATAAGCAAGGTTTCAACGGCGACATGGGACGCGCACTTGAAAGATAAGGAGGCCGTTGTCGGACAAGACATATCTTTCGAGAAAGTCGTGGAACACGGTAACAATTCAAGATTGTTAAACACAAGGCATGACGATAAGAGTAAGCACACCGGGGTCATTAAAACGCACCACGCAGAGCTACCTACCGAAGCTTGGAATCGGTCGCACTACAAACCTGCTTTTATAAACGAGATCACTGCTCGAGACTGGCGAGTTGGTCTTCATCGATCTTCGGTAGATGGATATTTGGACCGCCGGATGCGCCGAGGCAGCCTATTTGAGAAAACTGTAGAGATGAGGGAGGTGATGAGTGCTATTGAGGCTAATAAAAGTGGCGGCGATGAACCGAGTAAGGTTAATACGGTAGAAACTGATGAAGGTCATCACGATGACAAGATTGATGAAAACAATAGCGTCGATGGGAGGGGGATAAAAGAGGATACAGAAGCTACGGATGACTTCGTTGTCAAAGGGGATACAGACAACGACAACGACAACGACAACGACAACGACAACGACAACGACAACGACAACGACAACGACAACGACAACGTCGTTGAAGTCTGGTGAAAGGCTTTCCGAGAAAAACCTCGAAAGAACCTTTTTGAGTAATAGATGCAACAGTACTGTTTAAAAAGCGGCTACGTTTACTATGGGTTTTTTGTCTTATTCTTTAGACTCTGGACACTTGTGGTACATTTGGAGATTTCTAGGAAGCTGGTCGTAGTCCACATATTTATAAAGAGCTGAGTAATCACTTCCAGCGAGAACTTCAATCTTCTGGGATGTCTTCTGGTCCATGAAGGTTTTGATCACGCTTACTACTCCTACTAATAGCCGCGGTACGGGGTAGGCTATCAATTTTATCAACCTCTCGGGGTAGTGGGGATTCATCACTCTGACTAACTCGCGAAAATACTGCATCATGTTCTGATGTTTCAGAAAATCCGGGAAAAGTTAGATAATCATAATCATATCATTCCTTTTCTTAAATATGCCCCCGATGCACTATATATGACAGGGGAAACTCACCGTAGCTGCTTCGTTCTTGAGCCCTTCCTCCCCCTTCGAGTAAATCAAAAAAGTCACGTATCCCCCCTCCTCCTCCCGTGGGAAAATCTCGTCCATTACAAAGCAAGACCGCTTCACGAAAGTCTTATAACCTCCTTGATCCTTATCATAACGACCCCCGCATACTCCTATTACCCGACTCCCGTCCTTTGCGTACCCGCCGATCTCCATGAACATCTTAGGGAAGTTCGGGGGGTGCTCTGGCCTGAAGATATTATCATTCATTGCATTCGGTATAATAGGAAACTGTGTCAGCGTAGACAGAAATGGTAAAGCAAGGGTGCGGGGCAATTGTAGCCCGTGAAGATGAGATTGAGTTGCCGTGTTAGAAGTCGACGCGCAGTTTGTAGAGTTTGTAGAAATGTTTGTAGAGTTTGTAGAAATGAGAAAATGGATTTCATTTCACTAACCTCAGTTGCACGCCAAATGAGATGCTTCGTAAAGAGCTCATTTGCCAAATTTACGGGATTTGGTGGGGATGCTTTACCGATAGCAAACCTCAGCCCCATATTATAGTTATTTGGGTGGTCCCGCATGATAGGTTTAAGAGCATTTTTGACATTTTTTGGGAGATCATCAAAGCATACAATTCTGCCTTCATAATGAAGGGGGAGTGCAGTTGTTCGGCTCTCTGATACTGATATACCTGCTAGAGTTGTTGTTGTATTATCTGCGAATTCAGAGGATAACTGTTCGGGAGTCATGTCTACTATGCCGGAAGTTGCCTGATAGTCATCGTGTTGCTGGAATTCAGGTGATGAGGGGGACCACAAGTTGAGTGAAGATGTTCTCTCTTTCGACAAACTGGGTGAATCTTGTGTCGGACTACGAGAGGCGTGTGAAAGCTCATTCGACCAGCGGTCTTCGTCGTCCGAATCCTCATAGGTTGTCATTGCCATGTTGCCTGGCGAGAAGGAGAGTTCATCAAGAAGCTTCAATGGGGAGATTCTGAAGGGGTCTAAATCATTGTTTTCTGAACTACTAACTTCACTAGTTGTAGAGGATGTTTGCAAGCCAGCATCGTCGTCTCCGCTTTCGTGTCTTTTTCTCAGACCTTTGAGAATCTTATTCGGGGAAGGTGAGGAGACAGGGGCTTGAGGAGGTTCTCTTTCTGTGAAGTTGCTCTTCTTCCTAAAGAATGGCATTCCAACAGTCTGACTGTCGAAAAGAAGTATGGCAAGCAGCCGCAGTGTTGTGACGCTCTAAGAAGTTGGATGGCTTATTAATGCACAATCGGCACAGAAGAGCCTTATTATTATTTGGTCATGCTTGACTTTCTGGGGAAGCCAGTCATCCCCCCCGTCGAACTCCGGCAAATTCAAGAACACACCTAACAGAAGTTATGCATTCGATTTTTTTTTCCTGTTGGTGTGCAGCTATCGTTGCTGCTCGCGATCCTCGCCCCCCATCATTTAATTCAGATTTTACCCTCACTGGTCTGACAACAGTTGTATCAAAAGACAATGTTCTCACGCTTCCCCAGTCAATCTTTCAAAGTGCCTCAACGAACCAAACTCTCAATCTCGTCGCATATGAAGAAGGATGGTTCGTTGAGACGCTTGATGACTACAATGTCGGGAAAGAAATCGAATTTACACCAAAGACGAGCGAGTGTAACATTAGCCCGAAAGAAGACAACTTCTTTGACTTACTGAATTGGGTCCGTGTTGCAACCTATGCTGGCCAGGCGCCTGTTGCCGGCGAAATTGTTGACTCTTGGAAGCTAGAAAGCGAAACAGTGAAGCTCCAGCTCGATGTTTCTTCGGATGGAATCCCGAAACGATTAGTTGTGAGAACCCCTGACAATGACAATGATTTCACAACTTTGGTAATGCTCATCACTGAATTCGACAACTCGGCGCCCGACTCTGCCATGTTCAACGTCCCCGACTATTGCCTCCCTGGGGCAGACGCGGTCACTTCTAGATACTCCTCTGATACGAAGACGAGGGAAATTCGTGAGATGTTCAAAGTGTTTAAACATCATCTTGAATGAAGTGAAGTGAAGTGAAGTGAAGTGAGGGGATTTTCTTTTCGCAAGTGCAGCTTCGTTTCGTTAACCTCTTTTATTCCTATATAAGATGTATTTTTTACCTGCGTGGTCTACTATTACTGTCGTCCGAATCCCCCGTCATCGAAATACTCTCTTTCGTCCCCCTCTTCCCATCCCATAACTTTTGCCATGGTAGTCCTCCCTGCATTTTGGAGAAAACCACTCTCGCTCTTGACAATGTCCTCCTGGATATGCTTGAAGACGTACTTAACGCTACCGACCCACTTGCCGACAATTTCCAGGAGCCACTTATTCAAGATCTTCAAAGTCCAGGGTAGGTCCAGCCTCGGTATGTCCACAATTAAAATCACCCTCGGGGACTCCAGATGGTTCTGCACGTAGTGTATGTTGTTGTCGTCGAAGAGGACAGATTTCCCAGCCTTATAATCGTGGTATTTCCATCCATCAGCGAGATTCTTTCTCATCTCGTCAATTTCCCCTTTTGTTCCGTAGGAGTAAAGCGTCTTCTGGGAATTATGCTGGTTTTCCATTTCATAGTCGTACAGGGTCTCAAACTCGCTCGAGTTGTAAAAGATGTACGGCGGGTATCGGGTAGTATTGAGCGCCTGTAGGCTCTCCAAGTTGTCCTGGACACCAAGGTGGCATCTCCCGGCCCCTCCCCCTTCCCCTTCCTTCTTGAGCCAATCGCTCCCTTTTTCACCCTCCTCTTCCTCCTCAACAATCAACCCCAAATGCCATCTCCAAACGCCCGCCACATATCCGATGTGAGGGTGGAAATTTCCACCCGGCTCCAGTATGGATATGAATGCGCTCGGCGCCCCGAGATCCTCGAGAATTCGACCCGTCTTAGGGAACCTTGATAAGGACTGAGTAGGGTTGGAGTAAAACTTGAGCCATAATGTTTTCTGGTGATTGAATTCAAAAGCGGGTATAATCCCCCCCGCCTCGCCCCTCCCCTTCAAGAATTCCACGTAGCTCAGATATTCTTCTTTGATATCCTCGTAGGATCGCTCCGCACCCTCAAGCAATCGTTTCAGCCTCTCCCCCTCCTCCCCTAACCCATCCAGCACAGAATCATCTATCATTCCCACGTGCACGCCCTTACAAGCACTAACAACCCTGTTCCACCAATTCCCCCTGACACCGCCTCCATCTCCGTCCCCCTCACCGACGTCGACTGAACCGTCTATATTCTGCAAGACCAGAATTGTTGGAACTACCAACAAGGCACCGAGGATCCAAAATATTGCCGGGAGCTTTATGCTGGACATTTTTTTTCTTTCGATTCTGTTGAGTGGCTGGTGGTGTTTTCACGTCAATTCTTGTTTTTTTCACCCTTCTCCTGCAACGACGAGTTGTGTTCGGTGTTCGGGAATCGATCTGAGTGAAAGTGGACGACTTTCTGTTGGTATTTTTTCCGTGTTATTTGCACTTTTTTTGGGGTATTATAAAACCTAGCTGCGTATACCACCATCTTCCAGACGACGTAAAGGGATTAATTTTGCCACCACCGCTCGTTCGGTACAAGAAGTTGGGCGCAGGGACTCAGGCGGTTTCTGCTGACATTAGTCGGTCATTCTGCGATCAAAGAACGGTATTTCCCGTCAGTGCTAGTTTTCTGGCGCTCCAATACGACTGTTTGCATTCGCCGTGGCTCGCTGACCGACGATTTACATGAAACTGGTTATATAACAAGACCAAGACAAGGACAACACTCCTCTTCTCATCACCTGACAATAACTTTGTCCCTTGCTTCCGATAGAAATAACTCCCGAGAGGCGAGAATCGGTACTAGAATCGCACTGGTTGTTTGATAGGGCGTATTTCGAATAAACTCTCTCTCTCTCTCTCTCTCTCTCTCTCTCTCTCTTCTTTCCAGCGAGAAAATAACAGATAACCAGGGGAGGGGAGCTGTGAGAAACAGCCCAAACTAAAACAAATCGAAAGACTCCTTTCTGACAGCCGTCCCTCGTTCTCCGTTTTGGTATTTCCCTTGGTGTGCGACGCACGAAGTTTGGGTGCGTGACTGCAACAACGACAACGACAACAACAACAACAACAACAACAACAACAACAACAACAACAACAACAACATCAACAACTTCTACAAGAATACTCCCAACACCACCTCTTCTCCCTAAATGGGATCATCCTCCTCCTCCTCCGCGGCGAAGGCCGCCCTCGACGAGACGCACACCCTGCTCACCGAGACGCCCTTTAAGGCTTACTTCACTGAGGCGGAGATGAGGGAGCTTGCCAAGTGTTTCGTCATGAAGAAGTACCATGCGGTGAGTGTTTTCGAGTGTTGTTGTTGGTCCTTTTTCTTTTCTTTTTCTTTTTTTTGTGGCGGGGAGACGGACGACGGGAACTGTTTCCAACGTTTTTTTCTAACCCTCCCTCGTTACTCATTACCACCAGAACCAAGTGCTAAAAGACCCTCCCCCCCTCTCCCTCCTCTCGACGGGTACCCTCTCCCTCCACCTCCTCCACATTCCTTCCACCTTAATAGCCCCCCCCTCCGGCCCCCAGCCCGGCCGTTCGGAGCGATCGTTCATAAAGCGTAGTTTCGACCGCAGCGGACACTCGGGCGCGGGGGAGAGGGGGGGGGCGGCCGGAGGGGGCGCCGTAAGGGCCCGGAGCCCGAGCCCTGACCCCGAGAAGAAAGCGAGGAATAGTAGGTCGGAGAGGAGTGTTAAGCAGATGATATTCGGGGGGGGAAGGTCTACGTCGCCGAGTTCTATAGTGTCCGGTGGTGGTAATGGTAGCAGGAGTAGCAGCGGTGGGGGGAATGGCAATGGCAATGGCAATGGCAATGGCAATGGCAATGGATCAGAAGACTTGGACGTGACGCCGGAGTCGCCGAAGAGAATAACTGGTGGCACATCCTCCCCCGTCTGGAAGAATCGCGTGGTGGTCCCCAAGCCGTTCGAAATAACGTACTCCCAGGGCTCGATCGTTCCCATGGGCAGCCTCTTCGAGTCCGGCGTAATGATCCAACCGAAGGCCGAGAAGGTCCGGAAGCTGAACGCGAGTAGGAGCGTGAAGGGGGGGAAGGGGGGGAAGGGCGCGAGCGCGTCGAGTAAGGAAGGGGCTTACGGCGACGGGAGCTTTAACGCGAGCGAACCGAACACCCCGGCGGCCGCGGACAGGTCGATGAGCGGGAGGATACAAAGGCAGGCGAGTCTCGGGCGGGTGTCGAAGGTGGCCCTGAACGCCGTTGCCCTGAACGCCCGGGGACATTTGAACGTTGGGGGGGGGAGCCCGAGGGGGAACTCGGATGAGGAGGGGGGAGGGAACTCGCCCAATACCTCCGGGGGGTCGAAGTCGAGCCAGCACACGGAGAAGAAGAGCCCGCAGCCAATGATTGGGAGGCAGGTGAGCGGGGGGGCGGCCAAGAGGGGCCTTTTTGGCAAGATGAGGAGGGGGAGCGAGACGGGACAGGGAAGTAGTAATAATCTTTTGGGATTGGGTGGAGGCGGAGGCGGAGGCGGAGGCGGAAGCGGAGGCGGAAGCGGAAGCGCAGGAGGGGGGAGGAGAGAGAGAGAGAACAGTGACGGTGACGGTGGCAGCAGCGGCAGCGGCAACGCGTCTCTCTCTGGGAGCGTCGTGGCGGGGGGGAGGCACAGGATGAGCCTGGGGAACTTGATTAAGGGCGGGGGGGGGAGCAACGCGGAGCACAAGGAGATATCTTCGCAGGACTCGATGCTGTCAGGCCGGGATTCCGGCGTGTCGGTCGTGACGTCCAAGAGGGAGGGAAGCGCGAACTTTCTCTCCGGCGTCGCGGGGATGAAGGTCAGGGCGGAGTGCAGGCTGGTGAGCAAGACGGAGTCGACCGTCCACGTCCTCGACAAGTCCCGGCGGAAGAAATTCAACAAGAAGTACCCGCAGTCCAGGAGGATACTCGACATCGTCGCCGGGGGGGACGTGAGCGACGTACTCATAAGGCAGAAGTGGATGGACCCGTGGGTGAAGGAGCTCGAGGTGTCGACTTCCACTTCCACTTCCACTTCCACGGGGAAGAATGGAAGCGGACAGAGCGAAGGAAATGTGGGCGGAAATGTGAGCAAACTTGCTGAGAATAGGGGGAGCTTTAGAAGCAATAAACGGGATCGATTAGGAGGATCGCAATCGCCAGAGAAGTCATCCGAACAGAGTGCCATCGATGAGATCGGACCGGAGGAAAGGGCGGCGTTGTTTGAGAAGGCCATGAGCTCCCCGGAGTACTGCGACGAGGTCGGTATCTTGCTGTCGTTCGCCAGGTTCGTCGGGTTCCGGGACGGCCAGCCGCTGTTCTTCGAGGGCGATCCCGGCGACTCGCTTTACATTCTCCTCGACGGGGAGTGCTGCGTGACGAACGACGTCCTCCAGAACGCCGCCGCGGAGGCGAGGCGACTGGCCGAAGAGATGGAGAAGAGGATGGTCGAGGAGGGCATTAAGATACCGAAGAAAGAATCGAAGAATAAGAACAGCTCGCAGAGGAACGTGAGTGTTCAGCTGGCCAAGGAGAGGGCGAGGGCGGCCACCAAACAGAAGGTGGTACCCATAGGGGGGGAGGGGATTGAAGAGGGTGGTGTTGGCGGTGATGCTGCGTTGGGAGATGGATCGGGATCGGGATCGGGAGCTAGTGATTCTCCAGAGACGGCCTCGCCTCCTGGCAGTAACTCCCCCTCAACGCCGCAGATGCGCAAGAGAGGGTCCGTGGGCCAGGGTGTCGTCGTCAAAACGGACTCGCCGGCGGCCAACGTTAATTATAGGAGAAATAGTCTCGCTAAGGAAAGCGGTAAGGGGAGCAATTTGCAGTTGACTGACCCCGCTCTCTCGCAGACTGCGAATAAAAACCGGTCCATGACCATCCTGGGGACTTTCAAGGACATGCTCTCCGGGAAGGACAACCAGGCCAATCTTTGGGAAAAAATTGTTCTCACCCCGGGGGAGGTGCTGTACAGGGGACAGGTCGGGGACTGTTTCGGGGAGCTTAGTGTACTCTCGAGCATGCCGAGGACGACGAGTGTTATTGCGACCAAGCCTAGCCTGTTCCTTGCCATCAACAAGGAGGACTGGGCGAAATTCATCTACAAGAGGAGGCACAGGAGGAAGATAGTTCATAGGCACCTACAGACGAATATGATGGAGAGGCTGGCTAACATGAATATTAGTTTCTTCGAGAGCGTTGACCAGAAGAAGTACGCGGAGCTTGCCGGTAGTGTTGAGGTCATGGACTGCCCACCCCATCAGGTTATTATGAAGCAGGGGGACAGGGGGGATAAGTTTTACGTGATTATGCATGGGAAGTGCCTAGTGGAGGTCAAGGCGAGGACCGATAGCCCAAACAACGATCTCACCGACGTTGGAAAGGACTGGAAGGGTGAGCTCGGTAGAGGGAAGTACTTTGGGGAGATTGCCCTGGTCATGGACAGCCCCCGGAAGGCGACTGTTACCACGATAGAGCAGACCATGCTGCTGGCAATCGACGCCAAGACGTTCAAACTATTTTTTCAGGGGAACCCGAACGCGTTAGCTGAGGTGCAGATTCGAATGCTTGGAGAGAAGGCGGACCTTCTGAGCGTGCTCATGATTCCCAGGGCTCGCGTGCTCTTCCGAAATTTTCTGGAGACTGAACATGCCGAGGAGAATATGGTATTCTGGGAAGCCGTGGATAGCTTTGAGGGCAAGTACAAGCCAGGCGACCAGAGCATGGAGGTCGTGCTCGAGCAGGATAGCACCAAAACTCTTCCGCAGTACGAAGAGGCCAAGAACATCTGGGACAGTTACCTCAAGGTCGGTGCAGAGCTCCAGGTGAACATCAGCAGCAAGATGAGGCAGAACATTCAAAAAATGATCAGCATGTGCGGGAAATGGACGGATGGAATTGACGTCGTCAACGACGGGACGACGACGAGGAAGATGCTCGAGACAAGCTGTGAGTACCTCCGGAGCAGGACGGTGTTCAACGAGGCGAAACAGGAGATTTACCGTCTCATGGTCAGGGACAGCTACCCCCGCTTCAAGAAGAGCGACCCCTTCATAGTCTTCATTAAAGAAATAGGTTTATATAGCGAGACGAATGTGAACACGGCAGAGCTGCTGAAGCTCAAGAACAAGAACGACACCTTTGGGGACAAGAGAAAGATGGTCACCAGCGGCTTGATGGACAACGTCAAGGGTGGAATGAGACAGATGGCAAGTCGTGCCGCGTCCAGCAAAGGGGTGTTGATGGGGCAAAAATCGTACAGGATTAGCAAGCCGCTCAACTCTACTGACGAGTAGAGAGACTTGTTGTGTTTGTTGTTGACCACGACTTGACCCGATATATGTATGGGACCTGACTTAATATGTAACAATGTGGTACCGACGAAGATGTAATAGCTTTTTTCGAAAAACTCGGCGCCCTCCCTCTTTTCTTATTTCATTACTATTCGATGACGTCATTATTCATTGAGCTTCACAGCGGTGCCCTTCTTGATCTGTCCCCAACCAATTAATCGCCAGTGCTTGTCAACGCGCCGGCTGAGGGCGACCTTCTCCCCCTCGATGCTACAGACGGGTTGGGTGAGCTGCACACGAGCCATGTCGCCCTTGACGCCCGTGACCTTCCCGCCGGTGGCGGTGGAACCGATGTTCACCATGAGAATCTCGTTTTTGCTGAGCTTCTGGACCTTGGCCTGCTTGCTGCCTTCGCTGGTCTTGACGCCGAGCAGTCTTCGAAGTAAATAGTAGCTAATCTCCACCTCGGAGAAGCAGGGGGGCAGCTCGCCGCGAAGGCCGAGGACCTGGCCGACGAGACGGTCTGCCCTTGTGAGGGTCGGGTCAATCTTCGTTCCCACACCAATCAGACCTCCCGGGACGGCGAATTGAAGTTCATTGCTCTCGGCATATAAACTTATGACACGGGAGAAAATAGGCGTGCACTTAACGCCTGTCTCACCGTCTTTCGCATTCTCCTCCTTGGTTACTATTCCAGGCCGGACTTCAATCTCATCTCCGACCTGTTAGATTGGAAAGAATTGGGCATAGGGGATGGGATTGGGGGAAAAAATTGGGAATGGAATCATAGGAGGTTGAGGAGTGGCGTTAGAAATGAAATATGTACGTGCATGTAAGAGATATTTGGACGCATTTGTTTTCTACGAGTGGCAAAGGGGCTGTAATTGGGGTAAATTGGGTGGGAGGACTAGCAACAAACTCACCTTCAAAATTCCCATGAGAATACTTCCTCCCGCGACTCCTCCCCTGAGGGAGCTGACATCTTGCCCGGGCTTGTTGACGTCGAAGCTTCGGATGACGATGAGTCTGGGGGAGCTCTGGAAGTCGCGCCTGGGCACGGGAATCTTATGGACAATGTGCTCGCAGACGAGGTCGATGTTGTACTTCAAAACGGCCGAGATGGGAATAATGGGAGAGGAGTCGGCGACAGTACCTGCCACAAACTTCTTGATGAGAAGCTGTTGTCCGAGACGAGTTTGGGTTGAATTGAGTCAGTAAATGAATGAGTAAAAAATACAATAAATTTACAACTGAAAGAGGCCCGTCGTTGCCATAGTTGAACATGCTGGTAACGATGCTGGTAACTTGCTGGTAACATGCTGGTAACGATGCTGGTAACTTGCTGGTAACATGCCGGTAACATGCTGGTAACATGCTGGTAACATGCTGGTAACATGCTGGTA
>Ga0115557_1002556_pt1 | contig 12196 bp, 8 predicted proteins | sample COGITO_mtgs_1104_FD_87280 | JGI IMG/M metagenome (GOLD analysis project Ga0115557, IMG submission 87280) | Pelagic marine microbial communities from North Sea - COGITO_mtgs_110421 | ecosystem: Environmental > Aquatic > Marine > Epipelagic | place: Germany:Helgoland, sampling site Kabeltonne...
CTTTGCTTTCCTTTCCTTTGCTCTTCGTTTCCTTTGCTTTCCTTTACCAGTTTGTGGACCCTGTGAGGATTTCACAGAAGGTTATTCAGGGTGTTTACCCTGGCGTGACCACAACTGAGTTGGACGAGCTTGCCGCCCAAACTGCTGCCTACAATGCCACTCAGCACCCGGACTTCAGTATTTTGGCCGCCAGAATCTCCGTGTCCAACCTCCACAAGATGACGACCAAGTCGTTCTCCGAGAACGTGCAGAAGTTCCGCGATTATGTGCACCCCAAGACCGGCGAGTCCGCCCCCTTGGTCTCCGAGAAGCTCTACGAGATTGTGAAAAAGAACGCCGACGTCCTGGATTCTGCCATCATCCACGACCGCGACTTTGAATACGATTATTTCGGTTTCAAAACGTTGGAGAAGAGCTACCTCTTCAAGGTGAACGGCGTTATTGCTGAGCGACCCCAGCACATGATCATGCGAGTGGCCATTGGAATCCACGGCGATGACATTCCTGCTGTTCTTGAGACGTACAACATGATGAGTGAGAGGTGCGTATGATGAAGACGACGACGATGATGGTGATGGTGATGGTGATGGTGATGGTGATGGTGATTGTGATGAAGATGATGGGGACGATGTCCTCTGTAGATCCTCTCTAACATCCTCTCTAACATCCTCTCTAACATCCTCTCTAACATCCTCTCTAACATCCTCTCTAACAATATTCCTCTTTCCTCTTTCCTCTCTCTCTTTCCTCTCTCCTCTTCCTCAGGTACTTCACCCACGCCACCCCCACCCTCTTCAACGCCGGCACCCCCCACCCCCAGATGTCTTCTTGCTTCCTCCTCACCATGAAGGAGGACAGCATCAGCGGCATCTATGACACGTTGAAGAACTGCGCAGTCATCTCAAAGCACGCCGGAGGAATCGGCCTGGCCATCCACGACATCCGCGCCAGCAACAGCTACATCCGCGGCACCAACGGGACCTCCAACGGCATCGTCCCCATGCTCCGCGTCTTCAACAACACCGCCCGCTACGTCGACCAGGGGGGAGGCAAGAGAAAGGGATCCATCGCCGCCTACCTCGAGCCCTGGCACGCCGACATCTTCGACTTCCTTGACCTGCGCAAGAACCACGGGGACGAGAACTGCCGCGCGCGCGATCTCTTCTACGCCCTCTGGATTCCCGATCTCTTCATGGAGCGCGTGCAGGCCAACGGGCAGTGGACCCTCATGTGCCCCAACGAATGTCCCGGGTTAGCCGACTGCCACGGGGAGAAGTTCAAGGCCCTCTACGAGAAGTACGAGAAGGAGGGCAAGGGGCGCAAGAGCGTCAAGGCGCAGCAGCTGTGGTTTGCCGTCCTGGACAGCCAGGTGGAGACCGGCACCCCTTACATGCTCTTCAAGGACGCCTGTAATGGCAAGTCCAACCAGCAAAACCTGGGAACCATCCGCTGCAGCAACCTCTGCACGGAGATTGTCGAGTACACTGCCCCTGATGAGGTCGCCGTGTGCAACCTCGCCTCCATCTCCCTGGGAAAGCTCGCCAACACCGAGTCTGGCTTCGACTTCGACAAGCTCTACCGCGTCTCCAAGGTGGTGACTAAGAATCTCAACAAGGTAATCGACGAGAACTACTACCCCGTGGAGGAGGCCAAGCGCAGCAACTTCCGCCACCGCCCCATTGGCATCGGAGTGCAGGGCCTGGCCGACTGTCTGGCCATCATGCGCTACCCCTTTGAGAGCGCCGAGGGAAGGAAGCTCAACAAGGACATCTTCGAGACCATTTACTATGGAGCGGTCGAGGCTTCCTGCGAGCTCGCGGAGAAGTTTGGTTCCTACGAGACCTACGCTGGCTGCCCTGCCAGCCAGGGAAAGCTCCAGTTCGATCTCTGGAACGTCACCCCCAGTGACCGCTGGGACTGGCCCGCTCTCAAGGCCAAGATCGCCCAGCACGGCCTCCGCAACAGTCTTCTCATGGCCCCCATGCCCACCGCCAGCACGGCGCAGATTCTGGGCAACAACGAATCCACCGAGCCTTTCACTTCCAACATGTACAACCGTCGCGTCTTGGCTGGTGAGTTCACCGTTGTGAACAAGTACCTGCTCAACGATCTGACCGAGCGCGGCCTCTGGACCGCCAACATCCGCAACAGGATAATCGCCGACAACGGTAGCGTGCAGCACGTGCCCGAGATCCCCCAGGACCTCAAGAACCTGTACAAGACTGTCTGGGAGATCAGCCAGAAGGTCATTTTGGACATGGCTGCTGACAGGGGGGCCTACATCTGCCAGAGCCAGTCCCTCAACATCCACATGGGCGAGCCCACCACCGGCAAGCTCACAAGCATGCACTTCTACGCCTGGAAGAAGGGCCTGAAGACGGGAATGTACTACCTCCGCACCCAGGCCAAGGCCCAGGCCATCCAGTTCACCGTGGACCAGGCTGCCATTTCCTCCTCCAACAAGGAGGAGCTGGAGAAGCTCAAGAAAAACGAGGAGATCAGCAAGAAGGAGAACCTCAAGGCCATGGCAAACAACGTCGGGGACGAGCTCCCGGACACCAAGAACCTGACTGTGCAGGACGACTCGGAGATTTGCCTCAGCTGTGGCGCTTAAAGTTTCTATTTTAGATTTGGATGGCGATGGCGATGGCGACGGCGATGGCGAAGAAAAGTCATGGACATGTAGGAGGTTCTAGCGAAGGCGTTTGTTTCACCTTTGTGACCAACACGAAAGGTTTAATGATGGCAACTATTGCGACCAAAAAGAAAGAGATATGAACACAATTTAACACATTAACATGAAAGAATGTTTTGATGCATTGAATTGAATTGAATTGAATTGAATTGAGTTGGGGTGTCGATTTGAGGATGGATGATGGATGATGGATGATGCAGCGTTGGGCGTGTGTTTGCTCTTCCAAAATTCCTTTTATCTTCCTACCATTACATCATCTGCCTTTGTATCCTTCGTCTCCCCTTCTTCAATAGTCTTCGCAAATCGCCGGAGAATACCCGACCTATCCTCCTCAACAAAGTCCAGCGGCCTCTTCTCCCTCCCAGCCTTCACATATGCCGGCTGCTCGACTGTAAGTATAAACAGAGCCAGCAGGGTTTCCGCGCGATTTGCGCGCAGCAACGCGTCAGATTTTAGCACCTCAGACACCGGCGACGATCGCAAACCTTCGACTGATGCCTCCGAAGGTGTTAGGCCAAATCTAATTTGGTGTCAGTTTTCGTTTTTTGTTTTTTGTTTTTTGGGTGTCAGTTTTTGTCGATTTCGTTTTCGTTTTCGTTTTCGTTTTCTTTTACTCACCTACCCTCCTCCCCATATTTCCTAACCCACTCCCCACCTTCCCCATTAACAGCCACAACAAGTTGTTCCACCAACTTCTCCAATCTTGTAAAGACCCCCACAACCCTCCCTACAACCTCCTCCTTCTCCCCCTCCGTCAACACAACGACACCGCCAATGCCGTCCTCAGAATTACCCTCGTAGTCGACAATTTTGTTGACGGCGAGGGAACTGGCGGATTTGAAGACTTGGAGAGGGGGGGAGGAGAGGTGGTCCAAGGGAGACGGAGAGGAGCTCAGGCGGCCCTGCGATATTGATAGGAGACCGGAGGATATCGCGTTTACTGTCAATGGTACCACCGATTTCCTATTCACGGTAGTATCTTCGCATGCTCCTTCGCGGTCTTCTTCGACACTGTCGTCAGTGGTGGTAACACTCCTCGAGGCGAACAAAACATTCCTGGATGCAGCTAATCCAAATCGGGAAGAATAGGGCAAGAAAGGCTGGATAGGGAGCGCACAGATGAGTAATACGAACAGCAGCCGCAGACACAGATTCATCGTTCTAAGAGAGGAGTCTGTATAAGGCAGAAGAGAATGTGAGAAAAGGAAAAAAGAAGAATACAACACCGCCAGATTTCGAATTTATTTCACTGCGACAGTCGGTGCCGGTGCTAAATAATCTTAAGGCAAAAGAATCGAAATGAGGAAATTGGCTTCAAATTCTCCTCTTCTCTTATTTTTCCCAATTTTTTTCTTCTTCACGGTTTTCGTTACTACATTCCACCTTAAGTTTTTTACCGAAAAGCTGCCACGCCGACTGAATGAATCCCTCTCCGAACCGATTAATTAAAAAGTGAAAAGAGAAAACGTTAAGAAAAAATCTACGGTCCATCTACGCTAAAAACCTTCTACTCTCCCTCACTCCACACCCTTTTACTACATAAAAGTAAAAAGACACCACGGCTCCACCTCCACTCCCTCCCCCAGCTTCTCCTTCTCCCCCAAAATCCTCTCAACATCCCTCCCTTGCACCTTTCTGTCAGGACTTACATAGTCAGCACCAAGGCGTTGCAGGCATTGGTGAGCGGCAGGGATGGAGTGGAAGTGGATTAGGGAGATACACTGGTTGTAGAGGAGTATTTTTCCGACGCCTACGGTGTAAGGTGTTAATTCTTCTCCGGTACCATTTTCATTTTCATTTTCATTTTCACCGTGGAAATACCCTACTGCAATCTCGAACAGTTCCCTTCCCCTTATTCTCCTCTCCACTACCCCTTCCCCCTCATTTTCTTTGGAAAAAAAACTCGCACACCCCGCGTTATTAAGCATACTCGCCCACGTCCTCCTCCCCGTCCCGGGAGAAAACCTCTGTATTGTCCTTAGACTTCCGTCACCAATTGCCAAATCGAAATACATCCTCGCCTCCATCGTCTCTGTTGAGGATGATGGTGAGAACCATAACAAATACCCCAAATCATGCAGCGCCTGAGGCCTTCCGTGGTTGTTAACGTCTTTTGTCATCCTTAATACTTCCTCTGCTCTTTGTCGATTGTAATCTTCTGTGCCCCACACCCGGGCATCGTCAGCATTTGCGATGAACGCGTTAACGCCGTCGATCACGCCAGCAAGGCGGACACGTCCAACCATGCCCCCCACAAGCCTCTCCTCCTCGCCCCCGCTCGTCGCAATGAGCTCAAAATCTCCCAGTGCACCGGTTAGATCACCGGCTAAGAACCGTTCCCATCCACGACCGCGGAGACCGATGAGGGATCCGGGGTTTGTGAGGAGGGTGGAGTTGTATAGTGTGAGCGGGTCGTGCCAGAGTTTGTTCCTTGCGTGTGTTGTGAGAGACATTGACAGTGTTGTTACGAGAAGGTAGATACACAATCCAATCCTCATCCTCATCCTCATCCTCATCCTCATCCTCATCCTCGTCCTCATCCTCATCCACATCCACCTCTCTTTCCCCTCACCAACCAAACTCCAAACTCCCCACCCTACCCCCGCCCCCACCCCTGGTAGCAACCCGTACATCCCTCTTTCGGACACTTCGTATCCGATGGGGAAGAGGAGTTGGGAGGAGGGAATGTAGAGTATTGTGGCCCCTGTTAGGGCCAAGTGGGTAATTTTTAGTTGGAGTTGGAGGGGTTTGGGTTTTTTCAAGGACAACAGCGGTGCTATTGTCACCACCATCACAATCACGTGCACAGTCGTGACAAACACCTGTCTCCCCACGACCACCCCCCACCAATCTTCTCCCCGGTCAAAATTCAAATCAATACAAAGTCCCTCCACCCCGCCGTTGACACGGCGGATTGGGACCAAGTGCCTAAACACCATAGCGAATGCTCTGAAGTGTATTTTGGAGACGCCGTTGTACCAGTTTAACAAATCCCCGACTCCATCCTCACTCCTGCCACTTCCACCAATCGTAGCGAGGCGGTTGTAATACCCACTGAACTCAAACTCCGTACCGGATGTCAGTTTACATCGTCTATAGAACATCAGGGGAACGAGAAGTACTAGAGTCTGCGCGAACGGGGTCAGCCCCTTCTCCTTGGACTTTTTGGAGTCGGAACGGATGCGGGAGCCGTACACAATCTCCCCCCAGAGAATGAACACCAAAATCATCCCGGAAGTTTCTTTACACAACATGCCACATCCTCCACAAACGCAGACGAACATACCTATTAAAGCCTCTACCACTTTTTCTCCAACCATTGGTGAACTGGCTTTGGCATCGCTGCGACGTCTTCGACGTAGATACAGTACCAGCACCCAGAGATATACAGCGATGAATCCGAAGAACATTCCAAGGGCGTCTGAGCCGTTCGATACGTTTGATATTACTTCTGCTGTCGTTGGATGCACTGCTAAGACACTTGTCGGGAATAATACCAAGAGAACTGTCCTTGATAGACGGTCAGCGAGAGAAAGGGGTGGAGGGAGGGTAGACGCAAGGAGACGGAGGAGAATGTAGAACATGAGGACGACGATTAGGTGGAGCAAGAGAACGAGGAGATGCAGGAGATGGGATTTTAGTTCTTCTGGCGTTGGCGTTGGCGTTGGCGTTGGCGTTTGCAGGGAGCATATTTCTGATGGTGATTCTGATTCTGATGATGTGGGGCAAAATCCCACTCCCCAATCATTGAGTGGGCTTACGCAAGCGAAGGTCTGAGCGACTGAAAGGAATCTATACCAAAACGATGTAGGTGGCAGACGGTAGACACACCCGTAGAAAAGTGACGAGAGGGGACGGTAGGACTTGTGAGTCCATGGTTTAAAGCCAGATTCATTGTCGTTGTCGTCGTTGTCGTCGTCGTTGTCGTTGTCATTGGCGAGATTCTGATTGTTGTTGTTCTTACTGCTGTTCTTCTTCTTCTTCTCGTTGTCGTATTCATCAAATATGTAGTTCCCCCAGAAGTCTCTGTACCAAACTTCTTCCCACCACCACCTCTCTTCCCCTTTCCAGACCCCCGACCATTCGCCATTCACCACCGCGTTCCCAGTGATAGCGAACATGTCATCATACGTGAATTTGTGGTGTATTACGGGGCGATGAGTTAAGAAGACAAGGAAGGGGACGAGGAGGATGAGCAGGGCGGACATCTGGAACACCGTTTGAGACCCTCTATTGTTGTTATTTTCTGGGACTTAAGCCCCGCCCGTAGATGCTTCACAACTATATATTAAATTCCTAAGGAGGAGACAACACAAATCACTGCAACGTGTTATTATGCCGTAGCATCGGCATAATAACACGTTGTGGGAGTGTTTACTGTGCGTGCGTGCGTTTAATATCGACTAAATTTATTTTCTAAGTTTCCACTGGATTCTTATTTTTAATATTAAAAAACCCCTGAAAATAGTTCCTTTATCTACAAAAACGCAATATATATGTTCTACTACTGATAAGTTAGTCAGCGACCTCGTCTGAGATTCAAAGCAAATGTGGAGTGAGGAGGATATTATCACTGTACCTTGCCACCCCCCCACGGCCCTTTCTGCTCTGTGCTCCTCACCACCTAATTAATAACTCCTACTTGTAGCAACAGCTCTGGCAACAATGCTACCAGCAAGATCATTCAACAAGATTGCTCTCCTCCGTCACCCCTCCCCTCCTTCCTCTTCCCCGCAAATCGAGATTGATATCGTACGTAAAACGGGACCAGCTACGAGTATTTTGGCGGAGGAAAGATGGTATCGATACGCTATGGCCAGGGATGGTGTGAAGGGTGTCGCACCCACTTTAATTGAAAATAAAAACATTGAGGAGGAAAACGAAACCTCAGAAGCACTGCACACAATACTCCTCCCCTTCCTCCCCGGTCCCACACTCTCTCATCTCCATAGGCGGTTCGAATTGACAAAGGACGTTCTTGAAATGCTGTTAGAGACTTTGAGGGGTTTGCATTGCTATGAGGATGATGGTGCTGATGCTGGTGCTGGTGCTGGTGCTGCTACTGATGTAGCCAATGACACAGACAACAACAACAACAGCAACAGCAAAAGCAACACAGATGACGACAATACAATCTCCTGGATCGGCGAAAAAGTCCGCACACGTTTCACTAAGTATCGCTCCATATACGACCACGCTGTGGCGTCCATGTCCTCCCCTCACATCGACCTCGACGCAATGCACCAAAAGTTGCAAAGATTGTTATCTGAGGTGTCCTCCTCCTCCGCTGCGGAGATGTCCTCCGCTGAGGTGTCCTCCTCCTCCGCGGAGGAAGAGGGAGGAAAGAGAATTTCGACAACGAGAATACCGACAAACGTACAAATAATCCACGGTGACCCTGTGTTCACCAACGCGATTCTTACACCCTCCCTCGCCTCCTCCTCCTCCTCCTCCTCCTCCGAAATAAAACAAATAAAACTCATCGACCCCCGCGGCCTTTTAGGAGAGCGTTATACGACTGAGGGTAGCCCTGTTTATGATTTGAGTAAGGTTTATCAGAGCTTGATAGGATATGACCATATCATCGCTGACATTCTCTCTTCAACTGTGCCGCCTGGATATACTAAAGAACTCGAGTCCGTATTCTGGACCCACGTCCGTAAATATTACGGGGAGGTAGAGAGGGCGGTTAAAATCGTCACCGCCAGCCACTTTTTTTCGATCGTACCGCTGCACGAGGACGTGGGGCATAGGAGGCGCTTTTTGGTGACGGCCGTAAAGGGGTTGGAGGCACTTTGAAAGGAGAGGGGGAAACAGAGAGAGAGGGGGTTCGGTAGGAGATATATACATACACAAACGAAGAAAAACAACGAAAGTACGCGAAAACTGCTGAACAGGAATGAATGATTCGTAGATATTGTAAGGAAAGGGATTTTTGAATTGCAAATGCCAAATGCCCACAAATTTCGCAAAATTGTTGTTCTCCAAGTTTATAATTTTACTTTTTGAACCAAACCAAGGAACGGTTCAAGACAAAAAATTCTCTAACCTTCCCCTTCCTCTTCTTCGAATCTTTCTAGTGTTTGTATTAGAGGCGCAGCAACAATCATTGGACGACAAATACCTGTTTTGCGAATTGTTTATTTGGTTTTTTTGATGGTTGTTTTCGTGGTACTCTAATCGCTAATCCCCCGCCAAAATATACGATTCGATCCGTGTATGCGTCATGTACATCTAATAACATAGTGTGTGCACCTTGTGGTCCGTGTAATGTGATCTATGAATGGGTAGGCATTGCTGGCATGGTCTGTTTTGTCCGGCTATCCGTCCGCATATTGCTGGCGGGATGACTGGCCTGGCGTGAGAGTCCCTGCATAATTACCCGGAATCCCAAAAAACAATAGTGCTTGTCATACATTTTCTTTCAACTCTCTTCACTCCCCGAAAATCTCCCTGAATTTTTTGTGGTTATCCTGGTAGTTCTGGGTGTTCTCCTCGACCTCCGGAATCTTCTCCTCAACAATATTCCCGATGAACTTGCTTTTGTCCTCTTTCCTGTCCCTGAAGGTGAACCTCGCAGCCGCCTCGTTCGCAGAATACTCGTGCCTCGATTCCTCCTTCCTCCGAGCCAAATACGCGCGCTTGTCCTTCTCAATCTCCTTATTGATTTCTCGGATAACTTCGTTGATGGTTTCCACGGACTGCATCCTCGACTCCATGAGCGTCGCGGACTTGAGTTTATCAGCGGAGGTGTCCTTGATCGCCTCGAGTCCTCTGGCTACCTTGGTTGCGCAGGAGGCCAACGTGTCAATGTCCTTCTTCCCAAACCCTCCCTCCTTGTTGCAGTTCACCATTTGTACCACTGCAATGACGTCTCCGATTATGTTCTTGATCGGCTGGCACAATATGTTGCGAGTCCTGAAGCCCGTTTGTTTGTCGACGGACTGGTTGAAACGGCTGTCCTTGTAAGCGTCGGGAATGAGAATGCCCTCCCCGCTCATGCATACACTCCCAGCGATACCAAGGTGCTTCGGGAACCGAATTTCCGCACCCTCCTCTTCCACCTGAAAGTACAGCTCGTCCGTGTCGTCGTCGACAAAGAACAGACCGCACCTCTCACACTCGAGAAGCTGCTTGAACTTGCTGATGATACCCCTCAAAGCCGCGTTCATTAATCGCTCGTTGTCGTTGCCCGCCTCTTGCATCTGCTTCGTGTAGGCCTTCTGCCTCTTCATCTTGTTCACCGCGTCTCTCTTCTCCTGGGAGTCAAGGGTCTGGCCCTTGCCGGTCATCTGAGGTCCGGAGGCCTCCCTGAAGTTGAACTTGCTGAAGGCCTCGGCTGCGGTGCTCGCACCATTTCCGTACACGTCCCCTTCCAACGCCTTCTCTCTGGCCCTCTGCTCCGCCTCCAGTTTGGCCGTCTCTATGCTCATGAAGTTGATGAAGTTGATCACCTCGTTCTTGGCCTGGTTGTTGACGCTCAGTCCCTCTCCGTCCCCCGCCCCGCTGAAGCTGCCCCGCCTGGAACCACTCCTAGAGCCGTGCCTACTCGGCGAATTTTCAACATCGAGGCCATCAAGCACGTTCCCCTTGCTCAGTCTCCGTCCACGGGGGTCGGGAGTCTGTCCGATGGACGATTCCGCGTTGATACCAAAGCTATTTCTGCGACTCCTCATTCCTCCTCCTCCGTCCTCGGCGCTGACGCTTCCCCGTCGCGAAGAGACGGGGGCATTCGTAAAGTCAGTGCTTCCTCTCCTGCTCCCGTTCGTAAAGTCTGCGCTTCCTCTCCTGCTCACGTTCGACAAGTCCACACTTCCCCTCCTGCTCGTAGAGGCAGAGGGGGAGGCAACATCATCCAGATTCAAGTCCATGATGTCCCCCCTGCTCAAACGCCGTGAGGACGAACGGTGTGTCCGAGGGCCGAGGTTCAGCTCGTCGGACATTTCGGCGTGGCTCTTGCTGCCGCGCCTAGACCGCACAAGATCAGTTCCTGCCAGCCGCGATGACACATCTTCCCGGGCGCTGCGGCGGTTGTGGACCCCGGCCTTGCGCTTCTGCTTAATTGCGAGCGATTGCTGCTCGCTCTCTTTCCTCTGGAGTTCGCGGAGGACGTGAAGCGCCTCGGCAACGCGCATGCAGCACCGCCGAAGCGTTGCCTCGTCTTCGCTACCGAAAGATACATATTGCTTATCCTTTGTCTTCTTTTTCTTCTTGTCCTTTGCATCCGCCTCACCTCCATCGACCTTTTGCTTCTCAAATTTATTGACCATTTGACAAACGGCAAGCAGTTTCCCTGTTTCTTGATCCATGACGGGCATGCACAAAATGTTACGAGTGCGGAACCCCGTCTTCTTGTCAATCTCTGGGTTGAAGCGATCATCAATGTAAGCGTCAGGGATATTCAGTTCCTTGACGTGGGTTGCTACCCACCCGGCAATCCCAGCGGTCGCGGGGAAGCGAATCTCAGGCACGTCAGCATCCAACCCTCCGACGGGCTTGAAATACAGCTCGTTGGTATTGTGATCCATCAAGAAAAGCGCGCACCTCTCTGTATTAATGAGCTTGCGAAAGTTCTGCACCACGGCACGAGTAATCGTGTCGATCTGTAGCTCGATAGACTTGCCGGCGGCTTTATCGATCTGGCGGGAGTACTGCTTTTGCCTATTACGGACGTCGTTGGCTTTGCTGCTGTCGATTTTCGTGTTCATCATCTGACGACCCTTGTTCTTGGTGTCTTGGGAGCTACTCACTTTTTTGGTGTCAGGTTCTTCCGCTTTCTTCTTCAGTGTTGTGGCGAGCCGGAGTATAGCTTCCGCTTGCGCTTTCTTATTCCCCTCTCTTTCAATTTCGTTCTTCATGGTAATGTATTTGGAGTCCAAATTCAGGGGAACATACTTGCGGGATTCCAGACCAATACTACTTGCGCTGCTGGAATGGCTCATGCCGGGGACGTCATGGGGTCTGCGGCGGGCCAATTCTGTCACAATCGACTTGAGAACTGGGTCACGACGCTTGCAGTGCGTATAAGACGTGGAAGTCATGCCAAAAGGGTGTATTTTCCGCATCGACTGGGATGTTTGAGGGCGTTGGGAGTGCGACTGCAAAAAGGTGGTCGTCCAAACATTGGACAGATTGATATTATCATCCTTTTATTGCGCATTAACCAAAGAAGCAGCGGTTATTTTCAGACGGCGGTGTGAATACAGAGGAAATAAAAGATCCATGCAATGTGTTCGTTATACTTCTGTGTGAGGGCTTCCATTATTTTTCGAATTTAAATTTAAAATAAAACTCACCTCGGGGCGTTTTGAGGACGAACTAGACGATGTTCGAGGTCGCGAACTCACAATAGGGCTCATAGGGAGCGAAATATTGGCAGACCGTTTCGTAGTTGTTGGGGTGGCGAAGGGGGAGTTTGAGGCAGAGGGAGGCGGATTCCATACCGTCATACTTTTCCTCCCGTTGCAAATGTAAGGAGAACTTGGGGAAGTTGACTTTTAA
>Ga0115557_1002568_pt1 | contig 12161 bp, 8 predicted proteins | sample COGITO_mtgs_1104_FD_87280 | JGI IMG/M metagenome (GOLD analysis project Ga0115557, IMG submission 87280) | Pelagic marine microbial communities from North Sea - COGITO_mtgs_110421 | ecosystem: Environmental > Aquatic > Marine > Epipelagic | place: Germany:Helgoland, sampling site Kabeltonne...
AGCAAGAGATAGATAGATAGATTGAGAAAAATACGCAGGTATATTTCGATGGAGTATGATAGTGATAGTGATATAGTGCGGTAGTGGTAGTAGTAGTAGTAATAGTTTGCAATTCATTAAATGATATTTGTTGTTGTTGTGTTTCGAACGTCGTTTACAACGAAAGCGTCATCCACTGCGCCGCTTTTGCCGATACCGACGCCTTGGCCGTTTTCAGTTTAGCCGCTAAAAGAGCGTCGGCAATCGTAAACGTACTTCCACACACGTAATCGTTCGCGCCTTCCAACGCTTTTTCGACTCTCGTGACAACCTCGTCGACGTTGGCGTGATGGAACAACTCAATAAGAGCTTCGCACTTGGCGTTGTCCTTCGCGGCGGTTGGTAACAACGCGAGACTGGACGCTTGCGTCATCTTCGCGAGATATCTTGCAATAGCCGTAGCTGACGTCAACACAAAATCACCGTCTGCGATCATAGCCGGACCAACGATGTTTTCTGGGTCTGGAAACAATCCTTTCTCTTCCTCCGTGACGTCCACGGCGATGGATTTTTTCGTCGCCGCGGTGTCCGGAAGCTTTGATAGAATCGATTCCAAAGCCATGGACCCGGCACAATCGCCAGCGTTGACAAAAACGCTCAAAGAATTCGCGGAATCCGCACCATTCACTCCACCAAACAACGGTGCCGGCGCCGGTGAAACCGCTACCAAACGTTTCTTCTTGTCTAACTTGCTCACGAACGGAATGAACTCGATGCCGCACATCCAAGGGCGCAACGCGGGAGGTACCACCAACCCGTCTGGGGTTTGCCAGTTCTCCAACAAGCAACACAATGATCTCTCCGTAGCAGTTAACGTCGAATTCAACAAGTGCACGTATGACTTGGTCTTTTCCGGGCCTTTCTGCGGAGCGCCGTAACGAATTTCCAATCGTCTGGATTGGTAATCTGTACAGTTCGAGCAAGACACCAACTCTCGGTGAGTTCTAGAGGACGGAAACCACGCTTCTAAATCGTACTTTTTCGCCGCGGCGTCGTTTAACTCGCCGGAAACTATGTTCACAACGTTATACGGAATGTTCAAAGATTGGTAAAAAGCCTCTGCGTTTCCAATCAATCTGTCCATTTCTTCCCACGAAGCGTTGCCTTCCGGCGTCACGGCTACGAATTGTTCAACCTTCTCGAACTGATGCACGCGAAAGATACCGAGCGTATCTCTCCCGTGACTCCCAACCTCTTTTCTGAAACACGTGGAATACCCAGACAAACGAATGGGTAAATCCTTCTCGTTCAACCATAACTTTCTTAAATACGAGCAGCACGTTTGTTCGCTAGTAGCGATTAAATACTTATCGTCACCTTCTCCGGTCACTTTGTACAACTGCTCGTCGAAATCGGCTAATTGCGCGCACTCTGCCATTCTGTCTTTTCTCATAAAAAATGGCGTCGCTAGCGGAGAATGCCCTCTCGCCGCCAAAAACGACAACGCGTAGTTAATCATCGCTTGGTTCAACAACACCCCGGCGCCTTTCAAATAATACCCTCTCCCTCCAGCCACGTCTGCGCCTTTCTCCAAATCTGCAATATCCAACATTCCAACCAAATCTACGTGATTCGGTAAATCCTCTTCCATTCTTCTTTCCCCCCACGTCGCATGCACCGTGTTAAATTCCTCGTCGTTATTCACCGGCACCGAGTCGTGGACGATATTCCCAATCTTCAACAACAACTCGTTCGTTTCCTGTTCCAAAGTCTTCTCCAGCTCCACGGTGTCTTTTCTAAGCTGGTCCACTCGTTTCACTTCTGGCATCAACTTTTCCGCCTCTTCCTTCTCCCCTGCTTTCATCTTCAACGCCACCGCTTTGTTCGCTTTGTTAAAATCCGCATTCAGCTTATCGAGATCGAATCGAACCGAGCGCCATTGCGCGTCTTTTTCGATGCACTGGTCGACAATTTCCACGGACTTGTACCGACGTTTTTGCGACTCTTTCACGACATCCTGTTTAGATTCAGTAATATTTCGCGCGCACAGAAGAAGTGAATATTATTAATACTCGTCAGTCCTTGATATCAGAAAGAGAGAGAGCTAATAAAAACGAGATGAATAAAAATCCATGTCGGCGCTTTTTCATCAAAAATCGTCTCCAATCATCATCGCACGACGTAAACGACGACGGAACGACGAAGAACAAAGAAAAACATCGACAAAAACAACGAGCAGCGAAAGAGGTATAAAAGTGGTCGCAACAAAACGCACCGGGTCGCCGCCTTTCTCCGGTCTCAGTAAGTTTATATCGAGCATATTTTTGTTTTGAGCGTGGTTTTCTGTGCTGTTTTTTTTTTAAAACACTTTCATTATTTGGGAGGGTAAAGAAAAAGGTTTGTCGTTCACTCCTTTTAGCAGTCGTCCACCCCTCACACGTTGCACAGTTTTTGCGCGCATACTTAATAATAATGTCGAAACCGTCGAGGTACTCCAATCGCGTGCCTACGACTCGTACTACTACTGCTGCTGCTGGTGCTACTATGAGTACGTATGCGAATAGTATTATGGTGGAGAAACCTTTATCCTACGAAGGACCGTGCCACCGGTGTAACAAACTCGGGCACCAGGCGAAGGATTGTTCGAAACCTCGGATATGCGGGAAGTGCGGGCAGAAAGGACACGTGGAGAGAAACTGTGATAACGATAATAATTATAGCAACAACAACAACAACGCGCATCATCAAAAGAAGAAGCAGCAAAAGTATCGCTCGGTGTGTAAACGATGCGGTCAGAAAGGCGGACACTCTTCGTCGAGATGTCCGAACGTTTCCAGGTGTAAAATATGCACGGAAAACCACGAGACGAGAGAGTGTCCGAGAAATTTAGGCGGGACCGTGAGTAAGAAAAGGAGAGAGATTGAGGAGCAGCAGTCGTTCGTGGAGCAGAAAAGACGAGCGGTGATGATGGAGGAGGTTGGTGGTGGGAGAAGAGGCGACGGCGTCGACGAGGCGACGGGCGGCGACGACGGCGCCGAGAAACGATTACGAAAAGGAGGCGTCCTCGCGAGGAAGAAAGTGAAACTCGTTCGCGTACAGAAGATGAAGCCTCCGTCGTCGGCATTTGAACAGGCGAAGGAAGGCAACAAGTGCGTGCCGCTCGTTGATTACGCTTCGTCCTCTGATGAATGATAGAATTTTTTTAGAGCAAAGCACGCTTCTGCTTTAGGGAATAGTAAATAGCTTCCGAAATTGTGAGAGAAATAGATGCACGACGCAAACACACGTAGACGGTGATGATGATGATACCTAATACATACTACTAACAACAGAGTTTACACTCAATCCCTCTCTTCTCGATTTTATCTCTCGACTATTTTATATTCTACTAGTATTTTGATGCGCGTCAATCGAAACATCGATTTCACACGCGAACGCGATCCTTGTTCTCTCTCCGCTCTCTCTCTTCTAAATCGCCATCAACTCTCCAAAAGCTCTCATAAACACCACGGACCCGAAAAAGATGGCCGCCGAGCGCAGTAACTCCACGTTCGCTCTTCGCACTTCCGGCGACGCGTGCGTGAACTCTCTGTCGATGATGTCTTTGACCCCCATTTTTGTTTATTCTTTTGAAGCACTTTTGCGCGTAAAAGACGAGAGAATTTGTGTGGAAGTTGTTCCAACATAATTAGTCCACACTGCTATAATATAGACAGTTACACTGACACACACTGACACCACGAAAGAGAAAGCGCGCGAAATAGCTTTTCATGACGACGACGGAGGAGGAGAAGTCTTCTATTTCTTCTTCGTTCACGGAAACGCTCTCCACAGACTTCATCTCGCGGGAAGAAATCGAGTCCATGGCGAGAACGCAAAAAGAAGCCGTCCAAAAGTTGCAAAACGCGAGTAAAAAACTCGACCTGTTTACGCATAAATCGAAAGAGAACATGGCAGACTCGAAGGAAAAACTCGCCGAAGCGGACGAGAGTTTACGAAATATAGCGGAAGATTTGAGGTGCATACACGGGGTGTGTGCGCGCGTGAAGAAAGGGTTGAAGAGTGCGAGTCAAGCGAACCCGAGAGGAGTTTGAGAGAAGAAGGTTGTTAGATACTTAGAGAGAATTTTAGAACTTAGTATTAGTACATGTAGCTTTATTTAGATCTTATACACGACGGCATTTCGGCCTTTGAAAGGTAAAAACGTAACTTTGATATCCTTATCTTTGCGGAGTAAGTAATCGACAAACTCCTTTTGCGTCGTGACCGTCCCGCCGTCTTCGGTGAGTCTGTAAGGAAACATGGTCGGGAAGACGCAGCAAGGGACCACGGCGAAGGATTTGTTCAGTTCGAGAGCGGCGTCGACGATGCTTTCGGTGGCTTGGTCAGAATGTAAACCAACCAGGACATCCGCAGACTCCAGCTTATGTCGAGTTCTTTCGTTGACGCCCCAAAATTCTTCTCGCACGTGCTCAAACGTGGAGAGCGCATATTCTTCTTCTTCTTCTTTCGCGTCTCTTAAAATTGGAGGAATTTTTACCGCTCGCTTCGGAAATGTTTCTAATTCTTGATTCTTATCGTATTTTGTCTCGTAATACGACTGATAATCAGGAGTATCAACTTTGCCGTCGCCGAGATTCGTGTACGCCAAAACGCGCTTCTCGTGTTGTTTCAATCTTTCCTCTTCTTCCTCGTTGGCGACGAGCATCCAGTTTTCTAATCGCAACCACTTCTGAACAGATGACGCGTTATTATCATCATAGCTATGTTTATTATCGCTATCGCTATCTCTATCGCTATCGCTGCTGCTGCTGCTACTGCTATTTCTGCTATCGACGCTTTGTAATGCTCTTCGACGAGCGTTCTTAATCTTGGCTTGAATCTTCGTCAACGCGACACACCTCGGTTCCCAGAGAATGACATTCTTCCATTTTTCCACGTTGAGTTCATAGGATAACGTTCCTGAACCTCCAGCGACATCTACGAAAGTTTCAGCTTCCGGAAACGTTTCGCATAAAAACGTCGCGAAGAGACGCTCTGCTTCGGCTTTATTCTTCTTATTCTTCGCGTGGGCCTCTTGTTCTCCTTCCACGTACCCCGTCTGCGCGGCATAGCTTTTTCCTCTCTTCGAAGCGTTCACTCTACTTTGCTGCATCGCTTCGAGCAAATCGTCGTTCGCGTAGTGTCTTTTCGTACATAACGGGTCGTTGCACTCGGCGCCCAGTATAAACGTGCGACAGACCGACGGCGATATCAACGCCGCCGCAGTCCCATTGGGAGGAGTCGAAGATGACGAAGCGCCAGATAAAGACGAAGAGGAAGTGTTCTTACCATCCAAATCCGCCAAAAACTTTCTCGCGTTCACGACCATCGACGCCGGCGCCATATCCAATAACTCCGGCACATCTTCCGTTTCTACGTACACCCCTTTCGTCCTTTCGCCTCTTCTCCCGCTCGCGTCGTGGTCGTATTCTTTTCCTCGAAAACGAACAGTTGCTCCCACCCTGATGCGCTTCGTCACGTTCGGTTCTGTGACTTTCAAGTAATAATATTGCTGCCGCTGCTGCTGATCGTGTTCGGCGACGCAGACGACGTCGAGAAACGTGAGACGTTTCCCCAACGTCGCGCGTCTCGTCACCACGCCTTGATTCGTTACCACGTTCTCCAAACTTCCCTCCCACGATGCATAAAAAAGCGCATTGGTCCTCTTGTTCTTCTTCGTCGTCGTCCTCGTCATCATCATCATCATCCTCGTCAGTGGTTTTCGCAACGACGACGACGACGACGACGATAACGACTTCGAGAGAAGTAGCATTTTTCAGCCTCTCTCTCTCTCTCTCTCGCCGTCGTCGTCGTCGTCGTCAACAATCTCCTTTTTTGTAGGGGGGCAGAATTGTGAGAAATTTAACCATCAGACCAAGTGGCGGCTCTTCTTTTTCTTCATTCCTTTTGCATTCATTCAAACTCATTACACACACACGCACCCTCAGCGCGCAGACGTACGAAGAGAATACCCTCTCGCCGATCGCTCTCTCTCTCTCTCACTGTATATATATATATGGTGCGTCGTCGTCTCACTCCTCTCTCTCTTTCTCTTTCTCGAAATTAAGAATTTTCCCCTCTCTCTCTGCTCGTGTTGTTGTGTTGTTTCGAAACGACGACGACGACGACGACGACCGACGACGCGTTTTCATCGCGTCACGGCTGACATCAACTCTTTCTCTCTTTTGCTCTGTTTCCTCTGTTTGCGATATAAACAGGCCAGGAAAGGAATCCATCCTCTTCTTCGCAGAGTTCAGTACGTCGGCACGAACGGACAAACCTATCAGTTGTGGTCGACGGTCAAACACCACCAGGATCGATTTTTCTTGTCGCAAGACCAATACACGCATCCAGCTTGGACTGGGATTCCTCCGAAAAGCGCGGCGACGGGACAGGCGGCGAAGTTCAAGAGACGAGGGTTTGACTTTTTGAGCGGGTTGAAAGGGAGAACGACTAATCAGCAGCAACAAGGCGCGAAGAAACAACCAACGAAGAAGTAAATAAAAGCATCAATCGTTATGTCGGGTAGTTTTGTTCGCGAGACGACGGCGTCGATAGCTTGGAACGCTCGAATTTCAAAGAATAGTACGAATAGCAACAACAAGAAAATGTCAACACCATCAACCGTGAGGAGGACGAAAAACGCGTATACATTTCGCGTTACCGCAACCGGTGGTGACGGCGATGAAAAACCAGATCCGAACGAGTGGATGCAAAACGCGAGAAAGGATACCGAACGTCGAGCGATGCAATTTCGCAAGGCGAGAGAGGTTAGTAGTGGAGCAAAAGAAAAACGTGAACCGCGAAGGTATTCTCGTGCCGGTCGCGATCTGGACAAGATTAGAACGGCGATATCCCGAGGTTGGGTCCTCGATGAAGAGACGGGCGAGTACGTAAAGCCAGAATCCTCCATCGGTGACTTTGAAGCCTCTTCCTCCGAGGAAAACGGCGTAGCCACTGATGCGCCTGGCATCTGGGAACCTGATATGGTTTCCTCGAAAGAATGGAAAGACCAGTGGACGATGACGTACGACGAATGGAAAGTGATTCAAGCGGAAGCGAAAAACGCCATCTTTCCGCAAGATTGTTTGAAAGTTTTCGAAAATGGCGGCTTGCGTCGCGTTTCTCCGAACATTGCCGGTAAAATGCTCCAAATTTTGGGAAATAAAGTTCAAAGCGTCAAAATGGATCGGTTTGAACGCGCAGGGATTCGACGAGACCCGCGATTCGCACACTTGGTTGGTTTAACCGTCGCCGCGGCGCGTCAAAATTCCGAAGAGTTCAAGACGTCAGCCGTGTGTCAAGCAATTTGGGGTCTCGCCGTGGTCTCCGGCGAGGCTGCAAATGCGGCCGAAATGGAAGTGTTGTCGAACCGAGCAGCGCGTTCGGTAGTGGAGATGAAACCAAAAGACGTCACGAATGTTGCTTGGGCGTTAGCGTCATGTCGACACGCCAACGAAGGTTTGTTTTCCGCCATTAATGAATACGCCGAGCAAGGCGGATTGAAAGGATTTGACTCCTTTAAAATCACAACGTTATGCTGGGCCACGGCTCACTTACAAATGGATGGCGATGGAATCATCAAGGGAGTCGCGAAGTGGGCTTCCAATGCCCCAGGATCAAACGAAGGCGAAGACGGTACGCAACAAACCGTGAACAAATTGAAAGGCGCGCAGCTTTGCACGTTGAGTTGGTCGCTCGTGAACTTGCGTAATGACGTGGGATTGAACTCGGACATTTTGAAAACTGTTTGGAGTCACGTGTGCTCTCAAGAAGGTATCAAAAAGTTCATGGAAGACGATAGCATTCGAGGACGAGACTTGAATCAGCTGTACCAAACAGCTATGGCGATTTCATCGTCCGATACCAATAAAAACGCGACTCTCCCGGATGCTTTAATGGAAAAGTGCTCCAACGCGTGGGCCGAACAACGTCGTCCGCCGGTTATTTCTTGGTTTCAAAGGGACGTTGCGGCTATTCTCTCGTACATGGGTGAAAAGTACGAGGAAGAAGCTATCGTTGCGGGCTATCGCGTGGATGTTTTGCTCGAATCCATCGGCGTCGTTCTCGAAGTCGACGGACCTTCGCACTTTGCGCGCAATGTGAAAGATCACGCGCTCGGTCAAACGAATTTGAAGCGCAACTTATTAAAAGCGGCTGGATATAAAATCTTTCCCATCGCTGTGACAGAGTGGGATTTGTTATTTAATGTTGAAGATAAATCTGATTACGTTCGAGCTGGGTTAGATGCGCTCGCAAATGGAGAAGACATTCCAGACATTGTGCCGAGCGAAGATTTCTCCTCGGCGCAAAGGGACAGTAAAAACGAAGGCGATAGGGGTGGATCTGCTTGGAACAGACGTCAAATGAGCACAATGTAGATATTATTAATAATCGTTGCTGTTGTACCTAGGTGATTACACCTTGCATATTATTTTCATTTATTATTAATATTAATTCCTCCCTCAGCTCTTTACACTCTCCGGCGAATCTGGAGCAGCGCTCGGCTGACTCTTCGATAAAGATTTCAAGGACGGAAGTGGAAGCAATCTAAACGACGACCCGACTTCACGTAACCGTAACTTATTCCATTCGACCCATTTTCTTTGCTTTAAATCCGGCTCGATGTTCTCAAACGTTGCCGTCACGGCTTCTAAATCTGGATAACTCACTCTCAAACAGGTCAACAGTCTCTCCGGTAACTCTTTTTCGTTTTCGCCTTGGACAACCACCCCGATATCTAAAATCAAATACTTAAAGAACGCGTGACACGTCCTCAACGAATTCGTTGCCAACGGTTTGAACGCGTGTCCATCAATATCAATTTCAAAGCACCCTCCTCTTTTAGTAAAATTCCCAGTTCTATCCGTCATGAAAGGTTTCCCGTTCCCTTTTGAAAGCGCCATGCGTACCGGCCACGGCAACTCGTGCTGCCCTCCTTTCACCATGACCACCACTTTCGTTTTCTGTCTCGTCACGCACTGATGCGGTGGTCCATCGAACCCATCCTTTCCATCTGTACCTTCGATGTATCTCAACAATAAGCTCAACTCTGGCGGTAAATCCTTCCAATCTTTCGTATTCTCAAATGCCTCTCTCGCCCAATCCGATATCTTGCACACCATCGCCACTTGATGACCTTGCCCATCCGGAGGTATTTTCGCCAATTTACTAAACACACCACCTTCGGGAGGATAATCTGGAATCATCACGTTCACAATCAATACCGAAGGCACCCTCTCTCTAATCAATTCTCCAACCTTTTTACCTAATATCTTCTCGTGTACGTCCATCACTTTCTTCTCCGAGCGAAACACCAACAGTTGTTGCACCTCGTACGCCGAAGATTGACTGGTAAACTTCTTTCGGTCTCTTTTATAATGTTTCCCTCGAAGTAAAAACGTGTGCGAATTCCCAAGATTTCCAGACCACGTCGATGGCTTTCCTACTAACGGTTCGTTCACTGGCGTGTCGTATCGCGGTATCGAAGCGCCTTTCATGGAAGTATCGCCTTGCAAGTTGCCTAAAATCGGATGCAAGTGGTGCGCGTACGGTTGAAAGGATTCGTTTCTATCCTTCACCGCGTAATCTGGTGCCGATATGCCATCGTCCGCGTCGTGGAACGCGTCGGTGCCGCTGGCATCTAACGACCTTCGTGTTTGCTCTTGTTTTTTACCGAAGGATGTTTTCTTCTTCACGAGAGATAAAGATCCTCCCCGTTTCTTGTTTCCCGTGTCGGAAGAATTTACGTTTCCCCTGGCGGCTTTATCGTCGTCGGTTTTGTTGTCTTTACTTCCACCACCGAAGCAGCCGCACCCCATTTTTGATGTTGATAGTATTTCTCTTTTCGCGTGCGTGGATCAGTTCGCGCGCGAGAGAAGACGATGATGCAGAGACACTATTGATCCGCGACTACGAAGCAGCGCGTATCAATAAAATATTCTCTGACGATGATTTGAGAGGGAGGTTATTAGAAATAAGAGCAAATTTTTTTTTTCAAAAGCTACTTTTTTGCATTTCTGCAAGCGCAAAATAAAATGTGTGTTCTTCTTTCTTTCTTTCTTCCTTCCTTCCTCGAGAGAGAGCGTGTGGTCGGTCACATGATGCTCTCTTCGCGCGCGAGTTCGTAACCGGGCGGGACACTCGGAGCGACTTCTTCCATGGAAGTCGAGGTGAGATAAACAACAGCTGGACCCTGGCGAATGAAACCGTGATCTTCCGCGGCTTCTAACTCGCCCGGCTTCAACACCGGGCCACTGGCTTGGCCGTTCAATTGAGCTTTCCAAAGCGTTCCGAGTGATTCGAGTTCGTCCCGGCGGATTTTCTCTCTCTTGTTAACGCGCTCGCAAAGTAAACGCAAAGTTTCCAAACCGACTCTCGCGCGTTTGAGCAAGGTGATTTCCTCAGCCGTCGGCGGTCGTCGCTTGACGCTAGATTTGACGTAAGACGATCCCTTCGTAGCAATTCCCTTGATCTTACTCGGCTTGATCTTTCGGCCGGCGTCCCGTTTAGCTTGCGTCGAATGATTCTTGCAATAGTGTCCAACCGGCGTGCCTTCGGTTTGCGGACCGTACTCGATGTAATAATTTGCGCGTCTCGCGCAGAGCGGGTGAAAGTACATGCGACAGCCTTCCTTCGAGCACTGGACTTTTGCACCTTCTTTACTACTACACACCGAGCACGTCGCTTGGAGCAATCGCGAAGGGACAGACTCTTCGCCGCGAATAGCTTCCGGCTCGTTGGAGAACAAATCGCACGATATACCCGGCATCCACTTTGCGCAGACAACGTGCGCCCATTTCAGCTTGTGCGGACGCATGTTAGCCGGAGAATCGGTCTTCGGCGTTTGATTAACAAGCGCTTTCGCATCGTCTTTAAGAGCGGACAGCTTTTGGGAAGCGGGCGAAACCATTTCTTCCTTGGTTCTATTCATCGGCGTGTCTTGTTGTGTCTCCATTTCAGGCTGCTCGGCATCTGTCATAGCGACGTCTTTTACATCGACATTTTCCATCTTAACCTCCACCTTTCCACCAGGCGTGCTTGAAGTAGTTCCCGGGCGAGGGGAAGAATTCGGGATTGACGCACATTTCTTCATCTCTGAAAGTGGACTCGAAAGTTTCGCCGGAACCATGGCGCGCATAGCTCCACGCATAACAGGGCAAAGTTCGCACTTCACTCTCGGATCGTACATTAAACCATCGCCAGCCTCGCGCATGTATCTTGGAGGTCTAGTTCTTGGCGCGTTCATTTCTCTCTCGCGGTCTTCGACAATTTGACACGGCCAGCATAACCAATCGCCGTCTGGAATTTCACCAACTCCGTAGCAGTCTTGATGTACGGCGACTTCACAACGTTCGCAAAACATAATCTCATTTGGTGGCTCGGATTCACCGCCGGTGCACACGCAACACAGCGCATCCTCCATAGCCACTATCGTACACAAAGGATCGACGAGCGCGCCCGAGGCGTTGAGGCTTTCCAAGGAGCCATCACCCCCATCCGCCAAGGCGGGGAGTTGTCCGCCGGCGCGAAGTTTCTCAACTCGCCAGCGTCCACCTCGATACCGATTCTCATACGCCTCGACGTCTCTCACCGTCCTTTCCATCTTTTCGAAGCGCTTCTGCACGTTCGGTTGATCAGCCTCTATGCGTTCCAAGAGCTCGTTCGCCATCGTTCGGGTAACGTTGACAACTCTCGCTAAAGCCGCTTGCGCGCGGAGAAGTTCAGCCGTGACTTCATCTGCTGGAGCAAACTTCTCGAATAAGTGCTTGTGTTTGTTCAGTCTTTCGAGCTCTTCCTTCGGGGTGAGTATCTTGCTCTCCGACCTCGGACTTTTCATCCCGAGGTTGTTCTCCATCTCCTTCTGAAGCGATTCTATATTTTCCTTCCTACGCAAGCATTTCAACGGAGCGTTTGGCGTGCCGCACGACGTTCCTTTCTTCATCTTGATGCATATCATGCATTTTTCGGCTAAGCTAGTACCACCGCCGCCGCCGGCAGCTTTGTTCGCAGCGGCAGCTTTCATTTTCGAAACGGCGATTTGCGCATCCTGACGTTCGTCCATCAGAAATTCATTGATATCTGATGGAAGTTCCGGTGCTGGGAATTCTAAAGCTTTCTCCATGTGTTCGTTAACGGTA
>Ga0115557_1002576_pt1 | contig 12134 bp, 9 predicted proteins | sample COGITO_mtgs_1104_FD_87280 | JGI IMG/M metagenome (GOLD analysis project Ga0115557, IMG submission 87280) | Pelagic marine microbial communities from North Sea - COGITO_mtgs_110421 | ecosystem: Environmental > Aquatic > Marine > Epipelagic | place: Germany:Helgoland, sampling site Kabeltonne...
AGAGACGGTCCAAAGCGGGCACCTTCTTCGCCTCCACTCACGCCAGATCCAACGAAGCATAATTTCTGATTTTTGAGCTCAGCTTCCCGGCGAATGGTATCCGTCCATTTAGCGTTGCCACCATCGATGATGATATCTTGTTCGTCTAAAAGAGGAATCAGAGAATCTATCACTGAGTCTGTGGCCTTACCGGCTTGAACCATAATGACGATTCTTCGGGGTCTTTGTATTGAACTAACAAAGTCTTGAAGGTTTTCAAAGCCGAAGAGATTTTCGGAATAACTATTCTTATCTAAAAACTTCTTGGTTTTCGAAAAGGTACGGTTAAATACTGAAGTTTTAAAGCCATGATCGGCAATATTAAGGGCTAAGTTTTGCCCCATAACTGCTAAACCTATTAAACCAAAATCTGTCATATTTTTATTCATTGTGTATAAAAAATAGTCGAATATTATTACCTGTCAGTAAAGAAAGGCTGTTGGGGACTTAAAATGCCCGAGTAATTCTTACAGAGGAGAGGCGTTATTGATAGCTTCCTTGGAATCATCGTCAATTGGGGGGTCATCGACTTGCACAACTACAGGTCGCTTGTACATTTTTGCCGGATTTGTGTACCGAGGGTTGATTCCAAATTTTTTCATAAGTAAGCTCATGTCCTTGGAATTGGTTCGTAATGAATTAACAGGAGTATTATTATTCGAGTTTGAACCAGCTTTTAAATTAGCTTGATTAATAGCCTTGAGCAATTCACTTTTTGATTTAAGTGTTTCATTGTTCACCTCATCCAACTTTAAAGCCAATTTTACACCGGCTAAGGCTCCTTCGATCGAACCTTGCTTGGAGGATTGTCTGATTTCAATAATTTTGTTGATGGGTGATTTACCGTCGATTATCACTTGATTTTTATTGTTCAATTCTGAGTTCTGCTGAACTCCTAAGATCGAGCCAAATGTAACACCAAATGAAGCCGCAGTTAGATGATCAATGAAATCTTTTTGACGAGAATTCCTTGCGGGATCTAGTTCTAAGAGCACAGTTGGCTCAAATGAGGCACCAAGCGAAGATCCAAGTGCTGTCTGTCTTGCTATGCTTACTTCTATCGACTCAGTTGTTTCGGAACTAACAAGTGCAAGGTTTTCGGCACTCAAACTACCGAACCCAGATCCTTGAGCAGTGAAATTAATAATTGGTACTAATTGGTCAGTTGGGTAGTAGATTGCCAAGCCAGTATTCCCGACCATTGATCCCATAGCCGATCCACTGGCAACCGCTTCGAGGTCGTTTGGTCCAAGAATAGATTCACCAACATTGGTAAGGTCAGCTTGAGTACTTAGCCAAGCAGAGGTATTGAGGGCACCGTAAGAACTTCCTTTTGATACTGCCTTGGAGATTTCTCTACGGATATTTGTAAATACTTCCCAAGAATCGGTGTAATCCATTGACTTTGGCAAAACCGTTGCAAGCTGGCTCCCCATGGCAGCACCAGATGCAGCAGACTCAGCTATTCGGTCTGATTTGATCCAATCATTGGTTACTGAGTAAATTACTTTTCCATCATTATTTTTCGTGTTATGCAGCAAAACCGATTGAGATATTTGTTTGGATACTTTCTCGGCTGCTTCAAGGTGCAAGTCTTGATCAAGATATTTAACATTAGAAGTAGTCGCGACAGTTGTAGAGATTAAGAATCCGTTGGCTGAAGCTTTAATCACTTCGTACAAAAACAATTCTCTGTTGTCGGGAATAATCTCTCCTAAGGAAATTGCCAGTCCCGCGTCTAAGTCCTCTTGAGTAGCCACCGTGCCGATCTCGGAACTTGCATCCATTAAGCCGTTAATAAATGAGGAAATGATATTGGGATTTATACTGCCTTCGTTAATTGGATTAGGGTTAATAGACGATTGGGTAAAAGCTTCCATAGTTTCTTTATCAAGGCCTCCTTTAAGGTAATCATTTACACTCATGTAGCCTTGAGTAATGCCAACGCTTAGTTGCTGTATAATCCTAGTTTTATGGTCTTGGAAGGTTTTCCCACTCTCTAATTTATCAGAGAGTGGAATAATTTCACTGCTCCACATTACATCCTGGATTTCAATTAGATCGGAATTTGGATTAAGGGGATCAGTGGAAAGTTTTCCAGAGTTAACTAGTTTTACTGAATTTGATGCAAATGATGATGAAACCTCAGCAAGTTCATTTATAGGTCGTTCTTCTTCTAAGAAAGACTCAATAGATGTTTGAGCAATCATCTTGATCCAGCTAGTTGTGCTGCCTCCCCACTTTGGAATCCTTGGAAGTATGCTTGAGAACAATATTGCGGATAAATTTGTTTGAATATCATCATCACCACCGGCCCTCAAATAGGCAGAGATCATAGATTTAGTTGAAGACAGAAATGATTTATTAGATAGTCCATAATCCTGTTTTGTCTCTGCGAGATTTTTGATGGAGGTTTCAAAGTCCTCGATTGTAGGCGGATTCCCATCAAGGGAAAAGGCTTCACTTAACGCTTCAGTTAGACCATCGTTCGTGACTAAGGGTGGCCCGTGCGATGATTCAAAATGTGAAGTTATCGATTCGGGTAAAACAGGAGGAGCGTTTGTACCGTCGGGTCCAATTTGTTGCTCGAGGGTTTCTTTGGGAACTAAGCTTCTTCTCTCTTTAGTGTCAGAGTCCTTAACGAGTTCATTGACTCCCCCAAGATTGATAAGAAGTATGCTGTCAAGCATTGTAGTGGACAATTTTGCTTGTAAAATTGTACACAAAAAAACAGTTGAGAAAAATAATCTCAATAAATTAGAAGAAAATCCTAAAAACGGACCAATATCCATTACTTACTTAAAATCATTCAAGTTATACTCGGATGCAAACTAAAATCCTCTTTGGCTGTTAGTTGAAAGATTGTCATACTTACATGCCAACCCTGCAATGCATGAAAATAGAACAACGCATGCCGGAGTTCGAGTGGGGAAATCTACGAAGCAATAAACCAAAAAAACAAAACAACCTGAAAGTAATAATTTAACAGTTGTTGAGTTAGTGGAACCCCAAACTTTAATTATGTGAAGGATGTAGGGAATAAAAAAACAAAAAGTACCAAGCAAACCCCATTCACAGATAAATTCCACAACATCATTGTGTGCATGTGCAACAAGGGGAATGTAAGGGTTGTGAGCACTTGCCAGTCCTTTTCCCCGTTCTTGTCTAACCACCATAGATTGAAATTTAGGATAAGTTGATGGGAATGCATTATAACCATGTCCTAAAATTAGTTCACTTTGAGCCATTTTGTAGGCATCATTCCAAAGATACCATCTGAGGGGAGGACTCCCCTCCTGGAAGGCTTTCCATTGAGTGGTAGAGTTGGTTAGCATTTCCTTAACTTTCTCATCTTTTTTTAATGAATAAAAAATGAAAAATAAAGTAGGGAGGATAACTAAAAAATATAAAATAATTTTCTTGAATGAATAGGATTCTAGCTTCTTTTTTTTGAAGAATATAATTAAGCTGAAAAGTATAACTGATATTACGGAGAATAAAATACCAGACCTAGAACCTGAAAATATAACTGTCGAAACCAACAAAATACTAGAAAATATAATAAATAATAAAATAGGAGACTTAATCATGTATTCATTGGTAATCCTTAATTGCTTGTAGAATATTGAATAAATACAAGATAGAGAAATTAATGCAAAAGCTGACCAGTGGTTTTTATAGGTAAATGTGGAAAAAAAGTACCTTGGTTCCGGGGCATTCCAAATTCCCAATATTTCCAAATAATCATCAGACCACACTTGAGTAAATTTTTGATAGAGACCAACAATACAAAGAATAAATGTATTGATAACGACTATCCATAAAACAACTTTTACATTACTAAAATTGAATAAATTATGAAAAATAATAATACCAAAAAATAAATTAATAAAAAGAAATAAAAAATTCTGTATGCTAGATAAGTTCTTAATTGAAATTGAAGGTAAAAAGCTCCAGTATTCTAGTTTTATTTTATTTTCGCAGTTATTGAAAAATGTGATAATTGGATCATTTATAACTTTAGAATATTTATCTGTATAGGTGTTTTTTAAATGAAAAAATAAAGCAATCGATAACTTAGGGTCATCTCTGCTTTTTTCTAAAATCAAATTCATACCATTAGAAATCATTTCGATTTTTGTTGAATCCCTGGTTTCGATCAAAGTTCCTTCCATGTTTAATTCAATGAGGTCCTGTGCGTTGAGTGCTTGATATTTCGGGTTATTAAAGCCTATTACAGCCCAAATAAGCATCAATAAAAGGGGGATGATGGATAGAAAATATCTTCTAGTCCAAAAGTAGTTTTGAAATAATTGGGTTACCAATAAAGTTAGTCCAAGAATGCTTAATATTATTCCCGGGAATCCACCAGCTAGTCCTGCCTTAAACCATGTGACAAGGATTAGGTATAAGATACATAATTTAAGATTGTTATTCACGATTGAATGACTTGTAAGCTTAAAATGTGATTAAGTTGACAAATTATCGGAATGTAAATTCAATAAAACTCTAAATCCTTGATTATGAAGCCCTTCATATATTTTATTGGACTATTCTTAGTTTTGACTTCCTCTTATGGACTTTACGAAGGAAAGGTTGGTCGTATTGATGCAAGTGCAGCACTTAAATTATCTTACGACTCTTTAGTTTTTGGCATGCCTAGCAACGAGTTTGATGCGGTTAAGAAATCTAATTCTTCTTTAATCAATCCCGACCGTTTGGAAAGCGAGGATGATTTTATTTTAACATTTTCACCGGCAGTCCACTTTACAAATAAATTGGGCCTATTCAAAATTACTGGTTCTGCTGGAGTTCAAATCTCTCAATATTTATTAAACGGAGACATGAGCAATATCGTACCAACGACGTCTTTAAGCATTGATTTTGATGATACTCTTGCTCTCAAGAAAAGAATTTCTAATAACGCTAAGATTAGGTTCGAAACTACATTTGACCTAGGCCAAAATATTGGTGCCAGTGTCTTGGAACAAGACCTAATCTCTTACACTTATGTTACTGCCGGTCTTAATGTGCGTTACAATCATAGTTCTAAATTTGGTGTTGGTGGTGGAACTTCTTATTCCTACAGGTTTTACCAATCTGCAAATACCGACGATAGTCCTAATCTTGATTTCTCGACCCTGCCTTTAAGTTTTCGTGCATTTTACATTTATTCTGAAAAGCTAGATTTTTTTACTAACTACACCTTTTCGAAATCCAAGGCACATGGTACATCTCAAAATAACCTCACCGATGCCAACAATCATTCAATAAGTGTTGGTGCCGATGGTGTATATTCTTCCAAATTTAGTGGAAGTGTTTCGCTCGGGTACAGTTTAGTCGATTATGTCTCATCTAATCAAGCTAACCAAGACAACCTAATCACTTCGGTAGCTCTCAATTGGAAGCATAACTCTAAAACATCATCCAATTACTCTCTCAGTCGTGCATTCTCTCCAACTGCTCAAGGGTTTTCAACTTTTTCTACATCTTTTAGAGCAGGACTTTCACATCGATTTACAGATACCCTAACGGGCTCAAGTTATTTAAGTGCGGGCATTACAGATTACACCTACCCACAAGATTTTGATCAGAACTCTGATGAAGAAAAGGGCAAGGTAGATTCTTCATCTATGCAAACATACGGCTTTGGGTTCGGTGTCACCAAGAGAATTAACAAAACCTTTTCATCTTCAGGTGGTTATGACTTTACCTTAATGGATAAAGGCACAAGTGTTGGGAGTTATGGGCGCCATTTAGTGCACGCTGAAATAATGGGAAGGTTTTAGGGAAATGCCTCTAAAAAAGAAATTCGTATCATACACATTATTATTTCTCTTGTCAGGGATTTATGTTTCGGGGCAGGGGGCCTATTTTGACGCATCCGTGCTTAAGGACCCAACTGGTTATAAATTGAGACCTGGGGACCGAATTAGAGTTGTAATACAAGGTGAGGTTGATTGCAGCATCGAAACTTCCCTTACGAATGAAGGAACTATAAATATGCCTTATGTTGGTGAGGTTAGGCTAATGGGTAAAAACAAGAAGGAAGCTGAGTCATCCATTGAAAGAGAGTACAAGAAAGAACTTATCTTTGCTCGCCCAAAGGCCTTGCTGAATATAACTAAATATTCGGAGCGAGTTGTTTTTCTTACCGGTTCAGTAAATCGCAAAGGGCCCTATGTGTTGCCGCCTGAGGTGGAAGCAATGAATATTGTTGAAGTAATTGCTCGAGCTGGTGGTTTTAATGACATTGCAAAAAAAAATCGAGTTTATGTTACCCGTACTTTTTTTGATGAAAGTGGTAATCCCACGAATACCAAAACCTACGAGGTAGATGTTGAAGCTTTAAGTTCTGGTGTTCAATCGGGTAACTCCTCCCGGAGGTTTTGGATTTATCCGGGTGACCGAATCGAAGTCCCCGAGAGGCTGCTTTAGATATGGACGAAAATTACAACAAAATGCCCGACAGTCCTTCTGTCCAGTCATCAGGAACAAAGATAAAAGGAATAGGAGACTTTTTACTCATTCTTCGTGATCGTTGGTTGATTGCACTTACTTTATCTTTACCCGTTGCTCTTGCTTTCATCTACATCAAATCTCAAGGGACGGAATTATTCTCATCGAGTGCTTCTTTTCGATTAATTCCCCCCCCTGCAATTCTCAACCTACAAAAAGTTGATCGAGACCAACATGTACAAGGGCTTGTCGCAAAACATTTGGATGGTCTTAACAGTCAAGATCTTAGGCTTAATGTAACTCAAAAAATAAAAGACAGTCCGGAATTAAAGTCAGAACTGCTAGGACCCTTCCTTAAAGATGGTATATCAATTGATGTTGGTGCCACCATTTCTTATTCTGTATCAGTTTCTCCTCCATCAGAAGGCAGACCCCGCTTTACAATTAATTCGACTGCTCGTTCTGGTAGAGGCGCACAAATTATAGCGGATGTTGTGCAGTCTGAATATGAAAAGCTCCATAAAAGTAGAAAGAGTCTACAGGTTGAGAATGTGAGAAATGTTTTACAATTATTACTCGATAAAAGTTTGGCTGAGGAAGAGCGAATTTCTCAAGAACAATCAAACTTTAAAAAAAGGTATGACCTTCCCTTTTTGGAGGATGAAAAACAAGATACCGCAGCACGAAAAAGCCAATATTCCTCTGAAGTAACTAGGTCTAAACTTGAACAAATTCGTATTAACTCACTCCTCCGGCAAATTCTACAGATTCAAGTACGAATAGGCTCACAATCAGAGTCATTAGCATCTCAAGATATCGATGATGATATTGCTGTGATAAAAGAATTTTTTGAAATCGATGCCATTGAATCCTACGGAGCTATTCCTTCTCTAAGAAAAACTCTTTTCGATTTGGAGCGAAAAAGGAAAGATTATCAAGAAACTGGCTCCGGGTACTTGGAAAGACATCCGAAAATGATTGAGAATGCACGCCAAGTTCAACTGGTTAAGCTAGCTTTGAATAAAGAAGTGAAATCTTCAATCGAAGACTTGAGAGATAAACATATACAACTGAGTGCCCAAGAGAAGGAATTTGCCACTGCAATGGGTAAGGTGCAGGAGGAGTCCCGTACTCTTAGTGAAATTGAAGAAAAACTTAGGAATTTAGATAGGCAACTCTCGGTGGTTACTAAGACAACGGATCAAATTCATAATCGTCTTAATGATGTAAGAATCGAACAAGCATTACCAAGCGAGCAAGAAGAACCTTTGAACAAAGAGCAGTTTGCCTATCTGCCTGGGGCGCCATTTACTCCTGATAAAGTGAAAATTAAGAGGGATGGAATGATGCTTGGTGTGGCGATCTTTTTGATTATTCCCTTCTTGCTTGAATTTGTTGATAATCGCGTCAAATCACCATGGGATGTAGAGGTTTTTATAGGACGAGATTTAATCGCGGGTATTCCTAAGATTTCTGAAGTTGAAGAGACACAAAGACCCTTAATCGTTGGAAATGATTTGGATGACGGGTTGACGGAGTCCTTTCGTAGTATGTTTAGCCGGATTCAGATGAACTCGTTAAATGATTACCCTAAAACGATTCTTGTCACTTCAGCCATTCCAAGTGAAGGAAAAAGCTTAATTTCTGCTAATCTTGCGTACAGTTGTGCTAATCACGGAAAAAAGACTGTTTTAATTGATTTTGATTTGAGGCGTCCGGGTATTCATAAGTTTTGCAATATTGCTAATGAGAAAGGATTACTTTCCCTGATCAATGCTGAACAGACCGACCCGCAAAAACTGCATGAATTGGCTCAAGAGACAGTTACCCAGATTCATCCAAACCTTTTTGTTTTACCTTCAGGTGGAAGAACTAGGGCTGCTACCGAACTTTTGGAGAGTAATGGATTCGACCGAATTCATAAAGTGCTTAGAAGCTTTGCAGATGTAATTATTATTGATAGCCCTCCTCTAGGATTATTTCCAGATTCCTTGGCGATGGCCCGAAAAGTAGAGGAGGTTCTGTTTGTAACTCGCTATGGAAAAGTTTCTAGAAAAATAGTCAAAAGTTTACTGGAAAGTTTGGACGAGACCGGAGCCAAAATTTTGGGTGTTGTACTAAACGACCTTCCACAAAAGAAAGCTCCAGGCTATTACTACTCTGGTTATTACGGATACGGTTACTTTAGGTACAAGTATTACAACAAATATTATGGTAGAGAAAAAGATGAAGAACCTGCCAAAGATTCAAGTGCCAAGGCAGTAAGTTAAGGTTTTTATGGCATTTAAAACATACAAAACTTGTGTAATTACTCCCAAAGGTATGCGAATAAAGGGTGATGACACGAGTCTTGAGATTGCTTCCATTATTGACGAGAAATCCAACCAAATGTGCAAAGAGGGTTGGGAATTGTTTTCTATTACCCCCTCTTTACTTAGCGAAGGAGCTTTGATTAAGCTCTTACTTACTTTTGTTAAAGAGGTTGAAATATAAAAAGTTCAATACTTGTGAATATTGATTACCTCGTTGTTCTTTAAAAGTAATTCCATATGGGTTTTGTCTAATTTTTTACCAAATTCTATTTTCATCCAATTTCCGTAATTATTTTTTAAACTTGCTGAAATTTTATAATCATTTCCTATCATAGATATAACCCGAGACAATGAGTCCCCCACTTTAATGTCATGAAAGTTAACTTTATTAGAAGTTTTATAGATATTAAGCTTAGCAGTATTCAAAGAAGCAATTTCTGAGGTATACTGTTCGTCTGGATTCCATCTTTTACTGCAACAAATTAAAGTAGGAAGAATTACTATTATTATTTTGATCTTTCCTTCCATAACAAAAAACTGAATTTAATCCCTAAAGTTTTCAAGACTGAATGTCTCCTGACAAACCTAATCCACTAGCTCAGACTGAAGAGTTCTTAATTGTTCGTTTGATACCTAACATATTTACCACTGTAGGAATGTGTATTGGTCTTACAGGTATAAGGTTTGCACTAGAGTCGGAGTGGAAGTCTGCTGTAGTTTGTGTTTTGCTTGCTGCTTTTTTTGACCTTGTGGATGGGTTAAGTGCGAGAATGCTTAAGGCAACCTCTAAAATTGGAGCTGAATTAGATAGTTTATCTGATGCGGTAAGCTTTGGAGTTACTCCTACCGTTATTCTATACCTTTGGATTGTTTCAATCACTAAAAGTGAAAGCAGTTATTTACTAGGATGGTATTGGGTACCATTCATTTTTTATTCATCTTGCTGTGTGCTCAGGCTTGCTCGATTTAATGTTACTAGTCGATCTCCATCTGACTCGGATGGAAAGCCAAGCAACTACTTTACAGGAGTTCCATCACCCGCGGGTGCTATTATCCTGTTAAGCCCAATCATTTTCGAGGTAAATATGCAAAGGTTTGGAATTTCGGGAATCGAATTATTTCGTCCTGGAGCGATATGCTTATGGGTTATGTTAGTCAGTGTCCTTATGGTTTCTCGTATTCCAACCATTTCTTTAAAAAGTATAAAATATAAAATATCGTCCGGAAAAGTAATTTTTGTTCTTGTGGGGGTAATTTTGGCTGCTGCCGTTGTGGTTCGAGAACAGTGGCTATCTTTGGCATTTGCCATCCTATTTTATCTGTTTTCTATTCCTTCTTTTGCTATTTATCTTAAAAGTAAAAAGAAAACATAATTCAGTAAACAATTGCTTCAAACTGCTTAAAAATAAGATTAGATCTATCCTTTAGGGGTGGGGGTAGATCAAAACCGTTCGTTGTTTCTATTCGATCTTTAAAAGCTTTAAATAACCCTATGTTAGCTTTATTATATTCTATCGATTCAAAGTAGTCGCAGTAGCTACCAATTAAGGTTTTGTAGATTTTGACATTAGATTGATTAAGGGAGTGGGCAATTTCCAAGACATTGATTCTTTTAATCCGCTCAGCAGGGTCGGTAAGTAAATTAGACATTTCCCAATAAATCTCAAAGGACTCAGTTCCATATCTAATAATTCTTTCGAGGAAATGAAGGGCAGAGAATTTATCTCCTTTTGCTTCCTTTATACGAAAAGCAGTCTCTAAAAACTCTCTATCTCTGGGTGACTTTGATAATGCGTTTCCATTGGCATCTTCTGCATTGCTAAAATCTTTTTCAACCAAGTAAGCCTTTGCTAATAGGTTATAGAGATTGTCTGATAACCCATGGTTTTTGTGAAAATCTTGGAGGAAATTAATGGCTTTTAGACTATCCTTTTTTTGGATAAGTGTCTTAGCAAATAAATATGCCGATTGCGGGCTAGCAGGATCAAGTTGGAGAGCCTTCTCCAAGTGTTTCATTGGATCAAGATCAACCTTGATGTAGCTCTTCATTTTTTTTTGGTCTTTTTATTCACTTTAGTCTTTGCAGAAGGTTTTCTAATCTTTGCTAGAGCACATTGAGCCGATTGATTCATTAAGAGTACAGCTAGTTGATAATGACCATCCGCAAAATTTGGATTGATTGTAATTGCTTTTTGTAGTGCCTCAAATGATTCAACGAATTTTTTTTGATTAGCTAGTAAAATGCCTAACTCGTAAAACGATTTGAAGTTTTTAGGATTTATGCGAATTGCATTTTGAAAATGTTTAGACGCTTCTTCAGGATCGGGTTGCAAAATTATGGTACCATCCTTTGACATTCGTTCTCCTTTGGCTAGCAATTTACCGAAATAATAATGACACTCATCATATTCATTTTTGATTTCTAAAGCCGTTTCGAAATTTCTTTCAGCTAAATCGTACTCTGATGGGCTGGACGAGAGCCTGGCTAAATTAAAATAAGCTTCAGCGAAATTTTGTTCAACATCCGTTGCTTTTTGAAAATGAATTTTGGCTTCGTTTAGATCTCCCGAGTTTTCCGCATGAAAAGCCAATTCATAATAAGCTTCAGCAAAGTCAGGATTAATTTCTAGTGCTTTGTAGAAATGTTTTTTTGCAAGGCTTGGATCTTCATCAAGGGTTAAAATCTTAGCAAGGTAGAAGTGGCTATTGGCATTTTGGGAGTCAGCTTGTATGGATAATTTTAGGTTCTTTTCCGCATCTGCTAGCTTTTCTTGATGGTAGTAAAGTTTTCCTAGGTGAAAAAGTGCTTTGGGGTTGTTGGGAAAATATTTTATGGACTCATTGTAGTGGTGAATCGCTTTTTCCAGCTTTTTTTCCCCTTCTAAAATCCTGGCTAATAAATAGTGGGCTTTTGAATAATCGGATGTAAGTTCAAGTGCGGTAACGAGGTGTTTCTTGGAAGTTGGTAAACTTTTTTCAGAAAATAATATCCTTGCTGTATTGTAGTGAGCTTTCGAGTTTTGCGGGTCGAGTTCGATCACCCGATAAAAATGTTTCTTTGCCGTTTTCCAGTCTCTCTTATCTATAGATGAACCATCATTATTTGTAGCTTTTCCACCCAGCAGGAGTTTTCCAAGGTAGTAATGTGCACACGGATACTCATCTTCAATATCGATGGCTGTTTCATAGTTTTTACGTGCACCTTCAAAGTCATCGGGGTTGGTCAATAATTTTGCTTTATTGTAATAAGCGGCAGCAAAATTTTGATCAATTTCTGCAACTTTATCAAAATTGTTTTTTGCTTCCTCGAAATCCTTAACTTCA
>Ga0115557_1002586_pt1 | contig 12090 bp, 13 predicted proteins | sample COGITO_mtgs_1104_FD_87280 | JGI IMG/M metagenome (GOLD analysis project Ga0115557, IMG submission 87280) | Pelagic marine microbial communities from North Sea - COGITO_mtgs_110421 | ecosystem: Environmental > Aquatic > Marine > Epipelagic | place: Germany:Helgoland, sampling site Kabeltonne...
CAATAATCCCAATAGGAGCTGTCCATTCGTGGTGTTGCTTGTGAATCCTCTTATACCAAAAGGGAGAATGCATCAGACGGTGGCCATAGTAGAAAAAGATTTCCTCCATCAACACAAACACTGCCAACTGCATAACAGCTTGGTCCAAATTGGGAATAGGTGCATCAACCATCCCACGGAAGGCAGGGTAAACGATAATCGAGAGCGGAATCTGGATGATGGTCTGATTAAAGACCACCTGCCAGACAGCTTTCCAAAATTTTTTGCGATCTACAGGGACATTTTCATCAGGTTGGATCTACACCGAGTTTAGTATTAGTATTAGTATTAGTATTAGTATTAGTATTAGTATTAGTATTAGTATTAGTATTAGTATTAGTATTAGTATTAGCATTAGTATTAGTATTAGTTTTGTGAACAGTGTTGTTAACAGTGTGTGTGTTAAGTTGAGTTGTGGACCAAGGAAGATAAACGGATATTAGCGTAAGGAACTTTCTCTTCTTCTTCTTTCTCACCTTATATTTTTGCAGCACTTTCCAAGGGTGATTGTCCAAGTAACATAGCACTGCGCTCCAAATCCAGAATGCCAAAGAACTCACGATGAAGGTCCCAACGATAAAAAACATTCGAGGGTCGGGAATAAATGAACGGATATAGTCCCACAAATGGGCCCAGTTGTCGTAACAGTTGCTGCAGTTATGGGGGATAGGTTAGGAAAGGGCGCAGACATTGGATCCCTCGTACTGGATCCCTTTCGTATTGGGGACGGACACCTGCTCACCGCCCTCACCCAACTTACTACCCACTACTCACCTGTTCCCTAACTCTCCAAAATTGCACCATACACACATTTTGTTCACATTATCGGTAAGGAACTTGAGTTCAACACTGCGCATGAAGATGGAAAGGGCTGCGGGGTAGAATGCAAAGGATGCCGCAGTGGACAGGAGACGTTTTAAGCTTTTTACTGAGGACATGGTGCGGTCTCCCAGCTTAACTTCCCCAAATAAATACGTCAAAACACGTGTAATCAACCTTCAGTACGCTTTAAAAAGACAATTATGTAAAGGGGTGACTTTATTTATGCTGTTCTGTCAGAAAGACCAATCGGCAATCGGCGGAAATTCAGATGCGGAAATGGCAGCGGCGATTACAGATTAAATGACCCCAAGGGTCCTAGATTTTCCGATTGCATTTAAAAAAAGGTCTTTTCAGTACTCCCCGTGCTATTCGAAAGGAACAAGAGACCAAAACCGACGACTTTGAAACCTAAGCTACTAACGCATCGTGCCCCAGTGCAATTCACCTCTTGCTTGTCCCAACTCTGGCACCTTGGACATCTGCCCAACAAAAATATTATCACAATGGGTCAACTATTTATGTCATTGTCTAGGAAACGGCTCATAGTCATCGCTACTGGTGCGGGGTTTGTGTTAGCCTTATTCTTGATGAGAATTGAAGAGAAGATTGTTTTCATGAGTGAGGAGACAGGGCGCCCTCATCATGTTCCAAAGCTTGATTTGAGCGATGCTGGTAATAATCCAAGTATTCCTAGAGATGGCGAAGTCAAGGTCAAAGTGGAAGAGAACTCTCGGCAAAGTTTTTTCATTACAGAGAAATCAGTTGATGCAATAATTAAATTTCAGAAGTGCACCACGATGGGCGCGTCTTTTGATGGTGCAGAGTGGATGCTGAAGCGCTCTCCTCCTACGGTTAATTCAAAGTGCGGAGGTGGCTTAACTACTGACAGAGGATTTCCCTTGCTATGTGATTATCCCATTGGAGAATTTGTGGCCTATGAGTTCAGCAAAATAGTTGGATTATTTGTTCCCGAGGTTCGCCCCCTCATGCTTTTGAACGAGCTTTTCGAAACTCACTTGTTGGATTATCGGGAAGGTTGCGCCGGGGGGAGCGAAGAAGTTTACTTGAGCAGCGAGGTGATGCGTCTCTTAAAGATCACTTGGGTCGAGCCAGAGTGGAAACTGGGTATCTTCAGTGCTATGAAAATGGAGAGTGATCTAGAGGAGCTGCCCGCCACTTTTCTGAATAATCTGGGGGGTTATGTGATGGATCACGTGAAAAATGTGCCTGATTCTGCCGGTAAGTTGCTCCACCGCTGGGCCGACACAGGGGGGGTAAAAATATCAACTTTAGTATCGGATAACGGCGAAGAGAATGCCGCGCTTGTTGACCAAGTCGTAGATGCCTTCGCTTTCGATTTCATCGTGGATAACTGCGATCGATTTTCGAGCTCGAGGAAGGAGATCCTTTTCGAAATGGGATGGGATAGGCTACTACCGTGCACCACAGCAGCGTGTAAGCGATGGGGTCTTTCCAATTATAACGAGAAGAATTTTCTTCGCCGAGGCGATAAGATGGTTTTGATTGACAATGGCAAGGCCCTGCACGGTTTCACGTTTTTAGATAATTCTGTCGAGGGGAATAGAAAGAGAGCAAAGAAAGTATTATTTGAGGGCTCGGCGTTTCCCAACTGTGCAATTACAAGTAGCATGCTCGACAAGCTGTACGACATTCTCTTCAGAGGAGATTTGATCAGCGATATTGTCCGGAAGGGAAGCTCATTGGGGTTTATGACTCGTAAAGATGAACGAGATGACAACTGGGAGGTACTTGTCGATAATCTCATCACGGATTACTTGGCTGCTGAGGGCGAGGGGTATCAAGACTCAGCCGATATCAACTACGTCACCACAAATAGAACCGAAGGAATCAGCCTCCCTACGGATTTTGAATCTTACGAGTATGTGTTAATGGGCCTGGATCACCGCAGCAATATTCTCCTTGAGCATGCTGTGTTGCATTGCTTTTCTTGCGGCGAGTTGGAGATAACATCGCTTGACGAAAAATTCGATAGCGCGTCCAGCATTGCTGCGGCAGTCAATAACTTTGGTGCAAGCGATAGCGACAGTGGAAAATATTTTCACGGATGCCTCCTATTTGCTACGACGGGCGTCCCCGGTATTTTAGGTGACAATCCAGAAATGCACCATGCGATAGTCAACGACAGGGTCGTGTACGACCAGCTTGTTGGGGATGTAGATGGGAAGAGCGGCGGTGTCAGTCTGTGGGTCGACGGCCTGTTCAGGGGAAGAGTCTGTTACAATTGGGCGGCGAACTTTCTCGCTACAGCTGACAGACAATCTGGCAAGGGGACGGATCTTAACGCGGGCTTCATGGCCCTTTACCTCCTTTTGACGTATGGGAAGCGAGAGAAAATTACAGATGCGCAGGCCGAGATGATATCTTCATTGCTGAACGGAAAAAAGACACGGTTGTACGACAAAGACCCATCCACGCAGTACCACCAGAATGATATTCTTGGGGGCGGTATAAAAGAAATTGATTATGGGCGAAAGTTCGCTATGGAGACAGTAGCGATTGAAAAAGCGGATTTGATGGGGAGAGTAGGGGAGAAAGCCATGGAGTTCTTACGAAGGTATATGGAGTTTAATAACTACCGGTTTGAACCACCAGGAGTAGTTGAGGGGAAAGGAGTCGGCGAAGTCGAAGATGTCGAAGTTGAAATTAGCAAGTGGTGGTAGATTGAGAGATATTTGAGTGGTAGTTGAAAGGATGTTTGGATGTTGACACAAACCTACTCATCGGCCTTTTTAATTTTTTTTTCTCATCAGCTTTTTTCACTTCTCTTCTGTCATGTCACATTTCTCTCCTTCTACTCTCTTTCCTTAAAATATTAGCATCTCACTACGAGATTTTAACATCTCCTCGCTCTTGAGACTGAGATGATTTATGTATTGAGAGTTGAGGAAGTTAGAAAAATGTTAACGACGCTCCTTTCTTGATTAAAACACACCGCCATTTGATAGAGCGGCCAACCAATGGGTAGGAGCCTTTTACTTTACCCCCGCGTAGATCCAGCTTCAGCTATATTCGGTAAGTCTGAGCTGGCAACGTGCAAGTTGGCAGGGGATAATTGTTGTTGGCCACAATTTGTTTCTCACCACTAATATTTTTTCTCACCTCCCTTTTAATTAGCAGCGTCGATGGAATCCTCCATGCCCTCCTTCTTGGGTTTCACGCCCATGAAAACAACTGTTCCTTTGCCGTTACAACCCTCCTCAAAATCGATGCAGCTAACGCTGGCTGTCGGAATCGAGATGTCTCGAAAATTGCAGACAGGAATGTCCAGACTCTCCGATAGAATGCTGCGTGTGACCCAGAGATGTGAGACAATCACAGATACTCTCGGCTGCGGTCGGTCTTCTCCATTGGCCAAAACTCTGTCCAAAAATCCAGCCATAACTCGACGCTTAATATCGTAGAGACTGCATAAAAGAAAAGAAAGTAACAGTGATTTGAAACAAAGCTGGCTGTGAGGAACTGGTGCACCAAAGGCAAGAAAAGCGCAAGTTGTTCACGTCGATGCACTACTCACCTCTCCCCTCCCTCTGGAGTCACAGTCTTTGCAATATCTTCTGTCTCAGCTGCGTGAAAATTCTCAAAGTCCTGCTCTCCAATTTGCTCCTTTGTCATCCCACACCACTTTCCTCGATCGAGCTCCTTGAAACCGTCAATGATTTCTACTTCAGGAGGAGCACAAATCGATTCCACAACCTTTTTTGCACCGTAACGTGCGCGCCGAAGAGGGCTCGAGAATACCCTGACATTACTGTTGTCGTTTGAGGAGAGGATGTCTGCCATGAATCCCCCAGCAGCTACCGCCTCCATCTTCCCGAGGGGCGAAAGTTCCACATCCTGTGCACCATAAAATACACCATGGATTCCACCTGGCGGAATAACTTCACCGTGGCGGATTAGGTAAACACGATGAGCCGAAGAGACCTGTGGAGGAATGGAGGGGGACGCTTGTGATGCGTACAGTCGAGATGTGCGAGTCGTAGTAGTCGGAAGAATGCTCGAAAGGACAGCGAGCGGTCCCCGAACAATCATTTTAGTCAATAAACCACGGAATTTGTATAAAGTCCGATTTCGCCATTTCGTGGGCTGGCTGGCTCAAGAGAAACAAACGCGGTCCTCACAGTCCATTTACGCATAAAAATGGCGAATACAATGACGAATACAGATACACCAACGACGAATTTCAACGAAGATGAAATCATGCAGCTCATTCAAGGTCGGTCACACTCCATATGAGATTGGTGGCATTTCTCTGGAATTAATTCACCACCAAAGTCAGTTCCCACAAAATAAGTGCGTAGCGGTTCTCAGTAGAATCAGCTCCTATGCATTATTTTTCTGTTCAAATAGTACGCGATAGTTAATAACCTTGTCAAGATTACAGCTCATGCGAGCAGCGATAGCAAAAATTCGTGAGAAAGAATAGGGATTATCCCTAGACGAATAAACTAACAATGCACACAAGACAAAAATGCAGCGCACAATGACCTATTGAAATCAATCTACGAGGCTGCTACAAACTCTGCGACGTCCTTGCGCGCATCAGAGAGCTCACTCTCAAAATTCTTGTCTTCTCATCGTACCAACACAAAATTGGCCACCAGGGACAAGTGGACAAGGATAAGAAAATTGTCCAAGTTTGTAAGTAACTTCAAAGGTAGCAACCCAGGACTCGTCGAAGAAGCTTTGGAAGGTGAGGAAGAAGGGCACACAATCTCTGATTTTGATTATTGTTATGACGAGGAAGACGAAAATGAGGAGTGCCAAGCCTGAGATCAGATCAAGCCCATGAGGAGAGTCACTGTTTTTGAGTTTTAGTACATAAAAGAGCGGCAGCAAGAAGCATTATAGTAGCGTCCACTTCAGCTTCCACAGACAGCAGCAGAGTGAAGCATTGCAGCAAAACATACATCCAAATCATGCAAAATGCAAATATTTATATAATTGTAAAGCCATGCTGCTGCATTAACTTCTTTCTTTCTACCCCGTCTTCTTACTCTCGCTCAACGCGATCAATAGAAGAGGATCATCCTCTTCTCTATCCTCCCCGCTGAAGATACCTATATCACCTTGACAGTAGTCATCGCCACTGATTCCGCTGCTTTCATTTTTACTTATTTCCATGGCTTTTCGCATCTCCTCATCTTCGTCAAGATAAAAATCTGCCCCCATCCCCGTCTTCATTCCCATTCCCATTCCCATTCCAAAACCCATTCCCACTCCCAAGGATGCCGTGTTTTCATCCGAAAGAGTCTGGGCCATGCTCAACTCAATCGCTCTGGCCACATCATCCACGGGAGTAACGGAGGAGCCGACCTCCTTCGCGCTCAACTCCATCGCCATTCGGATGTCTTCCTCCTCATCCCCAAGCATTTTCGCGTTGTCAATCATCGTAGTCTCAATCTCACTAGAGGCCGAAGTTTGTTGTTGCGTCACGGAGGTAGCGAGGACGGTTTGCAGATCAGAATTCTCAGCTGCAGCAAGCTGCATCTGTTCAAACTCAGCGAGGCTCTCTGAAATAGCCATGTCGAGATCACTAGTGCGCTTTCGCACGTATCCAGAGTCGCCGTTTTCGAAAGCATCGATATCGTTGTTGCTCCGGCCCTCTTCCTCTTCAAATTCACGGCGGCTCTCCTCCACAGCTCGCCGCAATAACTCATCCTCCCGTTGTGTGTTCCCTTCATGACTCTTGAAGTCGCTGTCACGGCGATCAGAAGCGGCGCGCAGAGCACGTTGTTCGATAGTTCCCACCGTCGTGTTCCTCGGCAGGCGACATCTTGACGAAGAAGAGGAAGAAGAGGAAGACTCAATCAAGCTGTCATAATGGCCCCCTCCACCATATGATAGCCGCATTACTCGGCCCCCGCTATCTCCCCCTCCCCCGTCATTCTCATGAAATGTCCGGAGCCTTCTCGCCCCAATCCCACCTCCCGCTAATCTCGCGAATCCAAAAACCTCAATCCGGACACCGTACATTTCGGACAACACTTCGACTTCCACATCATCGCCCCAGACACCATCTCGAGCAATCGTTTCCAGGTAAAGTCTGTAGGAAGAAGGAATAAAGTTTTTAAACTAAGAAAGGTCGAGGTTGCGTGCGTGTGAGGGGTGTGAGGCCAGTGACTTTGCAGTCAGACATGAAATAGGCTCTCCAACTTTGCACGTTCTCACTTCTCGCAGCATAATAATTCACTCACATATTCTTCCTCAATCCTCAAGTACTGAACAACAAAGCGCCGTACTTCGGCGTGATAGCTTTGAGTACCGTAGATTTGATGCGAAACAGCCCGAAACAAACAGTTCCCGTCAGGCTCAATTGGATGGAGCGCCATATTGTGAGTGTGCAACAAGGAAGCCACGTAAGAAGAGAAGGCAGATATGTAGGCTGGTTGTGCTTGGGGGCGAAGGGGCTGACGCGTTCGGGATTGGCTCGATGCATTTCTGAATGAATTTGGGTGCGAATTTTCCTTGTCTTCGCTATTGTTGTTGTCGTCGTCATTGTCCATTGCATTGTCCATCTCATGTCTCTCATCAATTGAATTATTTTGTACCGGGTTCGCGTTGTAAATTGACCGGCCGGGTAATGTCTCTTCCACCTGCGGAGCATCTTGCTCCTCGTACCCGCCGCCGCGCATTATGGGCATTGTGAGAGGCCAGAATTTAGGATTGAAAGAAGACTCACGATCTTGTAGCTCAGAATAATAATTATCGCAAGGAAAGCGAGCTGACGACGACCCTGAATGAAAATGATGATGGCCGATAGTGCAAGCAAGTGTTTATCCAAACTGTTGGTTGGGTTCTTTTTCTTTTCTCTCCGTGTGTCCCTGCTCTTTTGCATTGTTCCTCCTTATCTGTTCCAAAAGCGATAGAGAGAGATTCACTCGTGCAGTGCAATATATAACTACGGAGTTACCAAGTAGGAAAAAATCACCCGAAGTGAACCGCATCCTCAGTTTGGCCACGCCCAACCTGTTTTTATCACGCCACACTTTTGGTCCTCCCTGCCATGCCAAGCTCAATGATGCGCGCTGTGGCCATCTTGTTCGCTTACATTGTTACAAAGACGGCTGCTTTCAGCTCTACCAGTAAACTGACGAATGTTTTTGTCCCTTCATTACGAACACATCAGCGGACGTCAGCGATGAACTTATTTCCTCCTTCACCCTTTCTCCTCTCCGATATTCTCCCCGACGCCACGGCGACTGTGCTCTCTACCCTCAACGAAGTAAATGACGCCGTCGGCATCGCGACCGATGCAGCAGCCACATCTCAGGGACCTACTTTCAGTGACACTGTCATTACGACTTACAGCAAAAAATCTTACTTTGCAACGCTAGGACTGTACGCGCTGAGTTTCCCCGGACTGTGGTCGACGATTAAACGTAGTACCAAAGTGAAAATGGTGCGCAAACAGTTTGAGACTACCGGGGATAGTTTTTCGGCGATGGAGGGTGCTGAGGGTGCAGAGGTTCCTGTGAAAACTGTAGCTGACAGCGGGCCACTGACACTGCAGATGGCTGCAGCGAATATCATGAGCTATATGCAGGTGAGATACATTTCGCAAGGATGATCGCTGGTCGTATGTATTGTCACAACCTCTGACACCGACAACGAGACGCCGACAACGAGACACTTACATCTTTTCTCCTCTTCTCTCATTTTTTCTTTTCTGCAGACCAACAACTACAAGGTCGTCGGAACACCTGGTTCCAAGATAAAATTTGAGGGTATCGTAAAGAAGAGCAAGTCACAGGCTTTTTTCTTGACATTCGTGACTGCAATCTGCTTCGCAAGCTTGGCACTCGTTTTGCAGATTCAATTCAATGGAGACACAATCAGGGGCGAAAGTAGCGACAGTTTTCTCGCTAATTTCAACTGGTTCTACCTCTGCTTTCTCTCCCCGTATGCCGGGGTTTACTATTGGAGCAGTGGAGACCGCGTGGACGAATTTGAGATTAAGCTAACTGACGAGGGGGAGGATGGGGGGGAGAGCAAAATCGAAGTGGGGGTGCTTGGTGGAGAAGAAGAGGTTGACCGGATGTGGCGGAGTTTAAAATTGCGTGAGAAAGGAATGGTTGAGGTTAAGGGCTTTCTGTGAACTAGGATGCGATGCAACGAGGGTGTAACAAATATGCGTAACAAGGACGTAAGGAGATGAAAGAATAAGGAAGGAAGTAGGTTTTGGCCACAAAACACAAAAACGGAAATCTGCTACTACTTCACTCTATCTCATTGTCTTCTTACTTAGCAAGCAACCGGCGATGCGTCGACCATAAGGCTGAAATTAGCCATCGCCGCATCGCTCCCTTTCTCAAAAAAATAGAAACACGGAAACTCAAGCACTGTCATTCCCTTGAGAACCTCAATTATCGAGGGCGACGACTCGTCCATCCCAATCTCCCGGAATTTGCGGGAGTTGGACGGGTTTGGCAGAATTTCAATGAGACAACGAACACCGGAAGCGATAAACTCATCTTTTCCAGTGCCTATCTCGCTGCTCTGATTGGAATCACCTTCGCGACGTTGACTCATTACGTATGTTTTGTATACTTCAGATACTGCGGTATTTTCACAGACATCGTGGAAGAGGTATTTATTTTGTTTTCTCTCCCCCCCGCCGCCTTCGTCTTCGCCGTTAAATACACAAGCCTCTACACTCCAGTAAATTTCCGGCTCTCTAGGAGATATATCTTCGTCAGTGCTAGAAAACCACATTAACCAACCGAAATCAACTTTCGAATCTAAGCCCCCTCCTGAGGGGAAAGGATCATGGATAACGGAGAAGGTTATCTCTCCAGTGGCGCCTTCATTCACCCGATTCGCGCGAGCTACGACGACGTGGCCGAAATCGCCTCTCGGGCTTCCACCCCGTAGGATGCACAGTCTACCGTCCAACACTCTGGCATCAACAGTAGAATATTTCATTCTCCCACTGCTGACCAATGGAACCTTATGTACGCACATATTCAGCCCCTGCACGTAAGATTTTATGGCTTCTAAATAACCTCGATCATCCTCGACGAAATTTGGCGGATCATTCGCAGACATTTGCTCTTCGGTTCTGCAGAAAACAGAGGCCACACAGCACTGCAGAGCATTGCCCTTCCCAGGTGTCGTGTCCTTCTGGAAAATCTCCGTGTGCGGCTTTTGCGTGATTCCCCCCCTTTTCGGCACTCCAACGTTAAAAAAAGCAACTAATGTCTTATTGACGCTGCTGCGCTCCATTCCCTTGGGCATCACGAGCAAATTTGTTATCTCACTCCCGACCCGTGACTGCAACTGTGCTCGCACTTTATTAATATCGGTCGACACGCTCGTTTTCAACGATTGCATCGCTTCGGGGTTAGCGCTGCTAGTGCTACTGTTACTGTTCCCACCTTTCCTTTTTTTCTTTCTATGTGAGCGGACATCTTCCGGCAGTGGCACCACACTTTTGGCAGAGAAATTCACATAGGTATCACACAATGATTGAACATCCCCTCTACCAGTCACGTCGAGGATTCCAGATGGAGTCGCCTTGCGCTTCGGGCTACGTTTCGAATCGCCGTTCGCAACCTCCTTGACATTACAGGGCGAAAGAGTGGTAGTAGTCGATAGATTCCTCTTCTTCCCCAAACGCCTCACACCCTCACTCACGCCCTCAAGAAAAAATAAATCATTCTTTAACTCCGAATCACCCCATTCACCCCGGCGCACGTTGCCACCAGATCGATCGCGCTGCCCGCTGCATCCAGTGGTTTCTTTGTGTTTCTGCACGCAGGGGAGCGAGCAGGTTTCGATGCCACAAAGAGGACAGCGGTAAATTGGCACTTTCTCAAGGCAGATTTTGCATTTGTGGCTATCCATGGAGCGTTTTCTACAGTTCTACGTATGTAAGGACGAGACAAAATCTTGTATATACGTATGGTTTTCTGTCTGCTTTTAATTGCTTTTCGATCGTGGGATAATCAGTTTTTAGCTTCTCCAGCCCCCATTCGTTATTTAAAACGAGCTTTTCCATCATCACAGTTATAGAAACCTGCTACGCGCCCAGCAATATTTTTTCCAGCCCCGAATTAGTATGGTTCACTTCAAACTTCCTTTTACAGGGGGGATCCATATCCTCCTGACTCCCAATCCTCTAGAGAACTTGTCACTGTACAGCATAGGCCCCTTCTTTGGTGCGCCCCACAAGTTTTGGATGAATGCACAACTTGGCACAACATTTGAGGACGCCTATGAGCGTTTTGAAGCCGATCACAGAGGCACTTTCAACATTCTCGCTCATGCCGGCTGTATGGTTTTTCAATTGTTCATGAACTTCCACTTCCTCGAAATTGTTTCCCATGCCTTCGGGAAAAACTTTCGCAATATTTTAGGCACAATAATTGGGAAAGACAACTACGATAAAATAGCCCCCGCTCTTTCGTTGAGCTTTTTGACAATGATGATGTGGATTTCTCTTGTTTGGCTACCGCAGCCGAGCCAAGAAGTCACGGCCAAAGTGTGTGCATCTGTCTCTATATTCGTCGCCTTCCTAACTCGGAAAATGTTAATGAAGGAATGGGATACGATGGCGTTTCTAATCGGGGGATTCTGCGACTCGTTGATCTACCCAATTCTTGTCTTCCACCGTCCCTTCAACCCCCTCGAATCGATAGCATTCTTTGTGGCAAGATCTCTTTTCTACACGGCCGTGTTCTATTTCAAAGGGAACTTGTCATCCTCGACTGCTAAACTTCTCTGTAATGCCACAGTGTGCATAACAATTGTGTTCGCATGCTTACTAGAGGATGTATATAATCCTCCAATGATATTTATATTCGGGCTTCTAGCTTGGATTCCTGCACTGGTGACAAACCAGCCGACTCTGTATTATCTGTCCTGCGGTTTTGTGGCGACCTTGATGCAAGGGGTCACACATGAAATTGCTGGCGAGTCTCCTACAATGCCAGGTTTGCGGAACATAAGCCACGAGTATGCCCATGTAACCTTTTTTCCTGTCATGTTGTGGCGGGTTATAATAGAGAAATTCTTCGCCTAATTTTAGAAACCAAGCGCAAAAAAATATTATAAAGGCAAGCTTTTAGATGATGAAAAAAACAAGTGGGATCATTACAGACATTCCATTATCGTTGCTATTTTGCGATTTTACAATGGGACGAGTGACAACACTCATCAGAGGGACACCTTATCGGCAGTTTAAATTTA
>Ga0115557_1002587_pt1 | contig 12084 bp, 6 predicted proteins | sample COGITO_mtgs_1104_FD_87280 | JGI IMG/M metagenome (GOLD analysis project Ga0115557, IMG submission 87280) | Pelagic marine microbial communities from North Sea - COGITO_mtgs_110421 | ecosystem: Environmental > Aquatic > Marine > Epipelagic | place: Germany:Helgoland, sampling site Kabeltonne...
TCTCTCCTCTCCCTCTCTCCCTCCCTCCTCCTGCTTGCTTCTCATGCTTGCTTCTTCTCCTCCTCCTAAACCTGTGGCTGGAATTCGTCTATTTTCTCCAGTAAAGCCTTGCTGTAATTGGGCGAGTAGTACTCCACGATCTCCGCCGGATAGCAGCTATTGATCATCTCAATGTGCTCCTTCAACTTGCCGCCCACGGACTCGTTGAGTTCCTGCAAAAACTGTAAGCCGCCATTTTGTACAAATGCCCTCCTAGCTTCAACATCATGAGGCAACAATTGGGCAAATTGCTTGAGAACGTATTTCTGGACCTTGACGGGACTGTCTCGGAGAAGGGGTTGGAGGGCTTGTAGGTGGGTGCACTTGGCCAAGATGGCCTTCAAGGCACGCTTGGACTTGGTCTTGAGGTCATCACTAGAAGCCTCGTGAACCATGCAGGCAAGAAGGTGGCGCAAAACGTCGCCCTCTGCGAGGGCTCGTGCGTGGTCAGGTGTGTGACGTCCAATCTGGCCTAGACTCCACGCAGAAGCGGCCTTGATGTGGTCCTCGGGCTCGGCAACAAGCGCCTCCCGGAGGGGCAGGACACCCTTACTCACAATAATTGCCAGAGCAAGGGTCTCGCTGAATGCGGCAATGTACCCGACGGCCATAATACCAGGGAGCTTGGCATTGCCCTGCGCCTCAGACACGTAGTCGACCAAGGCGGAGGCTCCACCAGCATTGACAATGAGCTTGGCCAACTCTGGGGTATGTTTTGCCACCTCACGGATGCAAGTTGCGGCATTCTTGCGCACAAACAAGTCATTGTCCTTGAGGCAGTTGAGAATATTGGGGAAGATCTCAGCCTCAACCACCACTTCCGCGAGATCCACTGAGTGCTTGGCAATTTGGGCCAAGCAGCAGCAGACCTGACGCTTAAGCTTAGCATCTGGATGCACAATCAAAGGGGCAAGGTAAGCCACTGCACCAGCATCAACAACAGCCTGGGCGAGCTCTGGGCTGTGCTTGCAAATGTCGCTCATCGCAGATGCTGAAATACGCTTCAATGTTATCTCAGGCTCCTGAATACACAAGACAAGAAGGGGCACGGTTCCAGCGTCGACAACATTTTGGGCGAGCTCAGCAGTGTGCTGAGCAATATAACCGATCGCCCAAGCAGCAGACTCCTTCACAGTGGGGTCGAACTCTTCCAAGCAGGGAACAAGAGCGTCAAGAGCACCACTGTCCACGACAGCCTGGGCGAGATCTGCGAAAAAAAAATCGATGAAGAAAAGTTGTTGTTGTTAGTCAGTTTGAGTGGTTGAATTGAACGTGAATATTTCAGGCCAAAACTTGACGTGAAGAAACTTAAGGCCGGCGTTTTAAAAGGTAATGCAAAAACCTGAGCACCCGCCATGGGCCAAAACTGGCAAAAGCAAACAAAAATTAGAAGCAAGCTCACCAAAACCTACCTGGAGAGTGTTTGGCCACTGCTCTCAAGACAAAGGCAGCAGCCTTTTTGTAGAACCTGTTCTGCTCGCTCAAGCTGTAGACGAGCTGGGGTAAAATTTCGTTACCGACGACAGCCTCGGCCAAATCATCGCTGTAATTAGCAAGGCGACCAAGCGCCAAAGCTGCACTTTGCTGAATTGAGGGGACATTGTCGAGGAGAAGGGGCCTAAGCAATTGCATCACACCCGCGTTCTGCATCACTTCGATGTTTTGCGGGCGCGTAGCCGCCTCGGCGACAGCCTATTTGAATAAAAAAGAGCAGGGAGGGCAGGGAGGGGGGGGTAGGAGTTAGCTCCGGGAAGTTAAAACGACTGACACCATAGGGATCCCTGCGACCTCCCCTCGGAATAACGTCGCGCCACACACTCGCTTTCTCGCCTTCAATGCCACCTGCCGCAATTAAAGTCGACCATCGCCATAAACATCCCCACAAACCACACCCGTAAATTACCAAAGCCGTTGTCGCAACCGACTTTAGTACTCACCTGGACAAAGCTAACCCTCGCTTTTTGGTACGCCTCGAAGTGCTGGAGCACTGAAACGCCACTCATCGTTATTAAATCTCTAGAAAAGTGAAAATCAGTTGGACTTAAAAATGCTGCTCCACACAGAGGGGCTCCGGAAATGTTTGTTTTCGGTGTTGGATGCATGTTGAATTTCGGGCCTCCGGCTGCCCTCTGCCGGCCGCCTCCGATTCACAAGAACCATAAGAATCAACCATATTATACCTCTGAAAGCTGTTCATTTCAAATTATTAGGTGAGTTTTGGGTGCATATGGACCTGTTAATCTCCTTGTGAGGTTTATAGACTGTTAAAGGGGGTATGAAGACTTTTAAACTCGATTGCTTTTTTTGTTTCTCGGTGCCCTTTTATAGTCAATTTTTTGTTGACCAAGTCCACTTGGCTCCCCTCTAACGTGGTGTCGATACTTGACTTTGCTAACAACGCCCCGATTCACCCAATTTTAACCAAAAAGAGTAATTTAAGGCCTGTATCAAATCAACACCTGTGGCTCCAATCTGTCAAGATGCCAATTGCTGCCACACTGTCCACGGACTCTGATGGATGTGATCACGAGTCGTCTGACACCAGCAGTCAGACGCATGATCGCCGCAGAAGGCTCTCTGGCTCGAAGATCCTTGTTTCAAGGGCTCTGGAAAAGAGCCTAAGCACTTCTGGGGAGTTGGCTCAGTTTGGTGACATTGATAACGAGGGCACTTGTGCCTGGTTTAAGGATGGCGCCCGCGAAAGGGGGTCGTCTAAATAGATCCACACGTTTGTACATAGTTTACGGGGGTCATAATGGGGATCGAGAGGGGGGGGATTGTTTAGTTCATCTGTCACAAGTTGTGGGCGTATGATTTTGTGGGTCAGCTTCTTCAAATGGAAGGGTCACAACTCGTCTTCCCGCTTCATGAGGCACGAAAAGGAATTTAGTATATGGAAAAGAAAAAAGAAAGAGCCTGCTGGTAGTGGAAAGAAAAATTAGGTGCGGACAAAAGTATGTCTTCTTGCTTTGGGGTGGTTGGGAGAAGTAAGGGTTTCAGCCTCGTCAACTGAGGGGACTCTCCTTCTCCCGCGCGTCTTCGCAACGTAGGACGGACATCAGAAGGCTAAAATAAAAATTATAAGTTCGGAAGAAGGTTTTGCACGTGCAATAAAAGGCACTCTTTTTCATTCCTCAACTACTCTTCATCGATAGAACTCAGCGTAATAGCAATCTCCGACCCCAGTCATACCCACGACATCCACCCTACGTACATCTGTACTAAATTCTCGCTCTTTGTGGCCTCCGTGATCATTTTGTTGACCTGGCCTTCGACGCCCAACTCCAAAATGCTGCCTATCTCATCATCCCTACTCTTTCCTGTCCCCCCATCGGTCCGCTGAATCCTCGTAAAGTTTGGGTTCTTGAGGTTGTAGACTCCCCTCAACCGCCCGTCGATGATACTTATCTGCTTTCTCGCGAGGTTATTCTCCTCCTCTCCTGCTACCTTAACGCTAGAGGCCACCGACGAGCCCCTGCCCCTTTCCGCGGTCTTTTTCCACACAATAATTGGATCCCTTAAGAAGGGCTCCAACACGCTCAGCAAAAGCTCTCGCTCCTCCCTCAGTATCTTCATGCAGCTGATCATGCTTCCTCTGAACGCTCCCTCGTATCCTGTTGGTCCCATAGCATCGACCATATTCTGTGTCAAACGAAACGGGACCACCTCAGGTCTAGCAAGCTGCAGCCCCTTGTCAAACAAGCAATCGAAATCGACGTGGACAACCCCTCCAGAAGATACATCGACCAATATGTTCTCGCTGTGCCGGTCCCCCAGTCCCAGTATGTGCCCCACGGCACTCCATGCGGCCGCCGTTCTCGTAAACCTGCTCCTTGCCTCGAACCAGCTGTGGGGATCGCGAAACTTTTGCACGAACCACCAATACATGACGGGGGGGTAATTCTTCAGGAAATGCTGCTTAAAATGTTTGCCAGCATTGAATAGCTGTCCTTTTTTCACGTAAAGATCCTGGCACCGCAGGAAGGTGTCCCTCAAGCCGTGGTCGCTGAAATCGGCGATTCGAAACCCCCTACCTTTCAGGCTGTGTTGAGGAGCCTGCGGATTGTAAGTGCTCGTCACCAAACTTCTAAAGCTCTCCGTTTTCGGCACCCACTCGAGTATTCCGCAGTCTTCGCTCAAGCAAGTCACGCTGAAAGTGCGCAGCGAGAGCTGCCTCCCTGCCTTTCCCTTCTCGGCCAGTAATCGGTTCACGACGTTGTTGAAGTCCTGTACCCTCGCATCTTTGCGCAAATCTCCCTTGGCCTCCTGCTTGATCAAAAAGTGCATTTCGCCTAAGTCGCCCGGCTGGCCCACGTCGTTGCCCTTTTCTTTCCCACTTTTTGCAGGGGACCTCCTTTGACCAATCCCACCACCTCCCATCTTGCCCGCAGCCCCTTTCCCAATCGCATATGCGGTGAGTTTTTTTGGTTTGGCCTTACTGTGCATGACTTTAACGTGCGTGTTGAAGTCCCTCATGATAGGTACGCTGCTAGGAAAGGGGTCGACGACGCCGCAGTTACGCTCCATGTCCCTTCCAGCCTTCATATTCCTTGCAAAACTGGCGCTCAACGCATTCTGGACGGGAGGAACAAAGTCGCTCAGCTCAATGTTCCTTGCCCTGAAGGGTTTAACCACAAACTCGGACCTCGAACGTCCACTCTGGTCAGGGTTTGCGCGTGCCATATCGATCAAATATTTGAACAGGGTCTTGCACTCATTTAATAGGTCTCTCATCTTGGTATCGCCACTTTTTTCCAGGTCATTGGCCGCCAGTTTGAATATTTCGTCACCATTTTCAACCCGCTGTTTGTCCTTGCTGTGTTTAAGAACCGCGAGCGACCAAAGCGCCTGCTTCGGGTAAGCAGTCAAGACCCTACTTAGAATCAATTTGACGCACTTTACGGTGCTCTTGTAGCGGTGTTGGAGCCTGCTGAGAATTTGGGGGATGGCTGTGTAAAAGCTAATGTAGGGAATCTCCCTATTTTTTGTCGCATCGAATATGAATTGGCACAACGTTCTTTTTGCGTCATGTAAATGCGAGTTCTGGTGAAGGAGGTGAGGGGTTAGACAGGGGTGGGGGTGGAAAAGGAGGGAAGTGAGGGAGGAAAAGGAGGGATATGGGTGTGGGTGGTCTCTCACCTTACTCTTGCTGTCAGTGCTGGCAGTACCTGCCCTCCGAACGGCTCGTGATCCCCTGGTCTGATTTGTCCCCTTCCGAGAAGCAGAATCCTCGTTCGCAGTAGACACACTGCCATCCTCGAGCGATGTGTCTTCCGGCAGATTAGTGAACTCAAAGAATAACGTAAGCAATCTCGGCAAAGCCATATACAAATGCTTGTCGCCGCATTTGAGAGCTTCAGTATACTGGATCACGGCCTCTTTCATATATTTCTGGCACATTTCGTCCGTGGAAAGTAGTATTTTCCTTCGAGTGTCAGCGTTCGCATTTGCTGCCGACGTCGCAGAGGCGGCCATGTCACCGACTCCTCCGTCCCCTCTCATGAGTGCCAAGCAACGACTTTCCAAAAGAGAGTCGAGATATTTTGCGTAGCTAAAGTGCGACCGTTCCCATTTAGGCCAATTGTTGATCAAGGTATTGTACCGCTCGGCTATTTCGGTTCCCATTGCCATGCCACTCTCGACAAGCCACTCAGTTCCTGCCAAGTGAGCACTGCCCTTGTTCGCATGGTCCTTCGAATCGCTGAACTGCACAATTCGAAGCGCTGCAGAGCTTTCCCCGATGTCGTGCTTCAACTTGGCAAACTCGAGATCGATCTTCTCTTTATTGACTCCCCCTACCTCATTCCCAAAAGCGATTCTCGCGTGCGCCAGAGCAGGACTCGCCAAGTGAAACATGCTGCTCTTTCTGGCCAGCTTGGCAGTTGTCATCCACAGCTCACCCTCCAACTCGTTCTTCTGGGCGATACGGGCGAGTCCCAGGCGGACGTTGACGACAACACCCCTCCCGACAAATTCGTTATTTGTGATTTCGAGGCGGCTGTTCCAGTGCTTGCCGAACGCCCCTTCGTATAAATTATTGACGACGTCGTCATGGTTCATATTTCTGCCCCCCCAAATGATCTGAGGGATTGAGTGTTCGATCTCGGACAGGGCGTGCAGTTTGAGCAGACTGGGGTAACTCCGGAGATAGCTCTCCCTCGCGGTGTTGGCCAGCGTTCCAACGGCTGCACTTCGAGCCTCGTCCAGCGCAGATTTCACTTTCTTCCCGTCCTTCTCGTGCAGTCCGAGCATGGCTTTCCCCACACAGAGTTGATACAAATCGTCGGCATCCACATTCTTTATCCCCCTGACACTAGCGTGCTGATCGATGAGTTCATCAAGAAGCGGCCAACGCTGGAGTCTCCAGGCAGCTTCGACTGCCGAGGGTAAAAGCTCTGTTTCGTCCCCGCTCCCGTGCTGTGGTTTTTTCTGCATTCCTCCGACCTGGTTAAGCACCGACTCAAGCTGACCCAGCTCTAGCATACTTCGGAGCATTCCCCTCTCGAGAACTGCGCTTCCTCCGGTGGTACCCAGGCCATTATTTCTCCGCGAATCGTCGGTTTTCCGGGCGGTCTTGAGCTGAATTGCCTGTTCGTAACTCTGCAATGCACTGGCCCAGTCGCCGCAGACTTCCTTCGCGTAGATCTCTTCCATTAAAAAGTCACCGTAACGCGTACATTCTTGGTTGATTACTGTCATGGTGTCAAAATCTAACAGCTTTCCCAAGAGTATTTGTATGTCGCTGCTGTCCTTGAGAAGTATCGGTGGCAAAGCTCCCCCAATAAATACCTCTTTCTTCATTCCCGCCCTAACAATGCCGTTGTCTTCTTCGGCGTTCATGTTGTCGTCATCTTCGTCGCAGTCGTCGTCATCTGCGGCTGGGATCCCATCGAAGTGGTCCGGGACGATCGTCTGCCTCGCATGCATCTCCAAGTATTTCAGCGCCCGCGAATAGCTACCAATCATCTTCGCGGCCTTGGCTCTCGTTCGTAGGTCTATCCTCTTGACAATTGAGTTGATCCTCTCCACAGCCTCGTCCCTAGGCCAATCTATGGGTGCAGAAACGCTGCGCTTAGAGTTGCTTTGCCTCTTGTTACTCACAGCGGATTTACCGCCCCTTATTACCCCCTCTTGCCTCTCCGCTTCGGCCCAAGTTTCCAGCACATCGAGAACGTCAAATACAATGTTGACACACTTGCTGTGCTCATCGTCACTAGATAAGGTCGAGTTGGTCCCAATGTTGCCGCAGCGCAGAACAATCTCGATCTCTTGCACGATAAATTCTTCTTCCTCGCTCTCACCAAATGTAAGGGCATCTAGCACCAGAAGCGGAAGAAGGAACTTGCAAACGTTTATCCCGATTCCCTGCGTTAAGAATATGCTGTGGCAGCTCTTGAACAGTTTCTGCCAACGGCTCCGCTCATTGTTTGCGCTCTTCCTGGCTAAGTAACGGCACCAGCGAGACAACCATAAGGAGCAAGGTAGTCCCGTGGTGAAGAACGGCGGGTGCTTGGGGGTCGAACCCCGATCGAACATCACGTAGTTACTCTTCCAAAAAGGCTCCACCTCGGCTAGTACGCCAGCATGTTCCAAAGATGTCCTCAGCCACTCACTCATTGGACCCTTGTCCGGCTTCTTCTTTTTTTTGCTGTTGTTATCTTCGGTGCTGTTCTTGTTACCACTCCCGCTGCCGTTCGAAAGAAAGCTACTGGAAGCACCATTCTGCTGGCAATTCGATTCGATGGGGGTCGAGGACTCGTTTAGGGTGTCATTATGAGACGCAAAGTCATTCAGCAAGACAAGCAGCTCCTGAATAACCAGAGCGACCTTGTCCTGCTCTTGGGAGGTTGTAGCGGATTTCAGCGCGACGACCAATAGACTAGTAAGCAGCTGGAGTGCATACTTGCACATGTGCGACTTCCATGGAGCCCTCTGTCTCAAGATCAGAGGCTCGTTATCGTTACTATCGTCGCTCATGACACTGTTGACAAAGCGGTTGGGATCGATCGCCCCTAGTTCTCCCAGGCACTCTGCTAGCGACAATTTTACATCGATCCAGTCCTCGACTGTGCACCGTTGAAGGAGAGAGCGAACCAAGTAGCTCACCCCCCCTCCACGCAAACTATTGTTGTCACCTTCTTCCTCGAGATTATCTTGGGTCTCCAATGAGATAGTCTTTTTGTTGCCGTTAGGATCGGTGCTGGCATCGATTTCGCTGTTGGTTACCTTCACGACGGTCAAAAAACGCGTGCTAGCAGCTTCCTCATTCTCAATCAACCTCCTAACTTGCAATCTATTATCTCGGAGCAACGTGGCGAGATTGTCTAGCACTACCTTGCGAACTTTGACGCTCTCGTGCTTCATCAATGAGCACAGAGATTTTAAACGCCGTTGGAGGGCTAGCTGCTGTCGAGGCGAGTCTACAGCGGCGTGATCATCGTCATAGTCCCAACTGTCGTCATCGCCTATGGTTTCGTCGCCAAAACCGTCGTCATCGCTGTCTTCGTCATCTTCACTGCCATCAATGACGATCTCGTTCCGCCGAGACCCTTTCTTGCTTTCTGAATTCCTTTCCGCCTTCTGTCTTTTTGCCGTTTTGCTCTGTGTTTCCTTTGCCCTTGTCTTCTTCTCCTTCTTCTTCTTCCTCTTCTTCTTCTTCTTCTTCTTCTTGGCCTGTGTTAGCTCGTCGAGGTCAACCCCTCCGGCCCGCAAACTAGCGCGCACAGAGTCGAGTTTGCCGCTCTCCGGAAGAAATGGTATCTGAGAAAAGTAGGGTAGGAGCTGGAGTCCGAGGAGGATTAGTGTCTGCGCCCGGTCGTTCAGCTCAGCAACTATCCAAAAATAAGTCTTACTCACCTCTTTGCTGTAACGTCCAGACACAAGAAATTGAAGGAAGTCGATGGCATTCTTGGTCGTTCTACTTTTTAGGCTGAGCCCGTCGCCATCGCCGTCGCCGTCGCCGTCGCCGTCGAAATCAAAATTGTCGCCACGTACGCTGGCATCATCATCCTCGTACAATATCGGAAAGAGAGCGACTATAATGGATGTGAGCGAATTGCCCACAGCTTCTACGTCATCCTCTAGCATGATGGTAATGAATTTGATGAGTGCCGTCACACTCAGTAGCTTGATCTGCCAGTCATTGCTGACATCGCCTATGCCACCATTGACAATGGTCAGTATTTTACTCAAATAGGTCTTGGCCTCCTTCTCTGACAGAAACATGAGCATTCCGCACAATGACCCCATGCTCTCCCGCTTCTCTTCTGTTTTTTTCGCATACCACTTCGACGTAACGGTCGATACAAGATACCTCATGAACAGCGGTGACACAAAATTCTTCGTAATGTCGGTGATTAGCTTTTGGTCTTCCACGTCAGCGACATTTTGCAGCCGGCTGATGACGTTCTCAATGTCCGCGAGAGAAAGGCCTACATTCGGGGAGACATCTGCCAGAACAAGTTGCGACTTGGCCTGACTGTCGGTTTGAGACTCGGTATAGTTTTGTGTGTTCTGTGTTGTGTTTCTCGCGGGCAAGAGGGGGTTGCCATAAGCGAAGAGAGCCACGGCCTTCAAGGAAATCGCCGCCGGTGACTGCTCGAGATCCCCATCATACTCAGTGACAAAACCCTTCGAAACGTCCCCAAGTTGAAGAGAAAGCGCATGAAAGATAGGATTTTTGTACTGACTGATCATCCTCGCGAGGTTATCCAGCTTCGAACCTGTCCGAACAATTTGGAGAAAAAATTCCAAGGGGGGCTTGAAAACGGCTCGTCCCTTTGGGAATTGAACAAGCAGCTTGATTACAAGATCCTGTGCCGTCTTTTGGTTCATCACTAAGGATCTCACGCTATCGAGGTAGTCAGGTATCGGTTCATTTAGGGCAGCAGTGAGAGTCTTTGTGAAATTGAGGAACTTTTCCAATAAGGGGTAATCCTGGTCCATCACACACTGGAATATTATGTCCGATGTATGCGCTTTGAAGAATTCTCTCACAGCTAGTATGTTCTGGTTAGTCGAGCTCGCGGCGATGTATGATGTACTGGTGGAGGCAAGTGAAGCAATAGACACGGAACGGCCATTGCTGCTACTGCCATTTTGTTTTCTCCCTGGACTGCCCCTTCGACCCGGAGTGCTGGATTTCGGTGTCCTTGCAACGGCGCTGGCGGCAGTGCCGCTAACAGTACTACCCTGCGTTGTAGTACTGACAACGCCCCCGTTGCCAGTTATAAAGGTATCGAAAAAATCAAACAGATACGAGTCAGTAATGTCTGAGGGATCCTCGAAAGGAAATGTGATTACATTCAGAAGCTCTCGAACGACCCCTGGCAAAATATTACTCGACCGATTCGAACACATTGTCCTCAACGGAACAGACGCATTCAGATTGCAGAGGCAAAGGTAGGCTAGACCAGAGGCAGAGTTGTTGTGGTCAATATTGTCGGCACTCATCCAGGTGACGATGAGGCGCCTGAGACACTGGAAAAACACTGCTTGGTTGGTTGAATCCTTGTGATCCACTTTGCTCGAGATTGCAATATTTGTGAGAAATCTCAGGCCGCAGAGCTGTCTTTTCGCCACCACGCCGTCTTCTTCCTCGTGAATGTCTTCCTCGTCATCCGTTGAAGATGAGCTCTTGGCCTGTTTGGCGCGGTCTTCGTCTGCTGTCGCCCCCGTGTCGGTACACGTTCCCGTCCCCGTCGTTGTGTAATTCAGAGACGTGAACCGAGAGGAAAAACCCAGTTTGCAGCTTTTCACTAATGCGGCATCGACATACATAAAAAAAGCATTCATCATTGATGTGAGGGCAGCATCAGTTAAGGTCGCCGAGCCATCCGCCAAATCCTCTGGATCGGCAAAGAGAGACTTGAGAAGTGCCGAATCGTTCGCCAGCAGGGTCGCGCCACAAGCCTTTACCGCACTTTCTCGAACAGTTTCGTTGCCGTCTAAAAACGCGCAGTGCAGCAATTGTAGAATGGGCGAAAATGTCCCCGGGTGGAGGGGAGTCGACTTGGCGCCGTTGACCTCACCGACCCTATTGTTGGCGGCTCCCCATTTTTGGAGAGTTCGGTTGTCATTCTTGCAGTAGGACTTGAGGCAATCGAAGGTGCAAAGACGCAGCGATGTAAACAGCAAAGTGTTCATATACAGCCTCAGATTAGGCTTTGTGTTAGCCGTGCCATACGTAAAGTATTTCGATTTGCTGCTCAGAAAAGGCTTCAAAAAGAGTTCGGCAGAGCGAGTAGAGAAAGGTCTAGGGAGAGTTTTGCGGTCTTCTGCCGGAGGCGAAAATCTCGTGAGAAGGGCAGTCGGGAGGGGGAGGGGATTCTGATGCAGAGGTAAGGCGAAACAAAACCTGCAAAATTCTACGCAGGAGTCTAAGAAGGGGGAAGAGTTATTAGCGTTGGAGCGCAGGGTAGCCAGCTCTTCAACAAGACCAGTCAAATTGGATATCGAGCGGAGAAGAACGTTGGTGGTGATTAAGTTGGAAGAATTTGTCACGTTGAGCGCCTTGTCCAATTCGCTTCGGTAAAATGAGCGATAAACCCACGGCAAAAGCAAATCGGGAGGTGTCGCTGTCGTGCTGAGGATATTGTGGACAAGGAGAGGCAGGCACCCAAGAATTGCGTTTTTCAGACTATCTTCCTCCGCGCAACTGTAACGAGGAGCGGGGGAGTTGGAGTTGGAGTTGGAGTTGGAGTTGGAGTTGGAGTTGGAGTTGGAGTTGGAGCGAGAGGAGACAAGGAAGAGATTTTGGGTAAGGTGAGAAAGCAGGTCAAAGCAGATGGTTGTTGTGGGGGTATGGTGTGGAGAGGGAGAGAGAGAGAGTCACTCACCTGTCAAACAGACGCTTTGAAATCGACTTTATTTCCTCAATGCCCCGTTTGTGGCGTTTGATTACAGCACTCATTAAGATGCGACTGGACGCTTCGAAAGATTCATTGCCTTCGAATTCACTGTCTATTTCATCCTCAGTCACCGGCGAGGCGCAGGTTAAGAAGAGAGCTCTTACAAACAGTGGTACCGCATTCGTCTCTACGTCCA
>Ga0115557_1002592_pt1 | contig 12073 bp, 11 predicted proteins | sample COGITO_mtgs_1104_FD_87280 | JGI IMG/M metagenome (GOLD analysis project Ga0115557, IMG submission 87280) | Pelagic marine microbial communities from North Sea - COGITO_mtgs_110421 | ecosystem: Environmental > Aquatic > Marine > Epipelagic | place: Germany:Helgoland, sampling site Kabeltonne...
CACTTGTCACTTGTCACTTGTCACTTGTCACTTGTCACTTGTCACTTGTCACTTGTCACTTGTCACTTGTCACTTGTCACTTGTCACTTGTCACAACCAATCGCTCACATCTTTTTTGCAGGGACTGGGTACGCCATAGGTGCACTATGCGCATCACAGAGCTGGAAACTCATCGGACGAAAGTGCGGGCAACGTATTCCGTTCATCGAGAAGAAATTTGCCTTTGTGGGGGGGCTATTGATCTGCTTTGGTTGCGTGTTTTTTTTGCGGTTTAGCACATACAGCAAGGGGAAGGTGTCGCACCAGGCCCTTATGTGGGTTGGAACCACAATACTGGGAATGGGGGTTATTTTCTTCCAGACGAATCTTGAAGTTGTTTATAGCAAGGTGATAACAGATAAATTTGAGGAGGTGAGAATGAACGACGCGAATCGCGAATCACGAGTTTATGCGCGAATCACGAGGGAGCAAAGGTCAAACAATACAATCCAGTACATCCAATTCATAACACTCGTTCGCAAAGGTCGGTCGAAACCACGGTCTCTTTTTGGGCGCTTACCAGATCTCAGGGAGCTTGAGCAGGTTTCTAGGGCCAGTTATTGGCGGTAGTTTACTATTTCCGGTGGTCAGGTGAGTTTAATTTGGATACGTGCCTCCCACCGAGCCAACACAGGAAAGCCGGCCCCTCACATCTGATGCTAATACATCTGATGCTAATATCTCTTGCCAAACTGTTGGTCTTGGGCAGGACTTACGGCGGCGGAGAAGTTTACCAGACTGACAGTGCATTGGAGAACTGTCCACCTGATGGCTGGCCCTGCTACGAGAGTGAACGTAACCGAGGATGCAATAACAACAAGGACATTTACTGCGATTTGCCGTCCACACAGGTAAGAGATTAGAAAAGTGTTTTCGGGGTGATAGAGAGGCAGGCGCGAGCGCACGGAAATAGCTTTCAGGGAGCACAAAAGCGCTAATACTGGCATTTTCTGGCACTCAGTGCAATTCCACTACAGTCCCACCTCTGAGTCAAGTTTGCTGCTTCACCACCTCTCACTACTACATTGAGAATTGCGAAGTTGCGCACAACAACGTAACGATCTCGACACTCTTGGTCTGCGGTGCCTTAGCTGTCTATACGATGCGCCATTACTTTAGAAATGTTGCAAACTACCCCTGCTGCATAATAGCGAGCGATACGGCTGCGAACAGAGAAATCGACGAAACTAGTATGGAGGTCGGCATGTTGCCATCAAACGTGTCACGTAGCCATTCTTTTGATAGCTTGTTACTTATCGAGATGGAGGAAAAGAAGGTGAAATGGGACGAGGACGGATTTGTGGATATCGAAAACGACGAGGAGAGGGAGGGGAAACTGCCGGTGAACAAGCGAGCGAGGGCCAATACACTGTCCTGATTTTCTCATCTTTAACCCGTTTTACATTTGAAATGTCCGGATTTTGTTCTATATATCATAGTAGATCCGGACATTTCAAATGTAAACGGGTTAAAGATGGTTAAAAATCAAAGTTTTGAGGAGGATGTATTTCCGTTTTCCTTCACCTGCCTCTGGTCAAACAATTTTCAAAATTTAAACCCTTTATATAGATCACCCCCATTACGCATGTATCGTATTTACAGTTCGGTAGCATCAACTACTTCATATTTGGCGAATAAGTTCTCTGGTTTACTCATGGTCTTAAATTCGAGGTTGTTGCCGCTAGGGTCTTTAAAAAACATGGTCCACTGTTCGCCAGGCATGCCTTCGAAACGTTTGTGGGGTGGAACAATGAATGTCACGCCGGCGTCCGACACACGCTTCGCAAGCGTGTGGAATTCATCCTCCTTCAGGGCTAGCCCAGTGTGGGGCACAGGCACCTCATCACCATCGACAGGGTTGAAATAATCCTGGCATCGATAGTCGTTGCCCACCCAGTGCGCCACAATCTGGTGCCCGTGAAGCGAATAGTCTTGCCACTTGGCACTGCTGCGACCTTCGATGCATCCAAGGATTCCACCGTAAAAATCTTTGGCAGCTTGCAGGTCGTGAACCGGGAAGGCATGATGGAATGGTGTGCCAGGGGCAGGTGGAGTCAGGATCTCAAAATCGACTACCTTCTGATTACATTCGGTGCCAAACAGTGATTGAGCGATCAGGAGAATCGAGAGAATGCGGACCATCTGGTTGGGATGGAATTGAAAGAGAGGGTGATGCTTAAAAGCTGTAAAGCTAATCGATTATATTTTTTATCTGGCAGGAGGAAAATTAGTTGAGGACGACAGCCGAAGGATAAAGGAGTGTCCTAGAACTTTCAGCTGCTTTCTAAAATGAATTTTTGCGAAAGTTCGAAACTTTGGACCAACAATTTTAAGAGGCTCTCTAGTTAAAGCATCTCGTGCACCAAAAATCTACTCAACCGATCTCTACATAGTATTGAGGATGCCTCCCAACACTTCTAAGCAGGGAAACGATGTTGATGACATTTCCGACAAACTCAGTGTTGAGAGACAAGAAAGAATGAAGGACAGTGGTTTTGTTTGGAGTTACTCAGACGAAGTGAGTGGCTTATCCGCGAACTTCACTTACGCAAAAGAGCGTCGTGAATTTTTGGCCTTCTCTTGTCCACAGGAAACAACTTTTTGTTGTTGGAGTCAGCACAGCTGGCAAGGGTCAAAACGAAGGCCCGCAGAAGGCCTGCTCGCGATAATCCGGCCGCCACTAACGCTAACCCTGTACACTCTCACGTTTACTTTACTTTCACCCGTAGCCTCACGCCACGCGCCGCAAGCTCATCACCACTGCTCACCCCGAGGTCAAGAAGTTGTTTGGGCCCTGCCCGCAGACAAAGTATAAAGTTGCACTTAGTGTCTTTATCCAGCTTCTCTCTGTGCATCTACTCCAGGGTGCTTCCTTCTGGACAAAGGCCTTCTGTTGTTACACCCTCAGCGGCAGCATTAACCACATGATGACGCTTGCGATGCATGAGCTCTCTCACAACCTCGGTCACAAGCGTGTAATAGTGAACCGCTTTCTTGGATTCTTTGCCAACGCCCCCATGGGAATCCCCGCGTCGGCCAGCTTTAAACGTTACCACATGGAGCACCACAGGTTTCAGGGCGAGGACGTTGTCGATGTTGATGTTCCCACTGACCTTGAGGGTGTCGTGTTTCACAACACGCCCTTGAAAATTTTGTGGTGCTTTCTGCAGCCTGCCTTTTATTCATTGCGTCCCATGTTTGTGAACCCCAAAGATCCCAGATTCTGGGAATTTGTCAACTATGGAATTCAATTATCCTTTAATGCCGTCATTGTCTATTTCTATGGATGGGGCGGCTTGGCCTACCTTGTCTTTGGGACATTGTTAGGCATGGGACTGCACCCTGTCGCAGGACATTTCATTGCAGAACACTACGTTATGAACAAGGACCAGGAGACCTACAGTTACTATGGGCCGCTCAACTGGTTGTGCTTTAATGTCGGTTACCACAATGAGCACCATGACTTTCCTTTCATTGCCGGGACAAAACTGCCGGAAGTCAGAAGGCTTGCGCCTGAGTTTTATGATGACATTCCCCACTATCACAGCTGGTGGAAAGTAATTGTAGATTACATAGTCGACGAAGATGTCGGGCCGCTGGCTAGGGTCAAGCGCGTCACCATGACGAAGGCAGAGCAGGATGAGCTCAAGGCCAGGGGAGGATTGGTGATGTGAATGGATTTGCTGGGATGGAGATGGCTGGGATAGTTATAGATTTTAATGCAGTGCGCAGTGCGCAGTGCGCGCGAGAGAATAACCGAATGTAACTTTTGCACATTGGATTGGCGTATTAGTTCATTAAAAGTGGCCCCCAGTTTCTACAGTTCAGGGTGGTGTTCGTTACTTTCGTAGAGAGCCAGAGCGTCATAATAACCATCCGCGACGTCGAAGAAGTATTCCAGAACGCTCAAACGATCTTTTGATTGGGCATGCACTTTCTGCATCTTCGATTTCAACCTTCGCCTCTGTTTTTTGTCATCGGGCCATTCGCCGAGGTTCGTCAGCACACTGATGTCGCTCCAAGAGTGACGAACCCACTGATCTACCCCCAAACGGATGTTCTTTTTTACCGATGTCGAGGCAATGAGCCTGGATGCTGCCTGCGATGAGACTATTATCACAGACGGCTTAAAATGTTCGATGTTGTTGAGATTGTAGTCGCTGAAAAAACCGTTGAGTGTCAGAAAGTCATCGGAGAGAATCTTTGTAAAGATCTCCTCGCCTCCTCGGCTCGTCTGATACAATCCGTCATGATCCCAAATGATTAGACCCTCAACGCTCGCAAGTTGGGCCACTCGGAGCTGTTCTAGGATTGGCCGATTGTCGCTGAAGATCAACAGAGAGTGTTTGTTGAGATCACTCGTGTCTGTTCCTCCGTCGACGGCTATCAGCTCAAGCGGGCGATTAGCATCTAGCGGGAGGTATCCTCCCAGATGATGTGAGATCCCCTCAGAAAATTTTCGACCGTTCAATGTCAAAAACTCGAAGAGCGTACCGCCTCCGACATCATCACTACTGACAACGATGTGCCCAGAGACGACATTCTCGGTATCGCGGCGTTTGACCAAACGATCAAAAGGCATACTCTCACGCTCTGTCGGTCCTTGGTGGTGATTTCTGTGCCGCGACATTTTCTTTTCCCCGTCCTCACCCGTCGTCTGTTCGTTTTGCACCGAGCGTGAAGAGAATAGTTGTGGAAGTTAGCTAATGTTGGTTGTTCTTAGTTCTCCGCCGCGCAGTGTGCCGATTGCTGACAAATCGCATTTACGCCGCCCCCCTCGTTTCAAGCCTCTTTCGCTTCAAGCATACCCACCTCAGAAGACGTCAATTTTTCGCCACCCGAAACAGCATTGCTGTTTTTGTTGTCGTCATAATCATCATCGTCGTCGTCATCTTCGCCTCGACTATCATCAAAATCAGAGAAGACATCGATCTCGTAAATACTTTCGTCCTCTTCTCCTTCAATCTCGGCCTTCTCTGCAGCCAAAGCCGCAACAATTTCTGCAGTCGATATGGTGGTTATCTCATCCTTGTCACCTTCCAAGGTGTGAGCGCTCTTTTGCCCCTTCGATGTCTTTGCACGGACCTTATCTAGCACCTTTTTGTTATGAGCAGCTTCTTTAAGGTCCTTTTCAAACTCAGCTGCAAACCTCTCGTGAAAGCGAGCGTCCTCTCCGAGACATTGTTTCGAAATCGCAAGTCGAGCATGGAGCCCGCGGTGGTGAGCTGTGGACGAATCAATAATCTGCTTCCCATCGGCACTGCTCACCATCACCACAGGCGATTCCATGTTATGTGAGAGCAACTGCGGGTCTGTTGGCATAACGAGCCGCTTGTTCTCGTGGTTGATGACAATTACACCTATGCCGCCGCCTTCCTCAACATTAAGGCTCTTCAGTGCAAAGCTGCAACTACCTCTGCGGACTACAACATAAGCTCCCTTGAAGCTGTCATCACCGTCGGCGGGGGGTACGCAGTTGTCCGCTGGCTCTGCGAAGACGACTCTCTTGGGGAAGCAATCTTTAGTCAGCCCACTGTAGTCGGCTATAGTCACTATCACAGAAAAAAGTACAAGGTGGCCCTCCATCACATCCAGATGCCCATCGTTGTGTTCATACTTCATGTGGCGCTCAATGCTCTCAGTGTAAGTTTCGTGCAGCTGCTTGTCACGTTCACTCCCGAGATCGCCTTTTCGCTCTCGAAACGTTAACTTCTGGGCGTACCTTATGAGGTTCTTTGCGTCCGCTAAATTCTCCACAATTAGGTCATCAACAGCAACGATCCGATCGCCCTCGCGAACACCAGCTTCTTCGTAGATCCAAGGATGATCGCCTTTCTTCGAAACTTCGAATGAGATCACCACAAGCTCGTTAGACAAGCGGAAACCAAGGGGGAGGGGGTTGTGAGGGTCTTGGTGCACAAAAACGTCATAAAGAGATCGATCGTGCTCTCTAAGCACTCTGTGCTTGTGACGAGGGGCAGTATGATGATGCGCAGGCATGCCCGCTGCATTTTTCTCAGGGTTCTCACTTCTTTTCTTGTCGTCGCTGCTGCCACCAAATGCTTCATTCTCTGGGGGGAATATCACAAATACAAGAAGAAGAAGCACCAGAAGTTGCGGACAAGTCATGATGACGGGGATGGAAAAAACCTGATGTTGCGTGCGAGTTGTGTTCCAAAACCTTGTTTCCAAAACAACTTGGAGTGTGGGAACCCGGGCAGACCTGTGGTGATGTTCGAAGGCCAAAGACGGACCGTCTAAGGCCGACGGGGGGGAGGCAAGAAGATAGAAGGTTTCAAAAGATGGCGAGTTTGACCCTAAAATTTCATTTCTGGGGTGACATAAGGTAAAGGTAAAGTTGTCTAGGTCGGGAAAAAAAAAGAGAAAGAAAAGAGAAATCAGAATTAAAGAGCAAAAAAGGAACAGAAAAGAGAGAGCAAAACGTGACGAAGAGGCGAAAATACCAATAGTATCGCCGAGCCGACGTTTTCCCCTTTTGTCTTTCTCATCTACTCTCTCTCTCCGCTTTTGGAGGAGCCAACATCCTCAACATTTAACTCCAACTCAACTCTCCCTTCTTCTAGTGACCATCAATTGTCATGGCCGATAAAATAGCTGATATAGAAGTTGCCAACGTGAACGAAGACGCTGAAGAGGTGAAGGCGATCATGAAGAACAAACCCGTGTATAAAATTGGAGAGAAGAAGAATAAAATTTCCCCTGTGGTTCCAGACGCTACTACGACCCCCCCGCCTCAGCGAGAGTGTGTTGAAGAGCAGCAGAGCATTGATACAATACTCAAGGCGAAGCAGGAAGATGCTGCAAATCTTCGAAGAAAGCGAACTACAATTATCCAAGACCGCATCAGACAGTCGTACATTATTCAAGGGAAAGACCCGGAGGCCGTGTCACAGGAGCAAATAGAGGAAGACGCCGGAAATGCCTTCCATTCGATGTGGAGTGGTCTTGGCAGCCTCTCAAAAAGTGGCAAGGTACTTGTTCAAGGGGCTTTGGAAAAGGTGGAGAACGTTACCAGCAAGGTCGAGGGCAAGATGAAGGAGGTTCATGTTTACCCCTCTGAGGTTTTAGAGAGGGTGACGTCCGGTTTCCCGAAGAAGAAATACGCCGCACTACATGGCAGCTTGCTGCCTGTTGCCGACCAACTCTACCACATAAACAAAAAAATAAAGGAAGAGGGCATGAAGCTGGACGAATTTGAGGGTATCAATCCTCCCGGCGACCAGGACCAGAAAGACGAGATAACAGAGAGGGCCGAGAAAGAGAATGAGGGAGACTCACAGGTAAAGGAAAACTCGCAACCAATCTCGGGCAGCGATGTACCAAGAGAAGAACAGACCATTACAATCCGCGCAGACACGAACAAGAGCGCGGTCGCACTGGGTGGGACATTCACCATTAGCTACTCCGGTGCAACGACCCCTGACTTAGGATGCAACTGCCCTGCTGAGGTTATATTCGAAGAGGTACAGGCTCTACCGACCATGAAAGACGACGGACTTATGTCTGTTGAGCAGACAATTGACAAGACGAACGAGAAAGCATGGCGATTTAAGTTCGACACTGAGGCAGGCGAGCTCCCGATGCTCGAAGTGGATGATAACAAATTATCTGGCACCAACGCGACCATCAAGGTTACGACAAATCACGACAAAGCGAATAAGGAGATTAATACGGCGAAGAGAAAGGCCCGTGCAACGCAGAAAATCAAGCATAGTAAGAATGTTCTGAGGGCATTGAACCTTAGTGGAGATGAGGTTGACTACTTTTATGGTGCTTTTTGCGAAGCTGGGAAGGACCAGAACAATGAGAACGGGGCGATAAAGCAGATCAGCTTGGACGAATTTATTAAATGGTTGCAAATAAACGCCGGCCGTGGCTCAAAACTTCACGAGATCGACAAGGATTATGAGTTTTTGGTGAACATGATCAAATCTATCCATTACTTTGACGTGAAGGAAGCTCAAAGGAGGTTCAAAAAGAACGAGGGAAAGCGGAGGGTGAAACGAGGTGAAATAACCGAGACTCAGTTAGCAGAAGAAAAGGTAAAGGCAAATAAGGTGGATGATCATCCGAGGGATGAGAGCGAGGAGGACGAAAAGAAGTCCCTGCAAATGAAGTACTTTGGCTATATGATTTACATGACTTTCATCGATTTTGTTCTGGTGACGTGGTCATTTTTATCTTTGAGCGAGGACATGATGGCAATGCAAGCGTGGGAATTTTTGGAGATTGGATACCTTGAGAGGGACTTTTTGGAATGCAAGGTGGAAGAGGAGCACGCGATTCAACTTGTGCGCTATTTTCAGCCGGAGAACAAAGGAAATAGTAATGTCGATTGGTCGAAGAAGAGGACTAAAGAGGGCCTGAATAAGCGAGCTCAAAAGGTTCTCGACTTAATAAAAGATAGCGCCTTGGTCAAGAGAGAAGAGGACGGGAAGGAGGTATATTTGGGGAACTTTTTCAGCATCTGTAAAGTCAACAGAAGCTTCACCTTCCAAGTCTGTCGCTTGCAATTGGACATCAGCACATTACTATTGGGGACCAACTTCTGGAAGCGGCAAAAGGCATGGCGAGAGAAACGATTCGGGCTCAGCAATTTGCACAACGTTTTGAACGGCAGCTATACGGATCCAGCAGTCTTCCGTCCGATGGACACCAAGACACTGGAAGCCGAGAAGCGGGCAGAGGATTGGTGCGCTGAGAATTTGGGGGATGAGACCGACAGCATCGCACTGCAAACAGCAACGGAACGGCAGACGGAGCAACTTTCCAAGATAGAGTTGGAAGAGAAGCAAAAGTTGCTGGAGAAGGAGGCAAAAGAACAGTTCATTCAGGCCGAGATTGACAGCGGCACCCGTCGCGCGAGCTGCGTGGCCGAGGAGATGGAGGACCAGGCGCAGGCGGTGATCAAAGAATTTCGTCGGAAGAAGAAGGTCCGACAGCTTGGAACGGCGATCCTGCGCATCGACAAGAAGGTCGCCAACGGCGAGAGATTATCAGAAGAGGAAAACTGGCTTTTTGCCAAGGCGAATGCTCAAGCGAAAGCTGGGAACAGGCTATATGCGAGGGAGAGTAAGGTTGTTAGGGGAGAGGTCAAGAAAGAGTGGGGGCTCTCTCGACCCAATGGTGCCGCCGGCGACGATATTCTTGAAGACGACGGGGAGGAAGAAGGCGAGGAGGAAGACGACAGCATCCCTGTTGTCCAAACAATCGCAGACAAACGACGCGCATTAGCTTTGAAGAATGGGGGCAAACAGCAGAGCAAATTCGACTACATGGGAAACATCCACGAAGCAGACAGAAATATCTCTGACATTGACGACCAACAGAATAAGGTCAGGATTAGGATGCTGCTCAGAGAGGGCCAAGAGAAGTAGACGAAGAAAGAGGCCTTCTCTGAAATACCAAATTGACTAATAAAGGTTGGGTTGTTGGTTTCGTGTCCAAAATAAAAATCTCTACTGCTTGTTTTAATCCGCGGCCTTCGCCTCTTTCACGAGATCCTGAAGCTCCCCGCTCTCGTACATTTCTGTAACAATGTCACAACCACCAACAAACTCGCCGTTCACGTACAGCTGAGGGATGGTCGGCCAGCCAGCAAACTTCTTCACCCCCTCCCTGATTTCATTATACTGCAACACATTCACAGAAGCAAAATCAATCTCCAAGTCCTTGAGAATTTGAACGGTCTTGGCGGAAAACCCGCACTGCGGAGCAGAGGGCGATCCCTTCATGTAGAGCATCACATGATTGTCCTTCACATGGCCAGCAATCATTTCCTGGATCTGCTCGTCCTCGGTGGGTGCCTTGCGTTGCGGCTCGAAGTCACTGTCAGAGTCCCTCAAGGGAGCAGTAGCGGTCAAAAAAGTACGGCTCGTCAAGCGGAAGCTCGCGCGGCTGGTCACGCCGCGAGTTACTGCGCAGGGCCCAAAAGAAAGGGGAGGAGAGGAACACGAGGCAGAGGAAAAAACCGCTCTCCGAACGGCAAGTCGCCCATTATTCACAATTCGAGCAGCTGAATGCATGATTGACCTTGGACGGACAACGAAAAATGTTCACGTCCTAATTTTACTGTCTTCCTTGACGATTCGGTCGTGGCGAGCGTGTGTGCGAAGGAAATAGTAAAAGCAGCTAATTTCGATAATTCAGAATCGTCGATCTCACTGTGTCTCCAAAAATCATTGATAGTAGTCCAGATACAAAAATAATACAAAAAATGACGAAAATCTCCATACTGGCCGCTGTGCTTAGCGTGTCAGCAACACTCGTTGGTGGTCTTACCTTCACCTCCCGACCGGCACCACGCACCACTACCACAACTTTATTCAGTGTCGCCGATGATGTGACGAAGCAAACCGGTTATGCCGCCGGCAAGGCCAATACAGAGTTTGCCCGACGCTTTGGCCACCGCGCTGGCATGAAAGTTCCCACTGTCAGTGATTCCATGACAAAATTCACCGCTGACCTTGACCAGCCCATCAACGCATTGTACCGAAATTACGTAACGGATTTAGTCGCTACGACGCACCTCACAGTCGTCGACGCTCGCTGGTCTTATGATGCAGTTTGGGCACTTGGAATGGAGACCGTACTTGACCTCCTGCTAAAGGTGAGTTCTCTTGGATGCGGTGCGAATCTCAGCGAAGCGATCGCAATGAGCAGTGATATCCTTCAAATACAAATTACGTTTTTTTGTTTGTTTGCGCTCGCTTCCGGCCGACCTGTATCTCACAGTCAAAATTCCTTTCAACATTTGAAAAATGCAGAATTATCCTGAAAAAGATATCGCTGCTGCTATCTGCGAGTCGTTGTCTTCCACCGTCGCGAACAAATCTATGGAAACCATTCGCAGCGATGCCGCCACAATCGTTGCCTGGGCGGAGGGCAAGACAAAAGCTGAGGTAGAAAGTGCCGTCAGCGGAGAGGGAGACGGGCCCCTGGCAGCCATTGCCAAGGCAGCCAAGGCGGACGAATTCTGGCTCTACTCCCGTTTCTTCGGTGTTGGCTTAGTCCGAGTGATGGAAATTACTAAAATGGATCTCAACACGGACACCATATCCGCCCTTGTTGAGGGAAAGATGGGCAAGAGCCCCCAGAAGGCCATCAGCGACTTGGATCAGTGGAACGGATTAAAATCCAAGCTTTCTATGATGGAGACCTTGATGAAGGAGATTGAAATTCGCGAGAAGAAGAAAATGGCGGATCGTTTGGAAGAAAAGGCAGCCGCCGTCATCGCGAAGCAGAAGGTGAGTTAGGATTGAAACGCGCGCAAGCAGGGGGCAAAGAAACCAAACTTCTTGGGGTTGGTGGTGGGGAGGGGGGGCGGCGTTTCAAAATTTCCTTCTCACTCATTTCTCACAAAAACTTTACATCATACATAATTTCATTCACCATTCACCATTCACCATTCATCAACAGCGAACCGGAGATGCCGAGAAGGCGTTCGATGCTGCCGTCGCCAGCGATAAAGCGGAGGCAACTGGAACTGAAGAGGAGGCAAAGGCTGATCCCGAGCCCGCAGCACCTTCGGCTGGCGGCGAATGAGAAGGAGCGTTCTCATGTGTGGGGAGGGGTGCGGGGTGGGGGGTTGGAGGTGGTTACGATAGGCCAGATTCAATGAGCTGGAATTTCTCGTCTCTGCCTTGTATTCTACTGCGCAGGTATAATGTATCAATAAGCTGAAATATTATCGGAATTTTTTTAGGGAGGTGACAATTTACAGATGCATTCCTCAGCAAGGTCCATCGTTAGTCCAACTTGAGCATCAGTGAGAATTGTTCTGCCATGGAACTGGGCCTTGTACTTCTCGTCTTTCTCAATGCTGTCGTCGTCATCGATTGCGATCCAACGGTCAGAGCTGGAAACCTTCGCCTGCACGTATTCGTAAATCTCCCATTGCCTCACAGAGAAATTTGCAGTATTTGTCGTCTCCCAATTGGCCACACCCGCCCAGATGCCCAAGGCACTGAGACCGCTATTCAAAAACTGTTGTTTGATTTCAGTTATCGCGCCA
>Ga0115557_1002593_pt1 | contig 12073 bp, 12 predicted proteins | sample COGITO_mtgs_1104_FD_87280 | JGI IMG/M metagenome (GOLD analysis project Ga0115557, IMG submission 87280) | Pelagic marine microbial communities from North Sea - COGITO_mtgs_110421 | ecosystem: Environmental > Aquatic > Marine > Epipelagic | place: Germany:Helgoland, sampling site Kabeltonne...
ACAATGAAAACTAATGATGATTTTCATTTAGGATGTGACATTTGTACAGCATATAATTATAAAAACGATGATATTTATATAAATTGTTATAATAAATTTAAACCTCATTATGATTTTATATTTAAAAACACTAGTATCGAAAAGGCAATGAAATATTTAGTGAAACAAATGGAATATAATATTATAACTGTGATTAAATAATTTTTGTTATAATATTATATATGATTTGTAATAAATACAAGGAAAAGTATCTAAATATAAAACATATGATGCCATCCATAAATAATATAATTGGTGGTGCCAATATGAAAGAAATTTATTTTATTAGACATGGTCAAACTGAATGGAATAAAATGGGTAAATCACAAGGACGTGAAGCCGATACGGATTTAAATCAAACAGGTGTTGAACAAGCCATACAAACTGGTAAATATTTAAAAAAATATAGACTTGGAGAAAATGATTTCGATTGTATTTTAAGTTCTCCTATGAAGAGATGTAAACAAACCACTGAAAATATTTGTTCTAATATAGATTACGATGAATCAAATGTAATTTATATGGATGAACTTGCTGAAATTAAACAGGGAACATTCAGTGGCACGACTGGTGATAATGAATTAGGAATAAAATATAATAAATTAATAAAATCTGGTCTGAGTATTTATAAAGATCCAATAGAAAAATATTTGATGAGTATAGAAGAAAGTTTTTATGATACCATCATCAAAGATAATTCATTGCCTATCGAAGGATTGGAATTGTATTTTGATGAAACTTTACCTAAATTAAGACATATAATCGATTATTTAAAAAGTACTGATAATATAAAAATTCTAATAATTTCTCACAGTGCATTGTTGGAATTATTATTAAAGGAAATATTCAATTTGTGTAAATTACCATCTGGTGACACCACTAATGGTAAAAATTGTTCTATATGTTATTGTACCATTAAACACAATGAATTTACGGGTAATAATGAATTTAATATGATAACTCCACAAAATACTCAACATTTGTCATTGGATGTCGAATAATAATTGAAAAAATAATCTTGTACTAATAATAATGAACTATAACAAATATAAGAAAAAATATATTATTATAAAACATAATATGACAGCCATAAATAACGTTTGTAACCTGGGTAATTGCATATCTTGTATATCAGTGATTTGATTATTATTACAATATAACGTTTGTAACATGGGTAATTGTAACTCTTGTATGTTGGTGATTTGATTATGAGAGCAATATAACGTTTGTAACATGGGTAATTGTAACCCTTGTATGTCGATGATATTATTATTAGTACAATTCAACGTTTGTAACATTGGTAATTGTAACCCTTGTATATCAGTGATTTGATTATTATTACAATCTAACGTTTGTAACATTGGTAATTGCAATCTTTGTATGTCGGTGATTTGATTATTATCACAATCTAACATTTGTAACATAGGTAATTGTAACCCTTGGATATCAGTGATTTGATTATGATAGCAATATAACTCTTGTAACATAGGTAATTGTAACCCTTGGATATCAGTGATTTTATTATAATAGCAATGTAACTCTTCTAACATTGGTAATCTATTAACATTTGATATAGATATAATTCTACCATGTGATATATCCAAAGATACAACATTTTCATTAATTAACGCACCTTCACTTAACCACAAGTTATACTCTTTAATTGTCCATTCCATTATTGAATATAAATAATACATCATTATACTTTATAAATCAATTTTTAATCTATATAATAAATAAATTTTCATTCAATATATGATATCCAGAGTTCTACAATAGCAACATCATATTGCCTATCTAATAATTCCAACTTTACCAATTCTTTATGTTTCGTAACAGTATAATCATCTTTTTTCACTAACTCTGTTTTAACAGACTGTATGACATAACCAATTTGTTCTGTATCAGAGATTTGTATTTTAACTTTGTCATTGTAACCATTCAAACAATTTACTAACCTTGACATTCTCCCTGTATAACATTTACATAACGAATCACTAATTTCATCATTAAGTATTCTTTTAATTTCATCTTTATCTACATGGTCATTTATAATTGACAATGTAGATAGTAACAAGTCTTCAAATGTAATATTTAATGTAGAATGCAAACATTTATCATCAATATATTCTAATAACAGTTGTTTGCATGTTTCGGTAAATATATCGTCATTAACAATATAATCTTTTAATAATGACATATCAATAGTTGGTTTAATAGATATAATATTATGAATCGACATTCTAATACATTCTTGAATATGATGATTATGTACGTTTTGAGTATCTGTATAAATATTTTGCCTAGATTCGTTAATAATGTTTCTAAGATTTGGTGCTATATATTCAATTGGATTATTATTGAATTGAATTGTTCGCAAATGTTGTGTAAATTGTAACGATAGTGTTATTATTTGATTATTAGTGCAATATAACCTTTCTAACATGGGTAATTGCAACCCATATATGTCAGTGATTTTATTATTATCACAATATAACTTTTGTAACATTGGTAATTGTAATCCTTGTATATCAGTGATTTGGTTATCATGACAATATAACGTTTGTAACATTGGTAATTGTAATCCTTGTATATCAGTGATTTGGTTATCATGACAATACAACGTTTGTAACATGGGTAATTGTAATCCTTGTATATCGGTGATTTGATTAATATCACAATATAACGTTTGTAACATGGGTAATTGTAATCCTTGTATATCGGTGATTTGATTATTAGAGCAATATAATCTTTCTAACCTGGGTAATTGTATATGTTGTATGTCAGTGATTTGATTATTAGAGCAATATAATCTTTCTAACCTGGGTAATTGTATATGTTGTATGTCAGTGATTTGATTATTATCACAATATAACCTTTCTAACATTGGTAATTGCAACCCATATATGTCAGTGATTTGATTATTATTACAATTCAACGTTTGTAACATGGGTAATTGTAATCCTTGTATGTCAGTGATATTATTATTATTATTGCAATCTAACGTTTGTAACATGGGTAATTGCAATCCTTGTATATCGGTGATTTGATTATTAGTGCAATATAATATTTGTAACCTGGGTAATTGTATATGTTGTATGTCGGTGATTTGATTATTATCACAATATAACCTTTCTAACATGGGTAATTGTAACTCTTGAATATCCACAATTTGATTATTATAGCAATTCAATTCTTGTAACATAGGTAATTGTAATCCTTGTATATCAGTGATTTGATTATAAGTACAATATAACGTTTGTAACATTGGTAATTGTAATCCTTGTATGTCAGTGATATTATTATTATTGCAATCTAACGTTTGTAACATGGGTAATTGTAATCCTTGTATATCGGTGATTTGATTATTAGAGCAATATAACCTTTCTAATCTGGGTAATTGTATATGTTGTATGTCGGTGATTTGATTATTATCACAATATAACCTTTCTAATCTGGGTAATTGTATATGTTGTATGTCGGTGATTTGATTATAAGAACAATCTAACTTTCGTAACATTGGTAATCTATTAACATTTGATATAGATATAATTCTACAAAAGTTAATATCCAAAGATGTCACATTTTCATTAATTAATGCACCTTCACTTAACCATAAATTATACTCTTCAAACGTCCATTCCATTATTGAATATAAATAAATACATCATGATGCTTTATAAATCAATTTTTAATCCATATAATAAATAAATTTTCATTCAATATATGATATCCAGAGTTCTGCAATAGCAACTATGGTATGTGATATGTATATGCAAGATTCTCAATTTGGCGATTATAAACATTTATCAAGTTAATAATAAAACATGTTATTAATACAATTATTATACTATTGGTATACTTTGTTTAAATAGTACAATGCAAACTAATAATACAGATAATGATTTTGATTACTATTGCGATATTTGTTATACATCACCTATAAAAACAGTATATAGTTATGAAGAGAATGAGGCATGATAATAATATTTATTCTAAAAATACGGATAATAATAACTATTCGGATCAAATGACACTTATGTGCGATGATATGTTTAGGAAATAATAATTGAAAACATTTGATTTAAATCATTATACATAGTTTATATATAATGAAGATTACGCCAAAAATACCATTTCGACAGCAGCATGTATTAAATAGAGATCTAGTTATAGAAATGTTAAAATATGAAGATTATTATGGTCGTGGACAAGGCCAACACATTTATACTATTTTTACAGATCATGATTTAAAGCCATCAAGATGTATCAATAGACACGTACTAATTCATTTTGGATTTGATTCGAGTGATACAAGTGTAGCAACATACAGAACTATTTTTAAAAACTACTATAATTCACCAGATGATTATGACAAAGAAGTATTAGATTGTGTGTATTATATGAAAAATAACAAATGTGTTTATTATAATTTACCAAAGTTTAAAATAGGTGATAAATTAATTAATCATCAGCTCTTGCATTTAAATGGCGAATCTACTAGTCTTTTTCAAGCTATAAATTCATTACGACCATTTAATCATATTTTATTGTGTGCATTTTCAACTTCCTGACCTCCATTCCTTCAGCGCAAAAGACTTTTGTTTTCTATGGCTGAAGAAATGAAGCGCAATCACATTGCATTAATATTGATTCATATTGATGAAGCACATAGTGATGACATGTGGCCAATCAATTTACCTGATAAACCACAAAGTCATACATGTATTGAAGATAGATTTAAAAAAGCAAATGATTTTGTAGAAAAAGAAAATCCACCATTTCTAACATTAGTAGATACTTGGACAAATCCATTTGCAGAAATATATAGAGCATGGCCCGATAAATATTATTGTTGTACTAATGATTTAATCATTATTGATAAATCAAAATATGGTAAACATGGAAAAGAAAATGCATTAATAAAAGTTGATTGCACCGAACTGATTACTACGTTGTATTAAATGTCATATTGAATAATAGAATGACATTTTAATTTGTAAATTCAATTTAAAATCGATATATTATTTCTTTATAAATGTTAAATAAAATGGTTCAAAAATTTAAACCATTTCAAATTAAATTGTATTAAATAAAAGTAATTATATCTATGAAAAATACCAATTCAAAAAAACATTGTAAAAATATCGTCATTAAAACACCAGATAGCGATGAGGAAGAAGATCCACACAAAAAGTTGAATGAAAAATTTAACGAAAAATGTTATTTTTATGGTTTGCCAGAAAATTGGTCAACTGAATATTTACATTTGAATGTTGATAATAGAAAAAAAACAAAACTTTCCAATATTTATAATACATTAAAACAACAACTTGCTAATAAAGCAATTACTATTTGTGATATATTAAAAGTTACATCGGTTACTCATAATGAAAGATTAGAAATGTTGGAAGATTATGCTATTATGCAATCATATGATGGTGATATTAAAGAATATGTTCATTTAAGATCTGATTTAAGAAAGAAAATAGAATTTTATAATGAGAGAACAATTGCATATGAAGATGTTGTAGCAATAAGTAATAAGAAACAAAGACTAGCCAAAATGAATTTAGGAAACTCTGAAATGGAAAGTAAAATATTATCATTAAATGTCAATGAATTTACACAAGCTATTATATATCAAAAATATTTAAAGCTTGGTAATATGGCAGCAACAGATTCTGAATATCATAAACTTAAGGAATGGATTCAAACAGTTATCTCTATACCTTATTCTATTTCAAAACCATTAATTAATAACACACATGGCAACGTGCTACAAAATATTAAAAGAAAACTTGATGAAGAAATTTATGGTATGAACAATGTAAAAGAAGAAATATTATTATTTTTAAAACAGAGATTAGAAAACCCAGAATCTACCAATATATCTTTGGCTCTAGCTGGACCACCAGGTGTAGGTAAAACAAAAATTATTAGAACACTATCAAAAATATTAGATTTGCCATTTGAACAGATACCCATGGGTGGAGTAAATGATGTATCATTTTTAGATGGTAACTTGTATGTGTATGAAGGATCTAAACCCGGTATAATTGTCAATACATTGATAAAATTTGGTTGCAATAATGGAATATTATTCTTTGATGAAATAGATAAAACAGATTCAGATGGTAAAGGTAAAGATGTATCTAGGAAATTATTACATATTACTGATTTCACACAAAATACTAATTATACTGATAAATATTTACCTGAAATTAATATTGACCTAAGTAAAATATGGTATATGTTTGCTCTAAATGATGCCAATAATTTAAATCATATCTTACGCGACAGAATGTATATTGTTAATGTACCAGGATATAGCAACAAAGATAAAATTTGTATGTTGAAACAATATATTATTCCTCAATTAATTACTAGATTAAATATTGATTCAACAACTATTATTATTCCTGATAAAACGTTACAATATATAGTAAATAGATGTAAGACAGAAGAAGGTATACGTGAATTACAGCGAGTAATTGAATTAATACTTAGAAAATTCGATGTATTATGCGCATTAAACAATGGTGATGATATAGTAAATGATATTAAATTATCATTTAATATTAAAGATTTTAAATTGCCACACACTTTATGCGATTCTGACGTTAATATATTTTTAAATAATTACGACGAAGGTCCTAAATTGCCCCCAGGATTGTATTGTTAATCAACATACAATCGTCGTCTGTAGTATGTCCATATAATATTTTATATGTTTGCACATCATATAGTTCTTCATCTGGAGGATCAAAATACATTTTTACCAAATGTTTATTACATAATTCTTCTCTTGAATAAATATCAGTACTCATTATCAATATTTATTAATAATTATTTAACCAAAAAATTGAATAAATAATTAGTATAACAATTAAACAATACTACCAATGAATATCGATAATATCAATTTAGAAAATTTACATTCTGATTTTATTACCATGCATACACAGAATGGTGATAAATTAACGATTCCAATGATAGTTTCACAACAATTCTTTGATGACTTTAACAATCGCATAATTAATCCAAATAATATAAACGAAATAATGACAATATGTACTTATTTACAATTTATTGATATTATACAATTCATCATCAAGTTTTCATCACCTAGTTCAACACCATATGTTTTAAATGATAAACATAAGAAAAATTATAAATTACCTACTTTTATGACTAATTTATCTATAGAAAGCATAATTAAACATAATGCTGTTCAATGGTTACAATACTCTTATGATAACGATATAATATCTATAAATAATATGTTCATTATTACTAAATGTGTTACTTCAGGCCAACTTGATTGCTTAAAATGTACCATTAAAAATAAAGCATATATGAATGCAACATTATGTTTTAAAGCAGCAGCTCATAATCAATTAGAATGTTTAAAATATTTACATAATAATGGTTGTGAATGGAATAGGCACACATTTTACATATGTTTAAAAAATGATCGATTAGAATGTTTAAAATATGCTCATGAAAATGGTTGTGAATATAATGGTGATAAAATAAATGAATTAATTTTTAAATATGGTAAAGTAAACTGTTTGAAATATCTTAATGATAATAAATTATTTGAACCTGAAGATGATTTCTGTTTTATTCTAGCTCTATATGGTCATTTTGATTGTTTAAAATATTGTATGAACAATGGATATGATCGTACAGATATTTGCAATGGTGCTGCTGAAGGAGGGTATTTAAATTGTTTACAATATGCTCATGAAAATGGTTGTGAATGGTCAGAATCTACCACTACTCTCGCCATGCAAGGTGGACATATTGATTGTGTAAAATATTTACATGAAAATGGTTGTGCTTGGTCAGATAGTGTGTGTGAATATGCTTTAGAAGGTAATCATTTAGAATGTTTAAAATATGCTCATGAAAATGGTTGTGAATTTGATCAATGGACAATTAAAATGGCAAAAGAAAATAGTGAATCAATTTGTGCGAAATACATTTTAAAATAATTTTTATTTATACACATACAATTATATACATATAATGAGTAATTTTTCACATCAACATATACATTATGCTGATGAAAATACAAAATTAAAATTTACTAATAATCGCTTATATATTGAACGAACATGTGATACATTTTTGCCTCGATTTATAGTTTCTGATAAACCAATAAATACTATTGATGTTACAGTTCAAAATAATTACATGTCTGATGAAATGGTATTATTAACCTTTCCATTAGAATTTTGTAACAAGTTATGTAATCATAACACACCTGGTTATACATATATGTTGCCATGGAAATTATTACAATTGAAACCATTATTACTTGTATCAGCACAGTACTATAAAACTTTTTTTCTTATAGATTCTGAAGAAACATGCGAAGCTTATTTATATGGCACACAAAAATATTTAAACGATAATTCGAGACGCAATATGGTTAGAACAAATCATGAATTATTATTTAAACAATTTCACAATACACCTATTTCTCTTAAATGTGGTGATAATACATTTGATCTTGAATATCATGGTCCAACTAATGGTATATTTTTAGACAATATAGATTTAGAATCAATTACTGAAATGACCATGTTCATTGGTGAACATGCACGATTTATATATGATTATTATATGTTACAATATATGACAACAAAAATTAGTGATGACTGTTATTATTTAAATATTAATGATGAATTATTTTACAGCTCGAATTATGGTGGATGTATGAATCTTCAAAATAATGAAAAGATATCAATACATACGGTTAGTGTTATAGAACAAAACATCAACATACGTGTGATAACTAGAAATACAATACGTATTAAACAAGGTTTTATTACCATAAATTGTCCAGATTCTGAAATAGAATTTCGACCCATGACTTGGACACATAGAGAATTAGATTCAGATAAAAATACTTGTATTATTTCCCAAGATATTATTAAGCCAATGACATTTTATATGTCATGTGATACATGTAATTGTAATTATATTTATACATTCTTAAAATTATGGTTAGAGCGAAGAAACATATGCCCTATGTGTAATGTAGAATGGTATAGTAATACTATGTATCGTGTACCACCAGAATCTAGTGCACCACCGTTACCTGACGTTGATATTTCGTTATTTGAACCTAGTACTAGTCCAAATGAACCTGGTTTAATATAATTATTTTAGTAAATAATAAGACAATAATAGTTGTGCTATTCCGGTATAACACCATATAGCAGGTTGTTCATGTATATTGTCAGTTATTAATGCTCCCAAATATGGTGCAGTAATTAACATTGCTGAAATAGGTTTTATTTTAAAAACTGTTAAAACTGGAATTACCCACATGAAAAAATGTAATGCTAAACTTGGAGCGAACCAATTTTTACCTGCTGCGCGCAATCTGATATTCCATGCAATATGTCTATTGCCGGAAAATGAACAAGTTTTTTTACCACATAATGGTTCATTTATAGTATCGCATAATTCTTTATCTTTAACAAAAAACATGCGACTTGCTAATAATAGAGCAGCAAAAATAGACATATATACAAATGTATAATTAGGGACTTTTGTAAAAGCAAACAACCATATATTAAAAAATAATGGTTGAAAACATATGTGTAAATATCCAAGATTTGTTAAAAATTGGTTATGTTTATTATCACATTGATCTATTACTTTATATTGATAAAACTGTATCAATTCCATGAGTGCAAAATAACCTATACCTATGGCAGCATATTTATTTATATTTCAAAAATATAAACTCGACAATAATCCTATAACACCAAATAGTAATGAATAATTTTCCGAAAAACACATTTTATGCGTTATATAATTATAACGCATAAAATTTTTCAGATATTTAAACAATTTATCATTATATTTGTCAATGCTATCAACACATACATTCGATGTCAATCGATTGAGAATAAATGATATACCAATTTGTAAATTCATACCATTGCAAGTCATGTCACATCAACCTATAGAAAGTATAGATTTAATTGTCAATGATGTAATTTTAACAAGATTTCCATTAGAATTTTGTAATAAATTATGTAATCATGAAGAAAAAATAATTGATCCTTTTTCCGATGAAATACATTTTGATTTTACTTATTTATTGCCTTGGAAACATTTAGATTTATTGCCTATTGACATGACTATTTTAAATAATGCCGAAATAATATTTAAAATTAATTCAAAATTTATATGTAATGCTGAATTTAATATATTAATCGATGAACAAAATCAAGTCGTAGAGCATGAATTACCATATGTTCAATATCACCAATGCAATTATAATATAGATGTTGGTATGAATAGAATTCATCTGAATATCAATGAACAAATAGATGGTTTATATGTTGATATCAATATGGACCAAATAAATAGAATAATCATAATGTGTAATAATATAACATATAACAAATATGATATAAATAATATGAAAAAAATAAATGATAACTGCTATTATATAAATTTTGATAGAATCATTGATTTTGACAATTGTCATTTATCACTACATATATTAACAGAATTGTTACAAACAATAACTATTTATCATATCACAAAACATATTATGAATATTGGTGATGATACTACTCATACATTGTTAACAGAAAATAATAATATTAAGCATGATAATCGAAATAGAATTATTGCTAATGGTCATATGAATGTAATATATGATGCCAAAACTAATAATAAAATCAGTAATATGACACAATTAGAAGATCAAAGTATAGTACATCAAGTATTAAATGATGATAATATATGTTGTATATCTCAAGAAGAAATTAAACTAAATAATCGATATATGAAATGTTCATATTGTACAGGTAAATATTTATATGTTCATATTGCTAGATGGTTAGATACTGCTTTATCATGTCCTTTGTGCAAACAAGAATGGAATAATAATGTGGTGTTAATAAATAAATAATTATTTAATTATTTTATACCAATGAGAATCATTTTTCTCATAATACATTTTTTTAATTTTCTTAATTTTTAATACTTTGTTATTTAAATTTTTGAACAATGGATTGGCATTTGGAAATGGATAATTTAAATAATGGTATGTAATATATTGTTTTTTATATTTTATAATTTTGTCAGGATTGTTATAATAAAATTCAAAATCATCTCTATCAGTCATAATATTCATGACAACCATATCTAATTTGTTTAGATTTTTTAAATAATAATATTTGTTTTTCTTTTCATTATATTGCAAATATGAATTGCTTTTCGATACAGCATCATTAATACCAAATTTAAACAAATCTGTTTTTTTATTCAAATCTTTTTTACTAATAATCGAATAATCATTTTTGATATCATTTTTGGAAAAATATTGTTCGATTTTTTTCTTCATTGACCAATATAAAGTTTCCAATAATAATTCAAATACATAAAATTCTTGTATTGTATAATTTTTTGATATTGTTTTTATAATATATTTTCTATATGTTTCAAGATCAAAGTTTTCATCATTCCAATCATAAAATGTCACATTATTATCTTGATGTGTAATAACCATTTCTTTCAATGGTTTAGTAAAATGATTCATAAATTGCCAAAATTTATTTCTGTATTTGTTGTTTAATTTATCATAGACCATATAATATAATAAATAAATAAAATAATTACTCTGCATTTAGTAATTTGCGTTCAATATTTAACATTAAACTATTAATACCTGTATTTTTCATTGATGAAATACAATGTATTGTTCGATTTAAATTTCTAAGTACTGATGTATTCTTATATTCTAAATCTGATTTATTCATAACAACGAATATTGGTGCATTAGATAATGAACGAAATATTTCAATCCATTTTGGTATATTTTTATGCGTGAGACTACTACTAGCATCAAACATGATTACTGCGACATCAGCACTAGCATAATAATCATTTTCTACCACATTATATTTTTCTTGACCACCAGTATCCAAAAAATCATATGCGATATTTTCACGTTCAACATGTTGTGTTACTACACCAAAAGTAGGTGAATATTGAG
>Ga0115557_1002596_pt1 | contig 12068 bp, 9 predicted proteins | sample COGITO_mtgs_1104_FD_87280 | JGI IMG/M metagenome (GOLD analysis project Ga0115557, IMG submission 87280) | Pelagic marine microbial communities from North Sea - COGITO_mtgs_110421 | ecosystem: Environmental > Aquatic > Marine > Epipelagic | place: Germany:Helgoland, sampling site Kabeltonne...
AATGCCTCGTATGTTGATTCAAAAGGTGCTTTTTCTGCAAAAGAAAAATCTGTAATTGAAATTAAAATTATGAATAGAATTAGTTTATTTTTTTTAATGTGCATTCAAAAATTATAACTATGTTGCTATGTTCTGTAAAAGAATTTTATCACTTATACTTACTTGACAATAATAAATAAGTTTATGAAATCTTACCAAGTTTTTGAAAATGCAAAGCCAATAAAAGAGGTAGAAATACCAACACCTTCTCCTAAAGGCAATGAAGTATTAATCAAAACTATTGCATGCGGAGTATGTCATACAGATATTCATATTCATGATGGTTTTTTTGATATTGGAAATGGGAAAAAAATGGCTTCTAGACTCGTTCAGCCCATTGCTATGGGTCATGAGGTATTTGGTGAGGTAGTAGCTGTTGGCCAAAATGTTATAGATATTGAGCTAGGTAGAAAATTTGTTGTATATCCATGGATAGGATGCGGAGAATGCGAAGCTTGTAAAAGTGATAATGAGCATGAATGTGGCCCATTTACTGCACAAAATATAGGTGTTTCTGTAGATGGTGGTTATGGTGAATATGTTTTGGTAAAAGATTCTAAATATCTTTTTGATGCAGGTAATACGCCAGATGACCTAGCAGGTAGTTATGCGTGTAGAGGATTGACTGCTTATAGCTCATTAAAAAAAGCAAATTTAAAACCTAATGATAAAAAATTAGTAATTATTAGTGCTGGTGGATTGGGCTTATTAGCTTTAAAAATCGCAAAGGCTGCATTCAATGTAAGCCCAATTGTAGTCGATATAGATGACTCAAAGCTTGAAATTGCTAAGGCTGCTGGTGCTTCTGAAGTAATCAATTCCTCTCATGAGAATGCAAAAAAAAGAATTATGGAGCTAACAGGTGGAGGTGCTTCTACTGTTATCGACTATGTTGGCGCAGAAGCATCCATAGAATTTGGATATGACTTATTTGGCTTTAATAAAAATGGGTTATATATCCTTGTTGGAATGCTTGGTGGCAAATTTGAAGTCCAACTTCCATTAATGACCTTTTCATCAAGAGTTTTGCAGGGATCATATCTTGGCAGTATTCAAGAAATGAAAGAATTAATGGAGCTAGTTAAAGCTGAAAAAATAGAGCCTGTTCCTGTCGAGACTAGACATATATCCATGGCAAATGATACTATCGCTGACCTTAAAGCGGGAAAAATACCAGGATTGGTTTGCTTAAAGCACTAAATTTATTACATGAAAGATTTTAACAAAATAATAGCAACGTTTTTAACAGGCTTCTTGTTTGTTACTGCTATTTCAGCTGATCCAATAATTCATGAGCATTTCGAAGATACACACTCAACAATTGAGTGTGAATTTTGTGAAAATAAAACTTTTGACGACTCAAATACCCAATTAAGTATTGTTAAAGTTTATATATCGGAAGTTAAAACTGACGAAATAGAAGAAGAATGCTTTTCCCCTGATTTTCAAAACTTTCAATCAAGAGCTCCACCAAAAACTTAAATTTTTAATTTTTAATTTTTTTTAAGGAGTTCATATGAACAAATTTTATAACGTACTTATTGTTTTATTAACATCGTCGATGTTTTCTAACTCAGTTAGTGCCCAAGATGTAGAAGAAATAGTGGTTACTTCTGCTCTAATAGATACCACTGAAATTACAAACCCACTTTATGTTATTGATGGGGATGAAATAGTTAATGATGCAACAACAAATCTAGGTGATGCAATAGATGGATACCTGGGAATATCAATGGCAGATTATGGTTCTGCTGTTGGACAGCCAATAATTAGAGGGATGTCAGGTCCAAGAGTAAAAATTCTTAAAAATGGAATGGTTAACAGAGATGTATCCGGACTAGGAGTCGACCATTTAAATGATGTAGATTTAAATGATATTCAACAAATAGAAATCGTGAAAGGTCCGTCTTCTTTGCTTTATGCTAATGGAACAATTGGTGGAATAATTAATGTAGTTGATGACTGTATTGCTGCTATGAATTTTGAAATTCCAGAAGTAAAAATAGGATATGAAACTCAATCTGTAAATGATGGTAGTTCTGAATTTATTAATCTCAAAAGAAGCATCAATGGTTTTAATGTAAATTTTGGATATAAAAATACTGAATTCGGAAATTATGATATACCAAATGGAGCTATTCTTCATGAAGAAGAGCATGAAGAGGACCATGAAGAGGAACATGAAGAGCATGAAGAAAATCTTGGGTATGTTAACAATTCTGATTTTGCGGTTGAGGCAACTAAATTTGGAGTTTCAAAAGTAGGAGACTGGGGCTACGTTGGGCTTTCTGTAGATAGTCTTAAGAGTGTTTATGGAATTCCTTTCCATGGTGATGAGCATGGTGACGAGCAGGTGATGAGCATGGTGATGATCATGGTGATGAGCATGGTGATGAGGAAGAGCATGAAGAGGAAAGAATATTTTCAACCACTGATTCAGAAAATTTTACAATTAAAGGGTCATATAATATTAATGGCAATTTAGTTAAGAAAATAGACTATACATATAGGGATAGCGATTACAGGCTTACTGAAGCTCATGCTGAAGAGGAAGGTCATGAAGAGCATGAAGGTGAAGAAGAACACGAAGAACATGCACCAACAAATTTTTTAAATGATGCTACCGAGTATGGCGCAATCTTTGACATGTCAAATGATAGTATGACTCAAAAATTCTCATTTAATTTTGTTGATGAAAATACCTCAATTTTTGGAGAAGAAGCCTTTATGAATCCTGCAAATAATGAAGTGCTAACGCTTGGTTATTTTATAGGTAAAGACTTTGACCCGTTTCATCTTGATTTTGGTATGAGAATAGATCAAGTAGATAGATCTGGAACTGTTACAGATGAAGATCATGGTGATATAGATAGCTACAATATTGATGAAAACACAAATAGTTTTGCTGTAAGTATTGGCAGAGATCTTACTGATAGTTTGGATATAAATTTAGGTTTTTCTAGTGTAGAAAGAATGCCTTCAGTTATTGAGTTATTTATGAATGGTCCTCATTTGGCTACAGGCCGATTTGAAGTTGGCGACCCAACATTGAGTAGTGAAACATCGAACAATTTTGATATTTCATTTAACTTTGACAATGGTGACTACTTTGGCTATGCAAGTTTTTATATCAATGATGTTGATAACTACATCACTCTTATGGATGAAGATGAAGATCATGAAATGCATGGAGATGAGCACCATGAGGACGAAGACGAGCATGACCATGGAAACTTAATACATGCAAATTATATTCAAGAAGATGCAGAGTTTGATGGATATGAAATAGAATTTGGAAGAACTATTGATCTTGGCACAGGAAAGCTTAAATTATCTTTTGGTAGAGATGTTGTAAATGCTAAATTCTTAGATGGACATAATGTTCCGAGAATAAACCCATCAAGAAATGTATATTCCTTATCATATGAGCAAGAAGATTTAGTCTTTAAGCTTAATCTTAAAGATGTAGCCAAACAAAATGACTTTGGTGAAGGTGAAACTGCAACTAGTGGATACCAAATGGTTGATACAAGATTAACTAAAACATTTAATCTAAGAGGAAATAGCGACCTTAAAGTTACATTATTTGGGAAGAACTTACTTGATGAGGTGGCAAGAAATCACTCTTCATTTGTAAAAAATGAGGTTCCATTGCCTGGAAGAAATTATGGAATTAAATTTAATTTAACTTACTAAATTAAATTTTTTCAATTAATATAGGCCCCCAAAACTTTAAATAAGGTTTGGGGGTTTTTTTTATAATTATGAAATCACAACTTACATCAGATAAATTTGCAATATCGTTTTCAGCAATTTGCATGATACATTGTTTATTTGCTCCATCCTTAATAGTACTGTCATATAGCTCTTTGGCCTTAACTCTGGAAAGTGAGCTCATACATAAAGCTATATTGCTTCTAACAATTCCGGTTAGCATCTTCGCGATTAGTTTGGGATATAAAAATCATTCAAACAACTCTATTATTTATACTGGTATTGCTGGATTAACTATTCTTATTTCAGCGCTTTTAATAGGAGAAAGTATTGGTGCAAATGCAGAACTAATTTTAACGATCCTAGGCTCGCTCATGGTAATTACTTGTCATTATAGAAACTATAATGTCTGTAAAAAATTAAACTGTGACTGTCACGAAACTTCAGAAGCTTAATATTTTATATTCTGTAAAATTCAATTAATTACTTTCAAAGCAAATATTTCGGAGAATGTGCTCTTTTGAGCCTTAACATGATTAAACACAGTAAACTAATATACTTATTATTATTAAGCCCAATTATCATAGCTAACTCTAACGTTGAAGAGATAGTTACTACTGGGTCATTAATTAATAATTCAGAAAAAGACGCATCGCCAGTAAATGTTGTTACTAGAGAGGACTTTGAAAATTTTAATATTTCAAATTTTGCAGAAATTAGTAAATTTCTAACATCATCATCTGGTTCACATTTCCAAACAAATGCACTTGAGGGAGTTGATCAAGGGATGGCCTCAATAACACTAAGAGGTTTGGATCACTCCTCTACTCTGCTTTTACTTAATTCAAAGAGACATACTTTTGCTGGAACACCATCTAATCAAGGTCAGGGATATATTGATGTAAATATAGTTCCTGAAATAGCAATCAAACAAATTGAAATTTTAAAAGAAGGAGCTACCTCACTATACGGGTCTGATGCAGTTGCTGGTGTTATAAATGTTTTAACTCAAAAAGATTTTGAAGGATTTAAATTAAGAATTAATAACTTTGAAACTTCGAATTATAATCAGAGTGATAAATCTTTAGGCTTATTGATAGGGTCAAATTATAAAAATGGCAATTATGTATTTGGTCTTAATATCCTAAAAAGATCTGCTCTTTCTGCTTCCGAGATTCCTAGAATAGCAGAGCTTGGCCTTAGTGGCTTAGGTAAAACATTCAAAATTTCTACCGATGATACAGTTAGTAGTGGTTTATATTCAGGAAACTATAATGCAAATCAATTTGTTCCTGACCCACAATGTGAAACAAATGGCGGTGTATTAGATGGATCTTTTTGTAGATTCTTGTATGGAGCCAGATTTAATATAGTGAATGATGAAGATCACTCAAAAGCATATGCCAATTTAACTTTTGAGAGAAGTAGTTATGTTTATGAGATTAGCTTTATGGGGTCAGAGGTTGAAGTAAACGATAATCCTCAATCACCCTCATACCCTGCTCTTCCTTTTTTATCAAGACAAATTCAACCCAATCAAGGAGGAAATCCTTTTAATGTGCCAGTAACTTGGTATGGGCGACCTCTTGGATCCGAATTTGAATCTCCATATTCTCCCAAGGATATAAAACAATATAATCTTAGTCAGACAATCAATACTAATGTTAATGAAAATACTGAATTAGAGGCATCTTTAACTTTTAGTGGTCACTCTAACAATCATTACAGACCAGATATTATTGATTCAAGGTTCGTAGAAGCATTAAGTGGGACAACCATGGGTCAATCAAATGGAAATCTTGCATATTGGAATATTTTTGATTCATCGCAAAATTCTCAAGAACTAATTAACTATGTTATGGGTGCTGAAGTTTCTTCTAAAAAAGCATCTTTAAAAACTCTTGATTTTATATTTAGAACTAATATAGATAACTATAAAATAGCATATGGTCTTCAATTAAATGATGAAGAACTTAAAATTTCATATGATGATATCAGCAGAGCTAAGTTTGATTTAGATGGCAAAATTATTAAATCAGCAGACTTATTCTTTTTGGGTGGAGGTACAAATGTCTCAAAAAATAGAAATAAATATGCTGGTTTTTTTGAAATTCAGGCTAAACCTATAGAAAATATTGATATCAAAATTGCCGGTAGATTTGAAGAGCTTGAGAATGACTCATCATTTGATCCTAAAATCTCTTTTAAATATATCGTATCTGAAAATATAACTTTAAGAGCTTCTAGAAGTTCATCTTTTTCTATGCCCTCCATGGCACAAATGTTTTCAAGTGATATTATTCTAGGAAGTGTAAGGGACTTTAATGGTAATTCACCTTTTGTAAGGCAAGCACAAATCGGCAACCCGAACCTTAAGCCTGCAACCTCAAAAAATATAAATATTGGGCTTATTTTTGAAAATCAAAATCAAAGACTAAGTATTGATTATTGGAATATTAATTACAAAAATAGAATTGAAGCTCAAAGTGCGCAAGTAATTCTTAACACAAACCCAAATGGTCCAAGTATTACAAGAAATTCTAGTGGAGATTTGATTGGGGTTAGCACAACTTATTTTAATGAAGAGTCAACTGAAGTTTCAGGAGTTGATTTAAGTTTTAATAGACTTTTAGCAAACTCAGATAGGCTTGGGAATTTATCACTATCAATAAACTCAACAACTTTAATAGAATTTCTTACACCAGCCCTTGTAAATGAAGGTAGTGAAATTATGACAGATAGAGTTGGCAAATTTAATTACGATACTAACACCCATTCTCTTCCTAAAAATAGAATCAATGCTTTCTTAAATTGGAAATATCAAGATTACGATATTAACTTTAATTCACGATATATTGATGGATATAGCAATAAGCGACCGATTAATAGTCTCGGAACGTCATATGGATATAATAATTCTGTAAATTCTTTTTTTGTTCACGACCTTTCATTAAAAAAATTGTTAATAACGAATAGTGGTGAAATTGATATGAAGCTATCAATCATTAATATTTTTGATGAAGCAGCGCCAAGACTTTATGATGCTCCTGATTTTAGTTTTGATACTAGAGTTCATGATCCTAGAGGAAGAATCATAGGCATAAGCCTTGAATACAGAAATTAAGATTAATAAAAATATCAAACTTAAAAGGCTCTTAGAAACCTTTTACATAGAATTTAAACTAAACTCACATAATGAATGAACTAGAAAATACAATATCCCAAGTAATTGAAGAAAACTATATTCCATTTGAATGGAATGAAAAAATTAATGATGAGTTGACTGATATTAAACTTAATGAAAATTTACCAAGAAAAGACTTAACCAGAGTCCCATTTATAACAATAGATGGGGCTGATGCTAAAGATTTTGATGATGCAGTTCATTGTGTTGAAAATAAATCGTCTTTTACACTTAGTGTTGCGATAGCTGATGTAGCTGAATTAGTTAAACTTGGAACTGCATTAAATAATGAAGCGATCGAAAGAGGGACATCGATATACTTTCCATCAAAAGTTATTCCAATGCTTCCAGAAAAAATTTCAAATAATCTTTGCTCACTAGTCCCAGATCAGATTAGAAATGTCTTGGTTTGTGAAATGGTTTACTCAAAAACTGGCGATCTTCATTCTTATAATTTTCTTGAAGCGAGAATCAAATCTCATAAAAGAATGACTTACATTGAGGTAGATAAATATCTCAAAAATAATTCTAATCTCTCAAAGTCTATTGAAAATTCAATATGCTCTCTTTCAGAACTTACTAATATTCTTTTAAAAAAGAGGAGTCAGCGAGGGGCTCTTGAGATTGAAGGGCAAGAACCACTGTTAAGAATAGATAATGAAGGGAGGGTTGAGGAAATAACTCTGCCCAAGAGGCTGTTTTCTCATCAAATGATTGAGGAAGCTATGTTAGCTGCAAATGTTTGTGCAGCCAGCTTTATGAATAAGCATTATAAATTAGGGATATATAGAGTTCATGAAGAGCCAGAAGAACTTAAATTAGAAAGCTTGAAAAATTTCTTTTCTATCAAAGGTTTTTCAGATTCATACAAGAAAACTCCGCTAGATCTTATTAATCAGTGTTTGTCTTATGCTAAAGAAAAAAAGTTAAATAAAATTCTACAAACTATTGTTCTTCAGAGCTTAAAAAGAGCAGAGTATTCTACAAAGGAAGTTGGGCATTTTGGTCTTCAACTAGAAAGATACTCACATTTTACTTCTCCTATTAGACGTTACCCTGATCTTATGACTCATAGGCTAATAAAAAATATCCTAAATAAGGGTGATGTATTAATTAATAAAGAAGAGATAGAAGAAGAATGCATTGAGATGTCTGACCTTGAAAGAATGGCAGAACGTGCATCTAGACAAGTAACTCAACAAATGATTTGTTACTATCTTAAAAAATATGTTGGTAGTGATTTTAATGCCGTGGTGACTGGTATTGCAGAGTTTGGTCTGTTTGCTGAGATAGATAATTTTTATGTATCGGGATTAATTCATGTTACAGATCTTCCTAATGATAGATATTTTTATGATAAAGAAGCTAATATCTTGAAAGGACAGAAAACAGGTAGATCTTTTAGATTAGGTCAAAATATTTTAGTTACTATAGCTAATATAGCTCCAGAAGAACGTAAAATAACACTTGTTCCTAAAGAAAAGAAAAAGAACAAATGAATAAGAAAGAAAATGATTTAAGGGTTGGATTTCATAGTATTGAAAGCATACTTGAGCACAATCCACACAAAATAAAAAAAATTACCCTTCCTGCTAAAAGAGAAGATAAGAGAATAACTCAACTAATACAAAAAATAGAAGAAAATCAAATTCCGTTTGAATATTCAAGCAAGATCAAACAAGAACCTGAGGCATTCATATCAAGCGATCTTGAGTTGGGCTTTAAAGATCTTAAGTTATTCTTTGATTCAGATGAAGCTAGAGATCCATTAATTTTAATACTTGATAATATTATAGACCCAAGAAATCTAGGAGCCTGCATAAGGTCTGCTGCTGTAATTGGTGTTGATGCAATGATAATTAATAAACATCATTGTGCTCCAATTAACTCAGTTGCTCATAAAGTTTCTGTTGGTGGAGCTGAAGTAATTAAAATTTTTCATGTTACTAACTTAGTAAATTGCTTGAAATATCTTAAAGGCATTAATATAAATATTTATGGTCTAAGTGAGCATGCTTCCAAAAATCATACTGATTATAATTTTAAAGAGGCTTCTGCAATTATAATGGGAGCTGAAGAGTCTGGAGTTAGAGAAAAGACTTTAGAAAAATGCGATCATAAAATAAACCTAAGTAACAATAAATTATTTAAAAGCTTTAATGTTTCTGTTGCAACTGGGATAATACTTTCAGAGGCGAGCAGACAACGTCAAATATAAATTTATATAGATGCTAAAACAAAGAACATTAAGAAATCCAATTAAGGCAGTAGGTATTGGCTTGCATACTGGTAAAAATATTACCATGGAGCTCCTACCCTCAGAAATTAATACTGGTATTAGTTTTATAAGAACAGATGTAGATGAAAATTTAATTATTCCTGCCATAGCTGAAAATGTTGGAGACACTAGTCTATCAACTGCACTAATCAAAGAAGATATTAAAATATCAACAATCGAGCACCTTTTATCTGCAATTGCTGGACTTGGCGTAGATAATTGTCTTGTAAAGGTTGATGGGCCTGAAGTTCCAATCATGGATGGAAGTTCAAGTCCTTTTGTTTTTTTAATTCAATCTGCAGGCCTAAAAGACCAAAATGCATTAAAGAAATTTATAAAAGTTAAAAAAGAGATAACCGTAACAAGAGACGATGCCTATGCATCTATTAAACCTTTTGATGGGTTTAAGGTATCTTTCAAGGTTGATTTTAATCATCCAGTTCATAAAAAGTTACCCACAGAATCTATAATTGATTTTTCATCAACATCATTTGTTAAAGAGGTGTGTAGAGCAAGAACTTTTGGCTATGAGGCAGAGGCAGCTCTACTAAAATCAAAAAACTTAGCACTTGGTGCTAGCTCATCAAACGCTATAATTGTTGGAGAAAATCAAATCCTTAATGATGAAGGACTTAGATTCAAAGATGAAACTGTTAAACATAAAATGCTTGATGCTATTGGAGATCTATACCTTTTAGGTGGTAATTTAATTGGTGAATTCTCAGGGTATAAATCCGGCCATGCTCTTAATAATCAATTGTTAAGAAAAATAATTGAAGATCCTGATGCATACGATGTTGTTGAATTTAAAAATTCTGAAAATGCTCCAATCTCATATGTAAGACCACCTTTTGGAGATATTGAATAATTGAATTAAGTATTAAAGCTTTTTTTAAACATTAAAATCTTATGTTAAATATTTTTTCTAAAATTTTTGGCTCTAGTAATGACAGAGTAATTAAAGACATGATGCGTCATGTAAACATTGCAAATAATTTAGAAGAAGAATTGTCACAACAACCTGATATTTATTTTAAAACCCTTAAAGAGCAGCTGGCTGGTGATTATGATCATAAAAATCCTTTCGATATATTGCCTCTTGCCTTTGCAGCAGTTAGAGAAGCTAGTAAAAGAACACTTGGTTTAAGGCATTTTGATTCACAAATGCTTGGTGGTATCTCGCTAGCAGAAGGCAATATAGCAGAAATGAAAACTGGAGAAGGAAAAACTCTCGTTGCTACCCTGCCCGCATTTCTAAATGCCTCCATAGGAAATAAAACTATTCTGGTAACAGTTAATGATTATCTAGCAAGAAGAGATGCCGAATGGATGAGACCTATATATGAATTTCTTGGTCTTAGTGTTGGTATTGTTACATCGAATCAAGATATAGAAGAAAAAATTGCTGCTTATAAATGCGACATTATATATGCAACAAATAACGAGCTAGGCTTTGATTATCTCAGAGATAATATGGCGCACTCAGTAGAGCAAAGAGTGCAATGCTCACTTGATTATGCAATCGTTGATGAGGTGGACTCTATACTTATTGATGAAGCAAGAACACCACTAATTATTTCAGGGCCGTCGGCAGAAAGTTCTGAAATGTATAAACAAATTAAAAAATTTATTCCAAAACTTGTACTTCAAAAAAGAGAAGGGACAGATGAAGAGCCCCTCTTAGATGAAGAGAGAGGTCACTACTTAATTGATGAAAAAAATAGAAGTGTAGAACTTACTGATGACGGATATTTATTAGTAGAGAATCTTCTTGAAGAAGCAAATATGCTTGTATCATCTGAAGGACTCTATTCTCGATCAAACTTAAAAATAATGAAGTTTGTTCAAGCAACACTTAGAGCGCAATATTTGTTTAAAAAAAATATTGACTATCTGGTCCGAGATAACCAAGTACTGTTAATTGATGAGCATACAGGAAGAACAATGCCTGGTAGAAGAATGAGTGAAGGTGTTCACCAGGCCTTAGAATGCAAAGAAAATGTTCCAATTCAAAGAGAATCTCAAACATTAGCCTCTACAACTTTTCAAAATTTCTTTAGGTTGTTTTCGAAACTGTCTGGCATGACGGGAACAGCAGATACTGAAGCTACAGAATTTCAACAAATATATGGACTTAGTGTCATTATAATTCCAACCAATGTTCCTATGGCTAGGGATGATCATAATGATCTTGTTTTTTTAACAAAACAGGCGAAATACAACGCCTTAGTAAAAGAAATCCAAACACTTAGATTAAAATCTGCTCCAATTTTGGTAGGAACAGTTTCCGTAGAATCGTCTGAACAAGTCTCAGAATATTTAAAAAATCAAAGAATTCCTCATCAAATATTAAATGCTAAGCATCATGAAAAAGAAGCTGAAATTATAGCTAATGCTGGCAAGCCTGGAATGGTTACCATTGCAACAAATATGGCTGGAAGGGGTACAGACATTGTTTTGGGTGGAAAAAAAGAAGATCAGTCTCAAGATAGTTGGATTGACAACAATAAAAAGGTTATTGAGTCTGGCGGTCTTCACATTCTTGGCACTGAAAGGCATGAATCTAGGAGAATTGATAATCAACTAAGAGGAAGATCCGGACGACAAGGTGACCCAGGTTATTCAAGATTTTTTCTTTCTCTTGAAGATGATTTATTAAGATTATTTATATCAGACAGTAGGAGAGCTCTGTTTGATAAAATAGGAATGGGTGATGATCATATAGAGCATAGGATGTTATCAAAAGGAATAGAGAATGCTCAAAAGAGAATTGAAAGTCGAAATTTTGATGCTCGTAAAAACCTTCTTGAATATGACGATGTTTCAAATGATCAAAGACAAGCTATATACTCT
>Ga0115557_1002608_pt1 | contig 12036 bp, 9 predicted proteins | sample COGITO_mtgs_1104_FD_87280 | JGI IMG/M metagenome (GOLD analysis project Ga0115557, IMG submission 87280) | Pelagic marine microbial communities from North Sea - COGITO_mtgs_110421 | ecosystem: Environmental > Aquatic > Marine > Epipelagic | place: Germany:Helgoland, sampling site Kabeltonne...
AACGTGGCAAAAATTAATTACTCTCATCATCATCATCATCATCATCATCATCATCATCATCATCATCATCATCATCATCATCATCATCATCATCATCAATCTCAAACAAATTTACTTACATTGAGCCTGACTTCCAACGGGTGGTTCACTCCACCAAACGTCATTCAGGAATGTTCCGTGGGCTGTAGGCCCACCCACTGCCCCATCTGCCTGGACTTTCCCAAATTGCCCCATCTTAGCCTCTTCTTCATCAAACCCATGCCCATCCAACACCCGATCATCTCCCCCCATAACCAGCAAGTAGGAACTCATGTCCTCCAACCTTTTGCTGTTGGACGGGGCGTCAGGGTTAGAAAGCGGCGACTCCATCGGAAAGTCGTCACGTGGGGCGGTGTCATTGTATACTACCGCTGTGTGTCCCCAACGAGCAGACCACATTGGGCGGGCAGACTCAGATGCAAGCTTGTAGTTTTTTTCGGGAATGTAAGGAGTAGCAATGTTCTGTTTGCGGGGACCACATAATTGGGACCAATTGGAGTTGTGAGTCAAGCTTGGTTGGGAGAGGAGAACAAGGGAGAAGAGGAATGTTGTTGTTTTTGTTGGGGGGTTCATTGTCGGTGTAGGAGGAAGATAGGCACTAAGTCTTCATGAGGAAGGCGTTGTATTTTGAACGTTGTGACTGACTTGTGCGATTATTCGGGGGTAGAAGCGATTTAGTCCCAGTTTTTAATCTACCAATTTTGTACCTGAGCGTGCCCAGATTATGTTGCATGTTTTTTACCACAAGGTAGAAGTAAAGTTTAAATGATATTTTTTGGTTTGCAAGGATGTTAAGGACGTAAACTGTGTGCGCAAAGCACAGAAAAACACGAAATAAATTATCAATTTATCAGCTGCAGCCTTTGTGCTCTCCCCTCTCGAGAGGCTTTGACTGTCCCGTTTAACAGGAGAGAGAGAAAGTGAACGGATAATGGCCGATGTCGTGAAGTTATTGCGACAATCTCAAACGAGCGAGTCACTTGCTTCCGCTCATGCGTGCTTGTACCACTCTCGTATGCAATTTCTCCGCGACGAGGAACCTGAGAAAGAAAATCCCCTGCTTGAGTTTGAGGATCCACATGCTAGGGCCAGGAGACTCAAGAATATGCCCTGCCCCGATGTAAAATTGGTACCAACGAACGACATGATGCCAAGAAATGCTAGTTTACGACACAACTTCTTAGCCAAGGCGGGAGTTACAAGGGGGATTCGTGTCATGGAGGGACTAGCCAAAGCAGAGGATCCTGAAGTTGTGGCAAAACGAGAGGCAATTCTTAACGGGATTCGCGAGAAGGAGCTCAACGACGCAAGAAAAAAACAGAGTGCCAAGAAAAAAGACGACAGGAAGAACCTCCTTGTCGCAAGTGTCAGGAGGGGGAGCATCAGCCTCATGGCAATGGAGGAGCAGCTCAAGGAAGAGAAGAGTGAGGGGGAAGGAGAAGACGACGACGGGGGTAGAGAGAGCCCCGACCTCAGCTTATTTCGCAAGACGGTTTTCTACAAGGCGGCAAGTCCTACACAACACAGAGAGGGAGATGAAGATGAAGATGGGGAGGATTACCCAGATGAATTTAGCTTTTTACTCGATTGGAAAAGTGACCAAAAGAAGGGATTTCGTTGGTGATTTTGGATGGTCTTCCCTCGGTTGATAGATTCACCGAAAGAGAGGGGAAGATGTATTAATGAACGAGTGCGAATGTATGCTTAACAATGTTGCTATTTGGCAAAACTACTCTGTCACTTTCTCCCCGCATTCTGCACTGCTGCCTCCCTCATCATTATCATAAATACGTCAAAATCGGCTGTTGCCAACATAATCTGGCCAAAGATAGCATCTTCTCCGTCAGGGTCCTTTTCGACAGACTCTTCTAGAGCTTTGTAAAACTCGCTCACGCTGCTATTGAGCTTTTCAGTGATATGCCCCTCTATGTGTGACTCGAATAGCTGCTGAAATTGCTCATAGACCTCAGTGTATTCCACCTTCATTGTGCCTGTCTTAGAGATCTCCTCTTCGTCAATCACGTGCGCATTTTCTTCCACGAACCTCTCAAAAACTGCGGCGAAGTCATCATCTTCGTAGAAGAACTTCCCCACTGCTTTGATTAAGGATTTTCCACTCAAGGGAGAGGAGGGATCCGATGACTTGCATTCATCATCATCAGACATTAAAGACGACTAACACGAACAAGGTAGAAATGAGAGCAGGGCGACGATTGGCAAAAAACCACTAGTAAATTTTAAGGAAACCTTTTCATATCTTTCTTCAGCGAAATACTCCACACTCTCACTTGCTAAATCTGTTTTAATCTAATAGAGATATTACAGTTTCCGAAAAAAGGCTATGTCTGCTCAGTTTGATCTTGAGAATGCTGTCGATGACCTCAAAAACTTGCAATCTGAACTTGAACTCTCAAAAACTGACAGTAATACACCTGTTATCATCAGGGGGGGAGGAGGAAAGAAGAACAGAAGGAAGAAAAAATCGGGGAAGAAGACAATTATGAATAGTTTTGACGAAGACAGCATTAACGCGGAGCATGATTCGTCGCCTCCCCTTGAGCAGCCCCATTTACCGGATCCACCTTCCTCACCTGGACTCTCCTTGGTGGAGTCTCCCCAGACAGCAGGAACAACTGCGATAACAGAAGCAGCATCAGCATCAGCATCAACGACAACAACAACAATTTCAAAGGCAATTAATATGACAACCACACCGGGCAAGAAACAGCCTCTTTTGCACCCCCAAGGAGTCGATCCGCTGACTGGATGCGCTGTCAGTGGAAGCGGGGGAGGCAAGGTTTGGAGCTCGATTAGGGCCAGCAACAGCATCGAGGATAACGATGTAGGAGATAACGACAGCGACTGTCCGAAGGTTGCTAAATCTCTCGCAGAAGAACTCTCTGCCGCTCAAAGCCAAGTGAATACATCGAAATCCAATAAGAATTTCAACAAGAATCAACCCCAAGTAATGGATAAAACAGACCATCCGTTCTTCAACAAATACCACATCACTCCTCGCTTCTCCGCGATCTTTGGGTACGGTGGAGAGGGACGACTCGGTGTCGTAAACGACGCATACATAAGGCGCAGTCAGGAATATATCGCGGCAAACGATCCCAACATTAATGGCAATGACATTTGCAATGTCTTTAGACGTGGGTACTCCTTCCCGGGGACCTACGAAGAAAACAACATCAAAGCAAAAACCGAAGGGCCGCAAGACAAACCACAGCAACAGTCTAGCCCCAAAACTGCTGAAGAATGGTGGCGTAACGTCCAAGTCTCCGAGGAATGGCGTGAAATCCGCATCCATGCTCTCCGCTCTGCCCGGCACCTTAATGTTAGAGAATCCCTTGAGTGGAGATCATGCGGGAGGCAAGACGAAAAATCGATGGTGGGTTTTCAAACATCCAACATGAGACACAAGCTCCATAGCTCGCAACGGCAGTTTGGAAGCTTCAAGGGCGAGGCTTGCGGCTGGGAGAAAATGCACATTGGGTCTTTTGTGGGGAGAAAGAAATTTAAAGCGACGAAATCGCGCCCAAGACCATCCTCCGCCCCTTCCTCCACCCCTTCTTCCTCCCCAAGTTCGATTGAAGCCACAGAAAACCCAAAGTTCAAGAACAGTAAGCGGCGTAGCACCAACCTCAATCGGAAGCATGTCACGCTTCGAATTGTAGGCAGATCGAGCAGTTCTTGCACCTCAACAAAGCCGAAGGAATTTACTTGCTACGTTGATACAAAAATGCCGATGTGGAATATAATGTCAGCCATTCGTAGGGTTGCTAACATTCCAAACCTTCCTTTCAAGCTGATGGGCCCCGTTCTTGGTTCATTGACGGGGACTCCCAGTGGGTCAACGAGAAAAAAATTGAGGGAAATTAAGGACCCTGCCCTCATATATGATCAGTCAGTTCTTGAGGTTCGCATTGAGAGCGAGAGTCAGAAGAGCGCAAAGAGCGACATCAAGGGAGACACCGGAGTTGGCTTTTCTATACTCGCACGCGAGCCCATGGAATATCTCCGTTGCAGCAGTCCCGAGGATTTTGGGATGCAAAGATTCGTTGACGCTGATGTTGACATTATCAAGAAGAAGAGGAAGAAAGCAAGGAAGAAAGTGAGAAAAGCGGTCGAGTACGATGATAACGGGAGAAAAGTCGTAGGGGGTTGGAGGGGGAAAGGGAAAGGGAGAAAAGGCAGCGTATCGAGTGTTATAGTGGTGGGTGGGAGTAGAAGCAATTCGGCGAGGAGCACGAAGGGTACTGTGGGCGGGCGTAGCAAGAGTCCTTTGGACGGATGTTCAAATGTGTTGATCCAGGGAAAACGGATAAAACGACCGCTTCCATTACCTCCAGCCCCACAAAATACTGTCAACATGTTCCCACCAAATGTCCCAGTAATTCGAATCGACCTCTAAGACAAAATATCTGCCACAGCGAATACTGCCTGTGTGAAGAGAGAGAGAGAGAGAGAGAGAGACAAAGCGGACGGATTGAAGCAGTAACAACAAACAACAACAGCCTTTACGATGAACAAAAATTTCTTCGACGATACCCTTTCAAACCATCGCTCCTTTTTTAGCTATCACTTCGTTGCAACGTTTGCAGAGATTATTCTCTTTGTCCGATCCGACGGTCTCATCAAAGAACCAACACCGCTCACATTTCTTCCCTTCGGCCTTGTCGACCCTAACAGCACATCCGCTTACGCCCGCATCTTTGGAAAGGAAATAACCCCCAGACCCTTCACCAATATCTTGTCCACCACCCTTGACAACCTCCACCTGACTCAGCATCAAAACGTATTTCAAGTCATCCACCTCGCTCTCCGAATCCACAGGAATTCCCATCAATCCCCTCAGAATACGTTCAGTATCGTGATCGTCGTCATCAACGTAAATTACAGCCCTTGCATCCAGGCTTGCCCCGATGGCTTTGTCATTCCTGGCAATTTCTAGGGCCTTGTTGACGTCCTCCCTCACTTCTCTCACCCTCTTCCACTCGTCCTCCCCAAAGCCCTCAAACTCCTCAAGGTGCGCCGGCCAAACTTCCTCAAAAACGCTGCGCTCCTTCCCCCCGGAGCTGTGGATGTCCTCAGCCATGTGCGGTAAAAGTGGGGCGACGCACTTTGTCAAACCCTCCAGGACGTCCACAAGAACGGTCTGACATGAGCGACGACGGAAGTCGTCGGTGCCGCTGATGTAGAGCCTGTCCTTTGCTATGTCCAAGTAAAAATTGCTCAAATCAGCCGTCACGAACTTGAGCAAAGCATTGACGGCCTTGTTGAACTGGTATTCATCGTAGCTTGACCGAACGTCTCGAAGCAAGACGCTGAGCCTGCCCAAAATCCACTTGTCAAGCGATGGCAGGTCCGCGTATGGAACCCTGTCCTCTTGTTGAAAATCGAAGAGGTTCCCGAGCAGATATCGCGCCACGTTCCGAATCCGCCTGTAGCTCTCGAACGTTTGCTTCATGACATTCGAGCCGATGCAGACGTCACCGGTATAGTCCACCGAAGCGACCCAGAGCCGCAAAACATCTGCCCCGTAGGCGGGGTCCTTCTTCTTGTCGTTACCACCCTCAATGACACTAATGGGATCGACGACATTTCCCAGACTCTTGCTCATCTTAAATCCTTTTTCGTCCAAAACAAAGCCGTGCGTGAGTACAGTCTTGTAAGGAGGGATTCCTCGGCTGGCGACCGAGGTCAAGAGGGAAGATTGGAACCAGCCACGGTGCTGGTCGCTGCCCTCCAGGTACATGTCGGCCTTGACCTCATTGTCGCTCTTACCCCCCAGGACGCCGCTCCAACTCGTTCCGGAATCGAACCAAACATCCATAGTGTCAGTTCCCTTCCTCCACTTTCCGTCCTTCGCCTCCTGCTTATACTTTTCAGGGAGAAGATCAACCTCATCAAGCTCAAACCAGGCATCAGTACCCCGAGGATGAGAGGCGACGATGCCAATCACGTGATCGATAACCTCTTCATCCAGCAAAACCTTTGTGGAGTCGCTCGTGTCGTAAAAAACAGGAATGGGGACGCCCCACGATCGCTGTCGTGAAATGCACCAATCGCCCCTGCTCTCCACAAAGCTTCTCATCCTCCTCTCCCCCATCTCTGGAATCCACTTGACTTCCTCGATCGAGCTGAGTGCCTCTCCCCGGAACCCCTCAATTCCGCAGAACCACTGAGGTGTACTCCGAAAGATGGTCGGCTTTTTGGTCCGCCAGTCATAGGGGTACTTGTGGTTGTAATTCTCCTCCTTTAGCAGTAGAGGAGAGTCACCGCCTCCGATGAGGTCTATCACGGCCTGAGATCCCGTCGTCAAAACAGGCAAGCCAACCAGCTCCTTTGGCTCCGCCAGCTCGTTGAATTTCCCCGCGTCATCCACTGGAGAAAAGGGAGGCAAGGGGGGATCCTGTTTCTGTCCAAGGAGGTAATCCTCAGCTCCGTGACCGGGAGCTGTGTGCACTAGACCGGTCCCAGAGTCGGTCGTGATGTAATCGCCCCCCTCTAGCAAGTTGCATACGAAAGAAGTCCGGGTTGGGTGCTCGTAGCTTATGCCAGAGTCAACGAGATCACGGCCCGAAAACGTTTTCAAGGTTGTCGTTCCTGAGGCTCCAATCTTCTCCGCCAAGCTCTCTACCAGGTCTGACGCCACGACGTACAAGCAATCACCGGGGTGACCTTCGATGCTGACAAGCGCATAAATAATATCAGCATTGACTGCAACCGCAAGATTCGCAGGCAGTGTCCATGGCGTCGTCGTCCAAATCGCGAGTCTCAGAGAGCCAATTTTCTCCCGCAAAAACGAAGCAAGTGGGCTTTCACCACTAATGCTGTCAACAACGAAGCCTACATAAACACTGCGCGAGTTATGTCCGCCCTCAGGATACTCCAATTCAGCCTCAGCCAAGGCAGTACGGCTGCTAGGGCTCCAATTCACTGGCTTCTCACCGCGATAAATACTCCCCTTTTTCCACATAGCCTTAAAGACATTGAGCTGCTCCACTTCGAAATCCGTGTCCATCGTACGATAGTAAACCGAATCGAAATCACCAAATATTCCGTATCGGACAAATCCCTCTTTCTGCGTTTGAATGGCCCGATCTGCAAATTCCCTTGCCTTCAATCTTAATTCAGTGCTGGAGAGTCTCTCTTTGTTTTTATTCTTCTTGTTCTCCTTCTCGACCTCTTGCAAAACTTTCAGTTCGATCGGCAGACCGTGACAGTCCCAACCTGGTATGTACCGCACATTGTACCCCTGAAGCAGCTTGTTCCTGTTGATAAAGTCTTTCAAAATCTTGTTCATTGCATGCCCAATGTGGAGGGGACCATTAGCATAGGGAGGCCCATCGTGAAGGGTCCATGTCTTTTCTCTACCTTCCAGCACGCTTCTGAAGTCCGTATTCTGCCACTTCGCGTGAAAGACTTTATCCGTCTTGATTGCATTTGCCCTCAGGTCAAAGGTCGTCTTGGGGAGGGTAATACTGTCGCTCCATGGATTCTTCTCATTCTTAGCCGACGAGGAATATAGTGCACGCGCGCGCGTCGAAGAGACGGCACGACCTTGACGAGAAACTCGACGCACCGTCTGGCTCGGATTAAAAGCCCTGGAGGCACTGAACAGAAGGACCATCGCTGACAACATCAGAGCAACAGCTGATGTGGGGGTGAACTTTGAGGAGAACGCCGTCAATCGCATCCACAAGATGTGCTTTCTTGGGTGAACAGAATAGCTTGGCGATATATTGGGAAAAGGGGGACCACAGGGGTAGTAGTAAGCGGGCGTCAACTTTTCTCAGACGTGAAGACGTGGAAACCACATTTTCACGATAAGTGCCTGTAAAAGCGAAAAAACATTAAAATTATTCTCCTCGGGCGACGCAATGCGGATTTTGATCCTTCTATCAGCATTGACTGGCGCAAAAACTTTTCAACTAAGTGGTGGATTGGGCATCGCTCCATCTGCAAAAAGTTTCCTCTCCAATGAAGTCCTCCACCAGTCTCCCCGCAAGGCCTGCTGGCCTCTCTGTAGTAGTGCGACTGAAACCGGGACGGGCGCAAAGTTGAGCAAGCTCGAGACGCTGAAAACTGAATCTGGTTATTTGACACAGCCTCTTGACTCAGAGATAAGGACGGAGGAGACGCTGAGTGTGACTCCAAATGCGATGCAGATTTTGAAGTACCATGGGAGGTGAGTTTTGTGCGCGCATTATGCATGGGTCTCGGCTTTCGAGGGGTTTTGGATTCCAGTCAATGACTGGATGAGGATGAAAAGAAACAACACTGGTCTAACACAAGATTGAATTCCAATTTGAAATAAAATATTCACAATATACACCCACCCCACCACCCACACAACTTGAGCAGCTACCAGCAAACCAACAGGGAGCTCAAGGGAGTGAAGGATTATCAGTTCATGCTCAGGCTAAAGCAACCTTGCGGTGAGCTCAAGAGCGAGGTTTACCGCCTGTTGGACGACCTCAGTGCGAAGTACGGCCAGGGGGATCTTCGGGCGACCACGAGACAGTGCTTCCAGCTGCACGGAGTCCGCAAGGCTACCCTGAAGACGGTTGTGTCGTCACTGCTCGACATTGGATCGTCAACTGTCGGTGCCTGCGGTGACGTGTCAAGGAATGTCATGGTAACCCCCGCACCGTTCGTCTCTCCGAGCTACGTAGCTGCCAGGAAGTGGGGCAAGATAATTGCTCAACTCTTTCGTCCCATGACAGGTGCGTTTAGTACCGTTTGGCTCGATGGCGAAAAAGCAGCTACGGTTGAGAGTTGGGCTAGGGAGGTCGAGGCAGAAGGGATTGACGTTGACAAGATGATGAGACATGACAGGGGCACTGGAATTGTTTTGGACGACCATGTGGAGCCACTTTATGGGGACCGCTACCTCCCCCGTAAGTTCAAAGTTGGCATCACTGTCCCGGGTGACAACAGCCTCGATCTGTACACGAACGACATTGGATTGGTAGTTGTCAGCGACGGCAATGGGAACCCAATCGGTTTCAATGTAATGGTCGGGGGGGGCATGGGCCGCACTCACAGGAAAGAGGAGACATTCGCCCGCGTAGCGGACCACATGGGCTATGTGCCCTTCTCCAAGGCCCCCGAGCTTTTGAAGTCCATCCTTGCTGCCCAGCGTGACCACGGCAACCGCGATGTCCGAGCCAACGCGAGAATGAAATACCTCGTTCACACTCTTGGTATCGACAACTTCAAGAGGCTCGTTGAGAGTTATTTCGGCGAGGAAGTCGAGGAATGGAGAGACGTGAGCGCCTGGAAATACAGCGATTGGATGGGATGGTGGGAACAGGGCGACGGCAAACTATTTTATGGTCTCCATGTAGACTGCGGGCGCGTCAAGGACTTCGAAGATGGGCCTCAGCTCAAGACTGTAATGAGAAAGCTCGTGGACAAATACGACCTCGACATAGTTATGTCGCCCACACAGTCGCTGATCTTAAAGGACATCAAGCCAGAATGGAAAGACGACATTGAAGAAATATTGCACCAGCACGGCGTCTTAAAACTGGAGGAGATCGATAGTCTTCAGCGTCTCGGTATGGCGTGCCCCGCCTTGCCGCTTTGTGGTCTTGCGGTCACGGAGGCAGAGCGAAGGTTCCCCGAATACATCGAGAAGATAAGGGGCTTGCTAGTGAAAGCTGAGCTTCCTGACGAGGTAAGGGCATTAGCGAGCAGCAAATGGCAGCGCAAACAGCGCAGCGACTTTTAGGACATTACATTAACCCAACAACACAAACTCGGGTCGGGTGCACCAAAAAAAATAAATTCGGTCGCAGGAAATCATGATCCGTATGACTGGGTGTCCGAACGGCTGCGCTCGTCCTTACATGGCAGAGCTCGCATTTGTAGGTGACTCAGGGAAGAGCTACCAAGTGTGGGTGGGTGGTAGCCCCGTCCTCGAGGGTCGCACCGGGTTCGTTTTGAAGGACAAGGTCAAGGAAGAAGAAATGGATACTCTGCTGGGGGGGTTGTTCGGGAAGTGGAGGGACACGAGAGAGGGCAACGAGGCTTTCGGGGATTGGGCACACCGTCTTGGGCAGGACCAATTGTTGCCCCCATGACGTCGTTCGTACGTACTCAACTGCAAAATTTTTGAACTTGAATGGTAAACTGTGTGTACTACATAATATCCATATAGCATGCATATAACGCCGCCGAGAGACAGTGGGCGGCGATGAAAAAAACGGAGTTCATGTTTCCTTGCTAAAAATTCACAAATTGCCACATTAAGTAAATCACTTTTTAGATACCAATCTCATCTCTCGACTCTCGACTCTCGGCTCTCGACTCTCGACTCTCTCGACGCTCGACGACGGGGCGAGGAAATCACTTATTCGCTCCGTAAAATCCGTACAAACTTTGAGTGAGATGGGAAGAGCCAAGATACATGCGGCTCTGTGACTTTGCCGTCGCACCTCTGCATATCGAGCGAGCGTCGTTTGGGATTTGAGCTTCAGGAAATGGGGCGGAATTGAAATGACCTACGCGGCGCTCATCGTCATTATCACTAAACTCACCTCCCTAACTTCATCTGATTCGCAACTACGGCATTGATATCCTTTTCTTTTTTCCTCTTCTCTGACTTCTTTCTAATCTTGAATCCCGCACGCTTCACCACTTCATTCTCAGTCAAAGTGACTCCCATCTTGTAATTCCCGACGCAATCGGCGGCGCCATTGCTAGAATTCAACTTGAAGTAAATAGGAACGTGTACGACAACTTCATCCACCAGACCCTCCTCCGGGTTTGAATTTCGAATGCTGTTTATCGTTGTTCGTTCGTTGTTTCCCTGCTTTCGGGGCAAGTTAGATATTTCTAGCCGGACACCGCATGCAACTTCCGCATCGGAAGCTAAAGTACCAGGTTGCAAATACAACTTGACGTAGAGCGTCAGCCCTGGGGGGAGAGGTTTCACGCAAAACTGCAGCCCGAGAGTTTCCTCGCTTACCCCGTCGACGCAAGGGGAAATAAGGATTGGGTCCTTGCTATTATTCGTGATTTTTAGGAGGCCCCTATAAACCTTTGACTTAATACCACAACGGAGGGTACCAAAATCGCAATAAGGTCCCGAGAACTCCTTCCAGCTCGTGCTTCCCTTTTCGCTGTACTTAAAGCCCCAAAGCATATCTAACAAGTCATCGGAGTAGAGAGACAACGCATCGTTTACCGCATTCTGCGCTTTTGCAGCGGTAGAAGTCGAGGGAAAGAGGGAGGAACCCGTACCCCAGTAAGTACTGTTGCTGGTGGCCACCGAGTGGGTGCTCTTAGCTGTGCCAAAGGTGCCGTTGCCAAAGGATGCAAAGCTCTGGCTCGCATTGAAGTTGTTGTTATTCTCTGTCGAGGGAACACTCGATTGCATTCTCGCACGCTCCCAAACAGCTCTTGTGTCATCTACTATGTAGGTGCTTTTGTCATTTCTCACGCCATTATCATTATCAATTTTTATTTTGCTCGGTGCATTGAGGATTAAACTAGCTGCCCTGGACACGTCGCGCTCCGCCATCAGCTCTTTTCCTCGATTAACATCTACCTCGCCCTTGCTGCGATTATTCAATTTGGCCAGCGTTTCTGTGCCCTTAGTGTTGATGATGTTTGCAGTATGCCTCGTGTCGGTGAGGTTCAAAAATTTGACGAGGCGTTCAACACATATGGGGGCGGAAAGAATGTCTTGATCCTCACACATCCCCGGCTTACTAAAGGCGACCAAGGCCGCACACACCAAAACTTCTAAAAACCCCAAAAAGTCGAGCTCATTGATGTTGTCAGTCTCTAGGTAATCATGGCTGCGCCGACCCCTTCTCGCCTTGCAAGATTTCCAGATCGCTAGGTACTCATTCTTGCTCACTAAATTTGGAATCATCTCAAAGTTCTTGGATTGGAATTTAGTGACGACAAATGTGTGTGCGTGAGTGCAAGTTCGCGACGTCGGTGTAAGCTCACAAAACATTCACTCACTCCCTC
>Ga0115557_1002610_pt1 | contig 12026 bp, 10 predicted proteins | sample COGITO_mtgs_1104_FD_87280 | JGI IMG/M metagenome (GOLD analysis project Ga0115557, IMG submission 87280) | Pelagic marine microbial communities from North Sea - COGITO_mtgs_110421 | ecosystem: Environmental > Aquatic > Marine > Epipelagic | place: Germany:Helgoland, sampling site Kabeltonne...
AACAAAACACAAACACTAAACACTCTCGAGTAGAAGCGAAAGACCCAATGTTTCACGCATCGAGTAGAAATTCCCGCACAACGACACAAAACAGAAAACACACACAACAACATGGGGGTGAGTATATTATATGTATCTAATTCTCTCTTATTCGCACACAAACGATATCCTTTCAGACGAATTCGAAGGTTTCGATGCGATGGTACCTTCGCGCGATGACTTTGTTGCGCGTTTCCATTTGTGGATTTTTTCTTTAGGGCGAGACGACGGGAAAACACATTTTCTACGACGCGTCTTCGTTCTCGCGAGCATCGATGCGAAGTTTCTCGCGACACGAACTGACCATAATTTCTCTCTTTAAACTCTCTTCTTTCGCGATTTAATACGCAGGCTTACAAATACGTGGAAGAACTCTGGAAGAAGAAACAATCCGACGTGTTGCGATTTTTGCAACGCATTCGCGTTTGGGAATACCGTCAGCTTCCGTCCATCTGCCGCGTGACTCGACCGACGAGACCGGACAAGGCGAGAAGATTGGGGTACAAGGCTAAGCAAGGCTTCGTGATTTACAGAGCGCGCGTGAGAAGAGGTGGCCGTAAGCGTCCGGTGCGCAAGGGTATCGTCAATGGGAAGCCGGTGCACTGCGGCATCACAAAGTTGAAGTTTGCGAGAAACTTGAAGTCTGTCGCGGAGGAGAGAGCGGCGAGAAGATGCGGCGCGTTGAGAGTCTTAAACTCGTATTGGTTGAACCAAGATTCCGTGTACAAGTACTATGAAGTCATCATGGTTGACCCGATGCACAAGGCTATTAGATCTGATCCGAGAATCAACTGGATCTGCGCGCCGACGCACAAGGGCAGAGCGATGAGAGGCTTGACTTCGGCGGGGAGAAAGCACAGAGGTTTACACGGCAAGGGCCACAACTACACGAAAAACAGATCGTCCAAGCACGCCCAGTGGAAGAACAACAACAGACTTTCGCTCAAGAGATATCGTTAAACGACGACGATGTGTCAAAATCGAGGCTTTCGAGAATAGCTGTTTTGGGGTACCTTTCGTTATTAATAATAGACAAACCTATAACTTTAGAACTAATCGTCGTCTCTACTTCCTATTCTTTGCTATTATCGCCTGCAACGCGCGAAGTCTCGCCACGGCGATGAACCTAGGGTCGACCGAAACGCCATTCACGTTCAAATCTTGGAACTTTCCGTATATGAAATCGGCGCCGCGGTGACCGCACATCTGACCGCACGCGACGACGTCGATGTTCGGATTTACTTCTCTCGCCTCGTTAATAGCTGATTGTACGAGCCGCCCGACACCTTTATCGTCCCATGCGATGAAGGGATTAAACTTCCATATGATTGCGTTTTCCTCCTCTTCCTGCTCCTCTCTGGCGATATCTTTCACGTCGTTCTCTTCGTCGTCGTCGTCGTCGTCTTCATCGAAATCGAATTCGTCGCCATTAATGTCCATATCTTCGCCACCGTACAAGTAGCGCGGAAAGAATTTGTGACTATCTTCTACGCTGACGCCGTATGTTGTTTCTGTGAGCTCGTCTAACCCGACGATTAAAAATTCTGCTCCCATTTTTGCTAAATCGCCCGCAATCAAACACGACCTCGGCGTCTCGAGCATGGCGCCTACGCGGTAGGCGATTTTTGAGTTGGTTTTCTCCTCCAAGAATGAAAATTCTTCCGCAACGTTCCGGATTAAATTCAACTGGTGTTCAAATTCCTCCGCCGAGGCGACGTTCGGTATGCATATGTCCACAACCGGTGGTTCTGCTGCAAACGTGAAGAATTCTTTCACTCCGTACGCGGCGCCGAGGAGAGCGCGCACTTGCGCTTTCGTGATTTCCGGATAGAGAGCTCCAACCCGACAGCCTCGAAATCCAAAATCAGGATTTACTTCGTCCAGCAAGTTTTGCTCTATGATTTCTACGACGTCTCGTTCGTCCTTACCGGAATCAACCGCTAATAATGGCACTAAATCGTTCAAATTTTCCGAATCCGGCAGAAACGCGTGCAGCGGTTCGTCCAGTAAACGCACTATCACCCTCGAATTTTCTTCGTTCTTCTGATCAGGTTGGAACGAGGCCTTGAACATGTCCTCAAAATCGTACCGCAAATGCGGTGAGAGCATATCCAACGCTTCGTATCTCTCATCTTTCGTCTCTGCGCACAAAAGCATGTGTAAAGCCTGCCTCGCATCGCCGCCTCGATATTTCTTGAGGACGTTCTCAACTTTCACCAAACCGACGCCGATAAAGTTCGACGCGTCGCCTCCGCCAACGCTCGTTCCGTCGCGATTATTATTCTCATCAACGTACTCGTCGATGGCATCCGCAGAATCGCACTCGGCAAATATCCGAATCGCGTTTAAGAATTTGGATTTTTGCGCGAGCCATTCGAAGAACAGCTTGTTTCGTTCCGACTTGACCGGCGGCACGAGTTCGACGGCGCCGCGATAGACGACGCCGTTTTGACCGTCGATGGTGACGTAATCTCCGGTGTGCAAAATCGTCGTGCTTTCTTTTTTGTTGTTGTTATTGTTGTTGTTGCTATTGCTGCTACTAAAAGTCGTCGTCGTGAACTTTGCAAACTTGCGAGACTTTTTATCAATTTTTATCGAATATCCTCCTCCCTCGCCATCGTCGTTACCATCATCGCTATATATATCATCGTTCGCACCGGACACGCACGCCAACCCAAACTCTTTCTTCGATAATTCCGCGCCAAACCGATCGTCCTTCAAGAATATAACCCCGGCCACGTCTTGCAACACGTCCACGACGTCTTCCTCGTCCTCGGCGAATCGTTTCTCCTCGTCCGTTTTGAGTAAACTGGAATCCACGCACTCGCAACACAAAATGACTTTCGCGGCTTGCGAACCACCAAGACCTTTGCATCTCTCGAGCATTTCGCGCGCGTCTTGAACGGTGAAGCAAATCTGCCCGGTTTCGCACTTGGCGTTTTTTACGTGTTGTTGTTGTTGTTGTCGTCGTCCTCCTAAAAGCTCCTCTTTCTTCCACTCGTCCGCGGCGATGACATCCGACCACCTCTTCTCCGCGTTCTTCACTCTCAACAAACTCGCCGTCACCACGTCTTCCTCTTTCACCAATAACAATCCTTCCTCGACTGATTTTACCAGTTTCTTCTCCACTAAATACACCGCGATATCGATCGCGTTTATTCCTTTTGTCTTGTTGTTGTTTTTACTCCTCGTCTCAGAGTACGACTCGAGGAGTTCTCGGAAACGTTCTTTTGTCATCATCGTTTTGTTGCCATTTTCGTGTCTCTTCTCCTCCTCGCTCTCATTCTCCTCTAAAATCCGCGCGATTTGTTCGTCCTCTTCTTTCGCGTTCACGTCGTCGTCGTTGAGAAGAAGAACAGAATCATCATCATCATCATCATCGAAAATACCGTTATTGGCATCAGCAGCGGCGAACACAAATACTAAAGTGTTGTTGTCATTCATTCTTTTTCTTCCTCCTCCTCGTCGAAACATTCGTCGTCTGCTGCTGCTGCTGGAACTGCTTCTGCTCTTCTCATTCGTACTACTACTACGAGTAGTAATAGTCCTCCTCATCGTCCTCGTCGAGGTGGTCCTCATCATCATCCTCTCTGTAATCAATCGTTTTCAAAGTGATTTTGCAAAACGAATAATCTCTCTTCTGCTTTTTTTTTGTCCTCTTTTTTGGTTTTTGTTTTGAAAAAACAACTAAAAAAATTCTCTTCTTCTTTTTTACACACAACAATTAAGTTTTTCACAACAACACACACAAACTCCACAGAGACTCGAGACTACTCTACTATTAATCAAGAATGGGCGGCTTTTCTTTTCGAGGAGGCGCGCAACAACTCCCCACACGAAAAACATTAAAAATGGACGCGATGCGAAGCGTGTTTGACCTCGCGCATTCGAACGTAAAATCTTTCGTGCAAAGCGAAGACGTGCACGTTTTCGTGCTCATCATGTTTGCGTTTTTAGGTGCCATCACGTATCTTTCGTATTGGGTTCCTAAACTCATCGTCTCGTTCATGCCGACGCAAAACTTGAAGAAGAAATACAAAGGCGCGAAGTGGGCTTTAGTCACCGGCGCGTCGTCTGGTATCGGTAAATCCTTGGCGAAAGAATTAGCCGAACAAGGGTTGAACGTTGTATTAGTCTCTCTGAAAGAAACGATTTTGGACGAGACGTTCGAGGAGCTTAAAAAACAACATCCCGAGCGAGAGTTTAGAAAAATCGGGGTGAATTTAGGCCTCCGAGATGGGTCGTATTTGCGAGAAATCGAAGAGAAAACGAAAGATATCGACGTGCAGGTGGTGTTTAACAACGCCGGGTTCATGTTGACTGGGTTTTTTGATAAAACGAAATTGGATTTGTTGATGACGAACCACGAGTGCAACTGCACGAGCGCGATGCAAATCACGCACGTGTTCGTGAAGAGAATGTTGGAGAAGAAGTTGAAAGGTTGCATCGTGTTTACCTCGTCCGCGGCGGCGTGTCAACCGACGCCGTTTTCAGCTTTGTATGGGGCCACGAAATCGTACATTTCCGCGTTTGCTGCCAACGTGGCGTGCGAGGTGAAATCGAGAGGCATCGACGTCTGCGCCGTGCACCCGAGTCCGGTGGCGAGCAACTTTTACGATAAAGCGCACAAGTTGGACGCGTTGGCGTTTTTCCAAAAGTTCGCCGTGACTCCGGACCAGTTGCCGAAAGAAATGTTGCGACCGATTGGAAGGATCGTGTGGTACGACATAGGGTTCGTGGCCATTGCGTTTAGAAATTTGCTGAAGATGTTCGATTACGGGTTCTTCGCGACGTTGATTAGTTGGACGGCGCACACCATGGGCGATTACAAAAAGAACGTTTAAATTTTTTTTATCAATAATAATACAGTAGTACGATGATCATATTTACTATCTCGTTATTATTTCAACACTGTGAAAGAGGCTATGGTATCTCTCAGTTTCGGCTGCGCCGTTCGCCACTGTCTGCCACTCGCTTTCACGGAACATAAATACACTCGTTTTTTCCACACCGTCGCGGAAATCAACCAGTGCGCTTCGTTCGAAATCTCGTAGTTATAATGCGTCAATCCATTCCTGGTATCTTTCTCCATCGATTTAATCTGTTCTTCGTTCACTGGTTGTCCCAACACTTCCGGTGCAAAACCTAAAATGAAGTTTGTAATTGGCACCAGCTCTTCAATCGTCGGGTTCTCGCCGTCCTCGACGTTGGCGAAACGAAGCACCGGCGCCAAGACAATCTTCACGTCGCCTTCGCTTTCGCTTTTAAATCTCGTATCAATTTCCGTTCCTCCCGGATCCGCAATGCTCACCGCAACTTCTTCCCACCCTTCCCGAAGTTTTACCGAATACGGCGTGATTTCTGTCCACCCGATGCCGTGCCCGCCAGACTTCGCCTCGGGTCTGGTATATGTCATCGATCCGTCTTCCTCTATTTTCCCAAAACCTGGCACTCTCCCGGCGATAGATCCCATCACCGCCTGCGCTGGTGGTGGTGATACTAAAAGTCCTCCTTGAGAAGAGAGCAAAACCCCGAGCGCTGTCGCGTTCAAAAGCTGTTCTCTTCGTGTTCGTTTTGTCGTCATCATCGTGATATCTAATTTTTCTTCTTCTCTTCTCGTCGTCTTGCTGGAGGAGGAGGAGACAGAGGAGGAGGATAATCGTCGGTAGTGGTTCTTACGGTTGTTCTTGATGTTCGTCGCTCTGATGAAAGAACAACAACGCGCGCATGGTGGTGATTTTTGCGCGTACATGATGATGAAATGATGACGACCGATGCGGTATCTTTATCTTTTTGTTTTTTGTGTGTGTCATAGCCTTGAACTGTGGAAGCGTTTTCTCTTCTTAAACTTAAAAAATATTGCAATCACATGCGATATAAAGTCAAAAAAATAATATGCTGAAGAGAACGGGCGAGTTCGCGCGGCGCGTGTTCTTCGGCGACGACCAACGCGAGGAAGAAGAAGAGTACGATGATGAAGAAGAAGAAGAAGAGGTGAGCGAGAACGGATTTTGCGCGGAACGACGAGGACGATTTACAACAACAACTCAGGAATTCGTGGAAATTCAAGAAGAAGAAAAAAAAAATACGGGGAAGGAGAGTAGAAGAAGAAGAAGACAAAGCACGTGGTATGCGAACAAGAAGAAAACGTCGATACGAGCGACGATATCTAAGATTGTGGTGTCGCTTTCGATTTTGCTCACTCTGTGCGCGATGTTAGCGCAAACCTTGGTGTATGTAGAACGAGAGGAAGAGGCAAAGAGGAGAGAGGAAGCTAAGGAGGATTACGAGAGAGCAAAAGAGGCAATGGAGAAGCTCTTTTCTTCATCGTCGTCGTTGCCGTGCGAAGATGGTGGAAATGAATTGATGTTGCCTTCAATAGAGACCGTAGAATCGTGCAGAATAATCGAGGAGAAGAGTAGCACCAGCATCACTTCGTCGTTATTGTTCAATCAATCGTGTTTAAATGTAAACGCTCCGGAAGCGAGCGGAGTGATTGAAGAGTTGCCGTTGAACGCGTGTTCAATAGCTACGACGACAAATACTCAGCAGTATTACTTCCCCATAGCAGAGATATACATACACTATCGCGAAGACTTGGAGGAGAAGAAAAAACTGATGGAGCTTCAACATTGGAACTTCAAAGGCGCGTTCTTTTTTGTCGTGACGGTGTTTACAACAATCGGCTATGGGAACGTCGCGCCAAGCACAAAAGAAGGGCGATTGGTCGTGCTAATTACGACCATACCAGTTCTCGCCGTATCGTTGATTACAATAGTCACCATAGCTGAACCAATCATAGACAGCATGAACTTATTACACAAGTATTTGTTAAAGAGGATGAAAAAGAAGTTGCCGATTGATATAACGATACCGCAAAAGTGTACTCTCGAGGAATATTTTAATGTCTTGCAGCACCATCTAATCGGAGAGGCGTTTTGGCCGATGACGGAGGTTTTCATTCGAACGAATCAAATTTACACATCAGACGAACTACACAAAGGAGAGGTGTTTGTAAGCAAACAACAGTTTGTCGAGACGTGTCAAGGACTGGGGCTGAGAATTAACGACCGCGCGAACGTATCGACCGAAGAAGAAGTATCCGCCGAAGAAGAAGAACGAGAACAAGAATCTGTTTTGAACTTGGAGGAAATTCGTTTATTGTTGGAAGTCATCAGAAGCAAAGCGAGTTTAATATCGACGGGTGTTCAGTTAATGCATTGCTTGCTATTTTCTGTCCTTTCAGTCGTTGTTGGTATGTTTTACTTCAAGGTTTTGCAGGACTGGGACTATCTCGAAGCCGCGTATTTTGCGGTGGTTTCGATAACATCCGTCGGGTTGGGAGACTACGTCCCCAACCATCAAGAAGGCTCGGTTGCTTTTTGGTATCCGTATGTATTCATCGGTTTTGGTTTCATCACTGTGTTCATTGGTACTTTAGCGACATTTGCTGAGAAAGGGCGAGAAAAGCGACTTTACGAAATTGAATTCCGCTACGTGCACGAGTGTTACAACACGAAGAGAAAGTCGTGGAACACGAATACCTATTGGGACGATACGTGACGCGTGGCATATTTCCTTTCTTTTAAAATACTCTTGCTTGTTTTAATACTACACGTTGCTACTACTAAAGCTACCGCTATCTTTCCTCCCTATATTTCCTCTCTATTTTTCTTAACTATTTCCAACAATCGACGACGCGCCGATACCTTCCAAGTCGTTGTGAAGATGCTCCGAATACGCACCTAAATTTTCCATCGCCCACGTTTTGACCAAGTCTGCGGACATGTACACCTCGTGATTTACAATTTCCTCTCTCGTTACGCATTTCAGCGATCGACCGGAAAACCGTCCAGAGTTATACACTTGCACTTCTGGATGTAAGAAAGTGTTTTTGTATCCGTACACGCGGGAAATCCAAATCGCGTGCTCTTCGTTTGAAAGTTGCTCCGGGTATAAAGCGCCAAAGACGTCTCGGTGCGTCCTGTGCACGAACGCGTGCGTGATTTTCCTCGCGTCTCTCACGTCCTCGGGACTCGCCACGCCGAAATTCTTCGCCAAGTTGTTATTCAACAACGAGTTTATCAAAATATCCGCCCAATATTGTCCTTGCGAAGGGTAAAATTCCGAGTCGTCGTGCACCGTCATGAAATAATCGCACTTCTCGACGTCAATCGCTCGATCGAAAAGACCGTTCCATACGTACGTCGTCGAAAGGGACACGTGAAAGCGCACGACTTTTATAGTCACCGGGTAATCTCCAATCAAGACTTGCATTCGTTTTTGCAAACGCTTCATTTTCGGCGCAGAATCGTAGACGATATCGCCCTGCTCGAATCCAACCAGCAACGTGTACCTCGTTCGTTTGCCACTCTTATCGATCGTTCCTAGTATCGATGGCAGTAAGACGTTTACCAATGGTAACGCGTCGGAGTTGACTAATTTCGTGTTCAAAGTCGAACTCGGGACACCTAAAACGACGTGCACGGCTTTGAATGTATCCCTCGCCATGTCGTTACCGAACGACTGTTCTCTCACTTTCGTTTCGAAGACGATTTCCGGCGGCTCTCTCTTGTGACGAACTCTGCAGTGGTACTGTTCTTTGAGCATAATTTTTGCAACCTCGTCGCCTTCATCCGCGAGTTGTTTTAAACTTTCCACCGTGGATATTTTAGACGCTTTGGAATCGATACAGATGAACCCGTGTAAATCCGGTCTCGTGCCGAACCAATTGTGGAACTCGGGCACCTCGCCCGGGCTCAACGCGGATTTCTCTTCCCCGACTAAAGTATTCGCTCTCGGACACGCGCCGCCTAAAGAACACTGCACGTGCATTTTCAAAATCTCCTCCGTCGCGTTGTTGAAACGAAAATATCCCTGCACGTTTGGATTACACCCTCCTCTGGTTGTTTCTTCCTGAACGAAAAAACGCTTATCTCTGCTCAGCGCCTTCAAAACGTTGTCGATCCACCCTCTCGCGTGCGCGTTGTGATGCACGAACAACGCGTTTCCGTTCTTATTTACCGCGTGCCATATTAAACTTGGTAATATATCGATTTCCCCAACGTTCCGTTTTAAAACCGAGCTTCTCGTTCTCACTTTATCTTTTTCGCCGCCGTTGATGGGGAACCCGTTTTCGTCCACCTCTTCCTCGAAGTCTGGTTCGTCCTCGAAGGTTTGCGTCAACATCAACCGCTCAATCTCCGCCAAAGCGAAGGTCGGTAACGTTCCGCTCTCAAAAACGCCCTGTCGCGTTCTCGTTCGCACTTCTCGCTGCACTTTCCCCAACGCCCCAGATCCTAAATCCAACCTCTCGTCTAAAAGCGCGTATTGCAACGCGTCCACGCCTCTCTTCGCGTACACGTTTCTCCAATGTGCGACTTCGTCCTTCTCGCTCTCTAACAACGGCCCAACTTCGTACAACCAAACGACTACTTCCGGGTGCCAAAAGTGTAAACTCCCGACCAACTCTCTCACGCTCGGTAGCGTCTTCGAACACACCCCCGACACCAACACCGGATGCGTCACGAAATATTTATCCGGTTGTTTCCGAATCTCTTTCTTCGGCACGAACTCGCCGGAAATCGGGTCGATGTCGAACGAACGCACCGAAATGATTGCGCGTTGTTGTTGCGTTTGTTTCGCGGGATCGTAAATACCTTCTCGTCGTTCGTATATCGCTCGTTGCGCTCGCTTTTGAATGGATTCGTCGTTAAGAGTGCCACTACTACTACTAAACGCCAACTTCCTGGCGCGTTCTAAACTCAACTTTGTCAAAGACTCGTCCTCTTCCTTCATCAAATCTCTCCTCAGCCAAAACACGTTGCTCGTGAAAATGAACATGTTCAACAGAAAAATGAACAGGAGAATTCTCCGGCCGATTTTTCGACTCTGTCTCCTGTTCGCGTTCGGTTGGACGACGGTGCCTAACGTTTCCACCCAGAGCCAAAACGAATCGAGAATGTCGCTCGTTCTCGATTTCGGAGAGAGTGGGTATCCCAGTCCCATGACTACTGCTCCTCGAGTAAAGTCATCATCATCATCGTGAATATCTCATCGTCTTCAGGTCGTTGTTCTCGTTTTTATCGTCCTTCTCTTCTGTCTTCTCGCAGCATATTATGCGTGACTTACTTTATAATTTTGGCCGCAAAGAAGGGATAAAAAAAATGAGGAACTCTAGATGCTTTTGATTCGATTTCATCAAAAGTTACTACTTTTAGTATTATTACATCATCGCTTTGATTTCGGCGCGAAAATTTCTTTCCCTCCAACGCTCATGAATCTTTCCTTTGCTCTCGGAAACACGACGTCGTTTGATTTCCACGGCCACCCTCCAAACTGCGTGCGATCGAAATCTTGAAACGCTTTGCGCAGCTCTTCGTTCGTGTTCATGACCATCGGGCCGGAGGACCGAATAGGCTCTCCTATCGGTCGTCCTTGAAGGATTAAAAACGCGCATTTATTCTTGCCGCTGCTGCTACTGCTCCTACTCCTATCGCTATCTCTAATACTTTCTTGACTTTGACTCAGTTTCGTACACTTTACGGTGAACGATTGCGACGCGTCGAGTTCGCACCCCGTTCTTTTTTGAATCTTCTCGCGTCCGTTAATCATCATTTCCTCGCCTTCGACGAAATATAAATACCTGTTTGCTTCTGATTCAATTCTCGCTTTAGGAACTCGAACTTCTTCTCGGCTCTTCTCTGCGTACATTTCAACGTAAAACACGCCGACGTCGTTCGCCTCGTCGCTTGCCCACGAATTCTTAGGCGTCGCGCTCAAATTTGAGTTCACTTTAACGTCGCCAAATTGCCCGACCCACACGACAATCTCGTACTCTTTTCCTTTTTTCCTTATCTTCTTCACGTCATCTTTCCAGTGCATGACGAACTCTGGTTCGCTCATTTTCTTCCAACTCGGTAAATTTAACCAGATTTGAAAGAATCGTAACGGGTTCTCTTCGTCCGCGTTGACGAGCGGAAACATCTCCGCGTGCTGAATCCCAGACCCCGCCGTCATCCATTGCAAATCACCTTTTCCATACCTCCCCGCGTCGCCAATAGAATCCGTGTGGTCGATGATGCCATCCAAAGTCGCGGTAATCGTTTCAAACCCTCGGTGAGGATGCCTCGGGAAGCCCGGTATGCGATGTCCGTGGTAAAATCGATACGGGATATCTGGTACAAAATCTGATCCCGAACCTCTCGCATCGCCCTTTACACCCATCTCCTCGTCCCCGGGAGGGTAAAAATCTTTATGGTACACTAAAAACAAGAACGGGTCGAGCGTTTTCATCGGTCCGTGGTTCAACCGTTCGAGCTTTTTTATCACCATCGGCACCACTTTTGCATCATTCGATGATGTTGACAAAGATTCGTCCTCCTTTTCTTCTAACGAGATTAAAACTTTTCTCACGTTTCTCGAGAAAAAAAATAAGAACAAAACCAAAAACAAGAGCTGCCGACGACGATCATCCCGAAAAATGATATCACCACCACTCATTCTGTTTTCGTCGCGTCGTCATCGATTTAATCGCATCAAAATCATCATCATCATCAACAACAGACTCTCTCCATCAGTTGGCTTTTTTTAGAGAAAAATGCACCTTCAAAATTCCTCTTTTTTTTTTCTCTTTTCGTCTCTTTCTCTTCGGCAGCATGAAAAAATTCTCATCACGCATCTCAAAAAAGAGAGGACAAAAAATAATATCATGAAAATCAGAGAAACGAGAGAAAAGGACGCACAACGAAACACTTGACAAAGAGAGAGAAGGGAAAGAAAAAAATGATGGTGACATCCGATGTAACAACCAATACTCATACGAATACTACTAAGAACAACATTCCGAGGATAAAAAGAAGAAGAAACAGAAGAATACTTTTTCGCAAGAATACGACTCGAAACTACTCGTTTTTGCAACGACTCCTTTTGTTGTTGTTGTTCGTTTCTTTGGTGTTCGTGAGTGTTTCTTTTAACGACGACGATGA
>Ga0115557_1002611_pt1 | contig 12026 bp, 7 predicted proteins | sample COGITO_mtgs_1104_FD_87280 | JGI IMG/M metagenome (GOLD analysis project Ga0115557, IMG submission 87280) | Pelagic marine microbial communities from North Sea - COGITO_mtgs_110421 | ecosystem: Environmental > Aquatic > Marine > Epipelagic | place: Germany:Helgoland, sampling site Kabeltonne...
GAAGAAAAAAGACGGATTAGTTTCCCAGTGGCTCACGGTGGCTCCCCCACCCGCCCGGCCCACACACAAAACACTCACATCCCACAGCTTAGTCTTTTCTCCCCTGCTGAGCACTACGGGGAGGGGGTGATAGTTGTGTGCCCCGAATTTGTCTTCAAGAGCGATGGCAGCAGCAGACGAAGTTGAAGCTGAGCGAAGCGTTTGCGAGCGGAAAGTATTGAGGATCGTAGAGCGTGCTGCGATCATTTTTAACACGTGAATTCTACTGTATATGCCTATTTTTATTTGGAAAGGGGAATTTTATCCCGTCCCGTTTGTTTCCATTTATATACTCAAAACCACACAATATAACCTCGCAATCGATACCAAACCGCCCCGCCCTCCCCCCCTCCTCCCCCCTCCCCCCCCTCCCCCAAACATACCACATGTATCTCCAATCCCTCCTCCTCGTCCTCCTGCTCACCCCCACACCTCCCTCCCAAGCTTCCACCTGGGGCTCCCCCTCAACCTCAACCCCATCAACAACATTACACAATCCCCTAAAAGCCTCTCTCCTGAAGAAAATTGACGTCGACATTGCGGATTTGGAGCAACTCGTGGAGGATCACAATGCGCGCACCTCAATCGGGGAGTCTGATGAAGAGGGGATGGAGAGGAGACTAATAGGTGAGAATTTAGGATTGGCGTTGGCGAAGCGACTAGCTAGGTCGTGCATTCCGTGAAATTTACGCACTGCGGGACCCCCGCAGTATACGATGCGGTTGGCAGAACACACATCTGAAATACAATTTCCTACGTAATCACTTCAAACGTAATCACTTCTAGCTCGCTCAACCTTTACACCGCTCGCTTCTCTCTTGGCCCCAGTGCTACCTCTCGACGATAAATTCGATGTACCTAAGGGTATGTTTTCGCACGGTCACGTTCAGACTGGGGACAAGATGTGCCTTCCGAAAAATTATTTCAATTTGATTCGCCGCAGAATGCCAGAGATACCATGGCTCTTTGAGGTCTCGCGCGTTGACGATGACGATGATGATGTCCCCACATCTCCGCGTGTCAAATTACCACCGCCGCTTGAGGATCGTGGACTTACGAAAGTTGTCGGTGGTGCCTTGGATTTCCGGGCGCCTGCCAATTTTATCTTCCTCCCAAAGTGGATGTTTGTTGCCCTTGCCCTGAAACCCAAGGACGTTGTCAGGGTGAGACTGAAGGAAGACACACCAGCGGGATCGATGGTTAAATTGCGCCCGCACACGAGGTGAGACGATGGCACCATCCATTTCATGTTAGCGACAACACAACAATGTGCTGGTCTCTGCACTGTCATTTCTACGCCACAATCCAATTTTTTTTACCTACAAGCTAACGCCAATATATATCCACAACGCAACTCCCTACGCTCGCCGCACTGACTTCGCTCTTGGCCCTCTTTTGCAGCGATTTTCTAGAGATTAGTAACCACCAAGCAGTTCTTGAGACAGAACTGCGACACTATAGCTCACTGGTAAGGGGGACAGCCATTCCGTTCGACTACAATGGCAAGAGATATAGGTTCGATGTTGTTGATCTTCGGAGTGCGCCTGATGGCACCAGAGTTACCATGGCCAAGGTCCAGGATTGTGATATTGCAGTTGACTTCCTCAAGCCCAAGGATTACAAGAAGAAGAAAAAGTAACGATTTCAAAGGTAGTTTTAGTTTTTTACTGGTGTAATGGATGAAGTCCGTCATGAAGAATTCTTCGTTGTCCTCTCTCTTTATCCGTCTTTGTTATTGCATTGTCAAAGTTTAAAATCAATAGTGGTAATTAATTGCCAAAACCATATTCCGATATTTCAGAATATTCCGATTCGGATCCTCGGATCCGAACATATAAAAAAATGTCCAATTAGGAACATTGCGATTTGGTTAATGAAAAAGGATTGATCCCTCACCCCTCACCCAACTCATTCCAGCCGAGCCACTGGATTTTTTTTAGTTGCGCGAGTTCTTGTATTATATTATAAGTAAGTCTCTCACCTCACCTCTCCACACCCAGATGACCACATCCCCTCCTACTACCCTTACCCCCCCCCATGACCAATTTGATCAAGATCATAGTTCTTCGGTCACATTCCCTGCTACTACCCTTACCCCCCCCCATGACCAAGATGATAGTTCTCCAGGGGATGATGGTCTTCCTAGTCCTAACCCAGGGGGAATGACCAGGACGATGCTGACTTCAGTCGACTTCCGTTTCAGCGGAAATTCCTCTCGCAAGAATTCTGCAGTATTTGTTCCTTTCAAAGTGAGTGCAAAGCAGCTTCAATCAATTGTTGCTGACGTTTGGCAAATGCCCGCTCCGAACATGCTCATTTCCGTTGACGCTGGATCCGCTCATCCATCCGAGCTCGCGACAAAGGATTTGTGTCTTTCGAAGGAATACAGAAACTGGGCTCAACAAGGGAGGGAGCAGACTGCCCAGACTGAAGCGAGGAGGACGGGGGTGAAGCCGCCACCGAGCCCTCGATCGAATTCGACGGCGGAGGAGACAAAACGCAGAAGCAGCAGCTTTTTCAGCGCAAACAATCCAATGCTAAAGCGGGCATCAGCTTCGATGATGGAGGCGGCCGGATTGAATGCGTCAAACGACCCTATCACTACTTCAGATATGGTTAACAGAGCGCTAGATGCCACCTCCACCTCGCCGGAAGACTTCAGTGAGATCACAGACGAGCAATACAAGGTTGTTAACAACCTGCTCTTCCAAAAGCTCGTCACGGTATTTTGCGCGATATTGGACGCTGCGGCGATGAGCAATAATTGGATCATCGTCGACAGGACAAGGCCGGACGAGAGCTCGACGACGGCTGAGCTGTTGCTCGAGTTGGCTATTCGTCAAACGAATCAAAGACCGGCTGTCGTCGTGATTGAGAGTTTGAAAAGGTTCAGCTCGTTCACGAGCCGGGCCAGTCAAAATCACGTGAATGCCTTGATGAAACTTGCCTCCGCGTCCACTCCGATTTCCGCGGACGGGGAGTCCACATCATCTGAAGTGCAGGTGATCCCGAATCCGTATTCGCCGGAAGATTTCGACACCCCCGGGAAATTTCACGATCTGAAGCTCCCCTGTCCTCCATTTAAGGAACATCTTCGCGGGCCCACCGGTACAGTCGCCCCGAAGCGTAAGTGGATGTATCATTACAGTGAGACAACCTTTTCAAGTGGTACCCATTACATATTTTTGGAGGGCGAGGTGGACTCATTTCCACTTTACGCTCTCGGCCCGGTTGGGTACGTCCACGCACACGGTGGCACTCTCGCTTACAAGAGACTGCGGTCGCGCATCTCCCAAGGGAAGCAGCTGGTGATGCTTCACCAGACGGGCGGGGCGACTCAGGCTTTCGCTTCGCTGCACAAGGCGCTCACGGCGCCGCTAGCGCACAGGAAAAGTACGGAGCAGCTATTGAACGAGGTGGACATATTCAGTGGTGAGCTTTGGGCGGGCGCCTTCGGAGTTCCGGAAATCATGATGTTCAAGGAGCTGATATCTCGAGCGCCGCAATTATTCTTCAAAACAATTTTGTCCGTCGATTTAGTGAATGCGAGCGCGGAGCAAACGCTGACGACGGTCACCGGGTGTTTTGCAAATAGCAACGGAGGGATACCGGAGTTGGGGTTAGGCGACGCAGAGCAAACGATGATATTCAATGCGTGGGAGCGCCATTTGTTGCTGTGGAATAATAGCCGGCGACTGAGGAACCACGCGCATTTCATGTACTTCTTTCTGTCCATAACGGCGTTTGCAACCGCGTTGTTTTCAGTCATCTACGCGAACGCAGAGATCGTGGGAGGTTTCGACGAAGACGCAATGTGGCTGAATCAGGAGAATTTTGGCAATCTATTGGTGATTCTTCCAATTGTGACCGCGCTCGTCGGCACGATAAGGACGCGCTTGAGGTTTGTCGACAAGTGGAAGATTTGTGAAATGGCTTCCTTCCAAATCGTGAACGAGATTTATCAGTTTAGGACGAGGGTAGGAAGATACGGAGATCTTTCGAGGAGCGACGAGGAAGACAAGAGCGACATGAACGGCAAGGGAAGCAAATTGAGCGCCGTGAATAAGAGCCACTGCGCGAGGGAGAGGTGAGCGAGTGGATAGTCGCAAAAAATGTACGTTAAATACTCACACACACACACACACACACACAAACGCAGGTTCACTGAGCGGGTGATTGATATTTGGAGTAGTGTGCTCGAGAGCGACGTAGGCACATCTGGGACAATTATTTATAGCGAAAAGCGGCTGTACGATCCAGAGGAGAAGCATCAATACAGCATGTTGGTGATGCGCCACTTGGCGACGAATATTTACATGGACGAGAGAAGAAACGTTTGGGGCTGCTGGAGAGGGATGAGAGAGGGAGAAGGGGTAGGAGGTTTAAGGAATGGAGAGGAGGAAGGCGAAGAAGATGACGACCTCGTATCACATATGCCTATCGAATCCTACATCAGGAACCGAGCGATGCACGCGAGGGCCTGCTTCAGGAACATCTCCCCCCAGTTGAACAGCAAAGCAATTTCACTGGAATTGACAGGCTTTTGCGTGACGAGCTTCGGCGCAATGTTGGCGATTGTCGGCAAAGCCGAATGGGTCTCCTTGGTAGTAGCTACCGGGGCGATATTGGCCAACGTGAGTGAGTACTTTGGCTTTGCCAGAGAGAGGAGTGCGGTGAATAGCGGCTTGAAGGAGGTTGAGAACCTTTTCGCTTGGTGGGGATCGCTTTCCGTCGTCGACAGGAGGACGGTGAGAAGCAAGGAAATCGCCGTGAGCATGACTGAGGATAGTGTCATTGCTTGGGCCAACGCGAGAACCTCAAGCGCCGCCAATAACCAGGGGAAAAATGCCAAGGCGGACGAATTGGGGGAAGACGGAAAGGGTGGGGATGGAGAAGGGGGCGGTGGAGGAGGCGGCGCCGCCGGAGTCGGAGATGTGTAGGAAAAAACCGTAGTTTGTGGCGGGTGGCGGTGGAGCCGATCCCTCCTTATTCTGTTCGAGAGACCAGTCCTACTCCTCCCAATTCTCTAGAGGGGGAGGTTGGAGTTGAATTTGGGTAACTTAATACACAGTGCGAACTATTTTAGCTTGGTGTTCAGATGTCTTTTTTTTTGGCTGTCGACGTTTCGCTGTATCAGTTCTGTGGACTTTCTCTTGTGCCTTTTTTGTTCCCCGGGTCAATGGTACCTCCATCAGTTTGCGGTGCTGTTTTTTGTCTCTTCAGTAATGGATTGGTTCTTTGTTTTGGTTCAAGTTGAAGTTTTGGTTTTCTTTATCATCGTCGTGTGTGCTCTTTTTTCGTTGTGATTTTGGTCCTGAGTTTCCGTTGGGGTTCTTGTGTGTTTTTGCTGTTCGTTCGTCGTTTTCGTTTTCGTTAAAAAAAAATGAGATTTCGTTTACTTAAATAAATTTTTGATATATAATTTTCTTTATTAATATTATATATATATATTTTATAATTATTTGAATACTATAGATTTCAATGAATTAATAAATATTAATTTTGTTTTTTGGTAATAAAATTTAGAATAATTAAATATATATAATTATAATATTTTTGATAAAAATATTTGAAAATTATTTATTCAAAATTATTACTTTCTATATATAAATAATATTATGAAAGAAAATAGTTTATCAAAAATGTATTTAAGTGAACGAAATTCATTTTTGTTGTCCAAAAAGCTCAGAGCAGGAAAGGGGAATTTTCCCCTCCTTGCCTGACACTTCGACCTTCGGAGTGAACAGCCCGCAAATGGCACACAAATTATGAGCCAAATTAAAGACCCAAAATGACCCAAAATCGAAAGAAAGATACCAAGACCACAATTGTCGAGCAAACCAACATAACAACTAAGAACAATGAACTAAGAAATTTAACACAAACACGACAAAGCGTTTTATTATCTAACAGGGGTGTGTGGTTATTGTTACATAAGCAAAATGCAAAATCCACGAACCACTTAAAAAAACCATCTAAATTTTATCAATTCTCCTTGCAATATTATCGAGCTGTCCCCCAATGCGCTTGACCTCCCCTCTCCTTTCCCTTCTTTTCTCCATGCTTTTGAGCAGTCTGTAGGCTCTTTCCTTTTCCTCTCCTTGCAGGAATTCGGCGCCAGCTCGAATATCCCCGTACATGTGTTCCATTTCTCCATTCCCCTCATCATCACTTCCGACGAGGGATTGTTGGGTTCCGCTTCCTGTTCCAGCACCAACAATCCCAGTCGTTCTGGAACCCCCTTCTAAATTCTTGAATCTCTTGTAGACACGCCTGAGGTCCATACCGAGTTGCTGAACTAGCAACGCAATTCTCGCGTTACTATCTAACAGCTGGTAGCACTCATTCTCTAACTCGGCTACTCGTTTTGGCGGCTGGAGGCCGTCCTCCTGTTTTAGCTTTTTGAACTCTCCCTTGAATTTTCCACTTTTCTCAACAAGAGTTGCAATCATCCCCACGATGCTGGACAGTTCTTTCATACTTTTCTCTAATTCCTTTCTGACAGCCGAGCGGCGTTGCAGTTCTTCTGGTGGGGGTTGGAATACTTGGGGCTGTGCTGGTTTTGTTGGCGGTTGGGCTTGGGTGTTGTTTATGAAGTGATGATGGGGGTGGGTGGTTTGCTGGGGCGGAGATTGCGTTTTCAAGAACTGGGGGGGCTGGAAGTCGAAGTCGCTGAAGTCCCCCGTGGCTGCTTTGGAGAGTAAGTTGCGGGTCGTTTCCAGCTCTTGGGCAACCAAATCGTCTGTTATGGGTGTTTGTGGCGGATGCGGATACGAATAGCGTTGTTGTTGTTGTTGTTGTTGTTGTTGTTGTTGTTGCTGCTGCTGCTGTTGCTGTTGTTGCATGCTGTGTACGCTCAAGTCGATTCCACTCGAAACATCACCAGCAAACCTGCTCAAATAGCCGTCCCTGGCTCCCACTTGACTCCTCAACCTTTCGCATATATCGAGCAACCTTGCCCTGTCACCACCCAAGTCAAGGTTCCTCCTGACCAGTTCGTCAACCTCCCCCATTAATGAGTTTTTCTCGACGCTGAGCCTCTCCATTCTCTCGAGTGCCTCTTCTACCGCTTTCTTCCCTTTTGTAACGCTCTTCTGGGACAATTCATATTTCTCTCCTAGTTCCTCAACTTGGATCTTGAGATCTCTCGCCATGCTTTCATATTTCTCCCTCTTTGCCCTCTCTTCCTCCAGCACCCTCTCGTGCTCCCTTTTTTCCTCTTCCATCATCTGAACGCTCCTCTCGATCCCCATTCTGATCTCGCTCTCCTTGTCCCGACGGCGAATTTCGTTATTTTGTATGTTATGGTTAATGGCGTCAACGCTCTCGACAGACTTTTGAACGAAATTGATGGCTTCATTCACGTTCCCGTTTAAGGTATTGAATTTCGCCTGTTGCTCCAAAACTGCTGCCTCAACAATCTCGATGAAGATTCTTTTAGTGACGGCCAATTTTCGCAATTTTTCTCCGGTGCGCTTGACAAAATTACTGGCGACGACGCTCACATCACTAGTGTTGTTGTAGTAGTCTGGAGTTTGTACGAGGTCAGTTTTATCATCATTCAAATCATTCAAACACAAAGAATCAGTTTCATCCCCGCCTTCATATTCACCGTCTTTACCGTCTTCACTACGCCGCCCCCCAGAATGTCCGCTCCCACCCAAATCCCTGATCCCGTGCTCCCCCATGAATTTTTTCAAATCGAATTTTCCTGGTGACGCACTCCTTTTAATGCCTGCGGAATGGTGCTGCTCCAAAGGGGGCGGTGGCGGCGGTGACGGGGATCGCTGCCGAGACGACCCTGAAGATAAGACCTCACCGGTATACAATTCGAGCATGCTCTGTGCGGGTTGAGGCGAAAGAAATTAGTTACAATTTGAACAAAGCGCTTAGCTCACATTCACACAGTTCTCACCTCAAACTGACTCATTGCCAACTTCAAGCTGCTTTCTCTATTCGCAGCTTGCCTTCGGATCTCCGCATTTCTGTTTTCTGCTTCCTCTAACTTTTGATGCAGTGCCCTCCCTTCGTAATCACTCTCCTGGTGCTTTTTCTCCAACCCCTCATTCCTCGCCTTTAATGCTGCCACGTCGACCAACTGGCGTTTGGCATGGACCATTTCCTTCCTCAACACGACCAGCTCTTCCTCCGTTTCAACCTGCCGCCTCCTCACCCCCTCAACCTCTCTTCCCCTGTCCTCAGCCTCTATCCTAAATTTTCCCAATTCTCTCTCTCTAACTTCCGCTTCTGCCCTCATCTCCCTGACTTCCTCTTCCTTGGCCTTCAGTTTTCTCCTCAAATCGTCCGCTTGATCCTCGCAAAGATTCAACATCTTCTCCTCCTGTTCCCTCCGCTCTTTCTCCCTCTTTTCCCCCTCCAACAGCGTCCTCTGCAGATCCTCCTTATGGCGTCCCTCGATTCCCCTCGACTCCTGCTTAACCTTTTCCAGCTCATCTCGCACCTTGAACATTTCTTCCCCCATTGCCCTCAGATTCTCCTCCAACACGGCACTCCTTCTCTTTGCCTCTTCTCCCTCTCTTAGATCAACCCCTATTCCCGCGTTTTTAACTCTTTCCCCCTCGAGCTTACCTTTCAACGCCTCTACCTCACCCTTTAATGTATTGATGATGCCTTCCCTCCTCTCCCCCTCCTTTTCCCCCTTTGCATCCAATTCGACATAGTCCTTGTGCATTTTGACCCATTCTTCTCTCTTTCCCTCTAGTGAAACCTTGCAGCTCTCAAGATCGTTGTTCAGCTCCTCTACCTGCCTCCTCAGGTCGATGCACTGCGCATCCCTCTCTCCCCTCTCCCCCCTCTCCTTCTGCAACTCCGACCGGAGGCCTTCGATTGCCTTCTTCGCCTTGGAGAGGAGCCGCTCTCGCTCTGTAAGCTCGAGAGTACGCTCCTCGAGGAGTAGAGAGAGGTGGAGAGGGTCACTTGACGGGTGGTTCGTGTAGATTTGTTTTTGTTGCTGTTCTTCAGGCTGGTTGTGGGATGTGATGGGGTGAAATGTAGAATCCCTCTCCTCTTTTGAACTCCCCAACGTATTGTTAACGCTTGAATCGTTCTCCACCCCTTGTAATTGCGAAGAACGGAGGCGCTCCTCGAGATAGAACACCTTCATTTTTAGATCAAAGTTGGCCCTCTGGCTCCGACGCATGCCAGATGACGGGGTACGGTGCGAAAGGACGGACGAGTTCGGGCGATCGTGCGGTTCGGTTGCAGATGTCGGTGCTGTCGGTGATGTGTTCGTGGGGTTTGTCGGAGTGCGGAGGGTTGGAGTTGGGTGTTCCACTGAGTCCATCTTCAGACCGTGTTCGAAAACTGATTTACACTAATTTAGTGAGCAGTCGATACAGATCACTCCCCCGGAGAGAGACAACTACTTTCTGGGTTTGAGGTACCGGAAAATTGAACGTGACCGGCGTTTTTAATGTGCTACAGAATAAATTTTTAGATTCACACACGACGTTTCTCCATAATAAATTACTTGTTTTTAAACCCTTCTATCACTAAAAAAATGGGAGTGATTTACGAAGTCAACATTTCAATTGATCCTGATATCCTCACGGATTACTTAGCATGGTTGAAACCGCACATGGATGAGATGCTCACATTTCCTGGTTTCTCTTCACACCGACTCTTGAAGATCCAACCGGGAGAATACAATAGTGACACTGCTGGGGAAGAAGGCTGGGTCTGCTTTGTGGCGACATACCAGGTTGACACAATGGAGAACCTGCAAGAATATTTCGATGTGCACTCTAAGAAAATGAGGGGTGACGGTGTCAAGCGGTTTACAGGCCAATTCCGATGTTTTCGGAGAACGCTACACGATGCAGAATAAACCAAAGTAGTTTTGCAAAGCACCGGCTCTACCGCTATTATCCTACCCCGTAGCTATAAAGCTATTCCGTTTTTGGGGTTCCTTAACTATGAGTTGTTTGCTCTTTTTCACGCTCCTTAGTGATCTACCATCGTTCAAAATGTCCATTTTCGACTTGGTATTGAGAAGCAATCTTTGGATCTGATTTACTGTCGTTTCTTTCTCGAATGACTTGCTAGCGACAGTTTCTTTCTCCTTCCCCTCTTCCCTTTTTGTTTCCTTTTCCCTTTTTGTTTCCTTTTCCTTTTGCATTTCCTTTTCCTTTTCCTTTTCCTTTTCCTTTTCCTCTTCCCTTTCCGTTTCCTTTTCTGCCCTCTTCTTCTTCAAGAAAGTAACCTCCGCTATACTTTTGTTGGCCGCTTTCCCACCTGATTTCTTTTTTACATGAGCTGTTGGGTCGAATCTCTTCATCTTCACTCTTTTTTCGAATGTCAAAGGCGGACAGTAGTTTTCCTCCGCCTTCTTGAGATGAATCTCAATTTTCTCGCTAAGTCTCATGACGTTTTCAGCCTCAGCAACAGCCATTGCGAAAGGCGAAGATAGCCCAATAGTCGTGTTGGCGGCTTTCTGTTTGTCAATTGTGAATACTTTCTTCACTTGGGTCGTTTTCCTACGGGCTGCGTAGGCAGTGAAAGCAGTCGGTACAAAAACGGCTGACTTCTGCTTGGGCGCGACTCGTTCTCCTAGCGCTTCTTTTGGTGTTGGCGGTCTCGAGATCTTTTCCTTATTCTCTTCCACGGGAGCATTCTCCTCTTTGACCGAGTGAATGACGAAAACTTCATCTAGAACTCTTTCAGGTGTTTTTTTCCACATTTTAAGGTGTCTTTTATGTCGCTTTTCTTCAGGAGTCTCGCTCACTGGCGGCTTCTTTAAAGCACGAACACTGGAACCGGCCACCATGGAGAACTTGAAAGTCGTCTTCTTTGCTTCCTCCTCCTTCTTCTTCTCTTCCTTGGCCATAGCCTCCTCCCTCTTCTTTTCCAACTCCTTCTTAATTTCTTCCGATCTAACATTCGGCTTATTAAATATTTTCATAATTTCACGCTGAGCTTTATTGAGCCTCAGTTTTTTCTTTTTTTTCTTCTGAACTTTCGGTTTTGGTCTTGGTTTGGGTGTAGATGCGATCTTAGGTGATGCGTCGTTCTTAGGTGTAGACAGTGCCTCGGGTGTACTTTTCGGTATGACTTTTGAGGTGGCAGCTTTACTTTTCTCGTTCAGTGACATATTCATTTCTTGCTCACATATCACCTTTTCCTTTTCTTCCTCCTTTTCCTCCTCCTCCTCCACCTCCTCCTCTAATTTCTTCTCTAATTTCTTCTCCTCCCCATCAGACTTTTCCTCCTCCTTCTCTAATTTCTCCTCCGCTTCAATACCTAAAGTGCCCTCTAGCGTCTTCCTCATGACCCCTAGTCTGCTCAAAAAACTGGAGCTCCCTGCTGCGTACTCTGCGATCTTCTTGACTTCTCTTCTAACCTCCTGTCTGCGATCTATCTCGCAGACCATTTCATTGTCATTGTCATAGTCATTGTCATTGTCATTGTCACTGTAATCATTCATCGTTCTCGCCCTGAGTGACCGAACGACGGATGCCGGATGGGTGATCGCTTTAGTAATATCTTCGTTGTTGTATTCAGCTCCGAAGGAAGCGCCAAACAAACCAGTTGAAATGGTATTGATCATCATTTCCCTACTGGGACTTGGTGGCTTCCTGTCTTGCTGTCGTATTTGGTGAACCAAGTTTCCCTTCTCCTTCTCCTTCTCCTTCTCCTTCTCCTTCTCCTTCTCCTTCTCCTTCTCCTTCTCCTTCCCCTTCTCCCTCTTCCCTCGGACCCCTTTGGTGACAGAACTAGTGCTCTCTCCGTAGAATTTTTTAATCGGCTGCTGAATTGTCTGAAATATGATGGAGTTGTTTTCCCCATCATTGTTAATGCCATCACCTTCAACGTCAACGTCAGCATCAACATCAACGTCAACGTCAACGTCAACGTCAACGTCAACGTCAACGTCAACGTCAACAACTTCATTTTGGGCTTCAATTTTAAGACCCGTTTGAATTTTCTTCCACTCTAGAGTCTGATTAACGGAATAAGGGCTTGGAGAA
>Ga0115557_1002617_pt1 | contig 12010 bp, 8 predicted proteins | sample COGITO_mtgs_1104_FD_87280 | JGI IMG/M metagenome (GOLD analysis project Ga0115557, IMG submission 87280) | Pelagic marine microbial communities from North Sea - COGITO_mtgs_110421 | ecosystem: Environmental > Aquatic > Marine > Epipelagic | place: Germany:Helgoland, sampling site Kabeltonne...
AACAAGAGTGACTCTTGTTGTGCGTAATAAAAAATGAAGCAAAATCGAGACAAAAACAACAGAGACACAAAACTTTTTTTTCTTTCTTCGAGAGAGAGGGGCAACACCGAATTTCGGCCAACTTTTTTCCGGTCAGCCAAAAAAGTTGGCCGAAAATCGGTTAATTTTTTTTTTACAGCCTCCCCAAAAAACAGAAAATACCACCTTCAAAAGTGGTGCAGTTTTATAAGACTTTCATATTTGCGCTTGAAGTTCTTCGTATCAAAAGGCGTATTTATCCATAAAATTACGTCAGAAGGTTGGCAAACTATACGCGAAGGTCGTGCTCGATTATGGGAGCCGTAAAGTCTCTCCATGGTTGTCTCTCAAGTCTCAAGTCTCAAGTCTCTCCACGGCCCTAAAAAAAAAATTAACCGATTTCGGCCAACTTTTATAGGGGCAACTGACCGGAAAAAAGTTGGCCGAAATTCGGTGTTGCCGGAGGGGGGAAGCCTAAAAGGAAGAAAAATTTTTGGTTGTTTTTTTACGTAAGATTCTGGGCCTTTTTGTGTTTTCGGTAACCTGTCGTTTTATAAAGAACATTTTTGATAACTCTGTGAGCAAATTTTCGCTCGCTTATTTTTCGTGCATCCCAGCCGCTCTTCACAATTCAAACGCACGTGTAAAGCACTAATTCTATACGCAACACACTCTCATCATCATGCCGGTCGGAAACCTCCGAACGGCGGCGAACAACGACCAGGACGACGATCCTCGCGCGTTACGTCCCATACCAATCGCTACTAAGGATATGGTTTCTTTTGTTGAAAAGAATAACAACGCGGCGGGGCAAAACGCGGAAGTGGTACGTTTCATGTTTTTTAATGGTTTTCCCCAACGTCTCGATTTGATCGTCTCGAACGATGAGAAGAGCGCACTTCTTCTGGTGTTGCTCTTCCCTTCGTCTTTCCGAGAAAGGAATAAAGAGAGAGAGAGAGAAAAATGCGCGTTACATCGAGTTCGCGCGTATTCGTCTTCGCATCTCTTTCTCTCTCTCTCGCGCGCGCATCTTTTCTCGTCAATCGAAGCGATTTGAATCGATGGAGCCGTTGTTTCGTCCTTTGAATGCGTTTAAATCAGAGAGACGATTACGAAGAAGAGAGAGACGAGAAAGACGCGCGACGAAAATCAAACCGAGAAAAGACGAAAGAGTGTTGTTCTTTTCACTTTTTATGTGCTCACCGTACCGCTTTACTCCTTTTATCCAACATTATTCACAGAGAGCGTATAAATTGGGGAAAAAGAAACGATCGTACAACCAAGTGGAATTGACGATTGGGAAAGCGTCGTCCGCGAAGAACGAGAACGAGAATAACATTTTACAAATATTCGAAGCGCACGAACGACCAATCGGTGACGATATTCCGAAAGATTTAGCGAACTCGGCGTTAGAGTACGAGTTACGCCTCACGAACGGGACGAGAGCGAGGTGCGTGATTTATCTCGTCTACGCGGAACCGATGGGAGAGACGGGGAAGGAAACGCTGAAAAGACCGACGAGCGAACTCATCGTCCACGGCGAAGGGAAGATGTGGTTACCGGTGACGAGAGAGAGGTGCAATAAGAGCTGCGAAGGGCCTATTTTAAGCGCCATTCAAAGGTTTGGGAAGCAAGGGAGGACGCAACCAAACTCTTCTTCGGCGACGACGACGACGACGACGACGACGCAACAAGATTTAGGCGATAAATCAAACTGGAAGAACTCGAAGAACTTGTTCATTTCCATCGACGAAGCGTCGAACCACGTCAGACCGTTCGGTCCGAACAAAGTGAAGGCGTTTCGGCTGTTGTTTACGATTTTCGAGTTAGAAAGCGACGCGAACGGACACGCGATTCCAAACGTCAAGTTGAGCGAGGCAAAGTTTATCGGAAGTGGATTTTCGACGCCGATTCGCGTGTACGCGAATAACGACGTCCCCAAAGGCGCGGCGGCGATGCAGGTGAGGTGTTCGCTGCAATCGAGCTGGATTGGCTGGAAGCAAGCGTCGCACGCGACGGAAGAGGCGTTGAAAGAGGCGTTTGCAGACTTGCCGCCGGAGAAGCACGCCGGCGGTAAAGAAGAAAAGAAACCGAAAAAAATGAAAACAAGCACGACCACAACGAAAACGACGAAATCAAAAGAAGAAAAGAACGCCAAGACTTTGCTCGCGAAGGAAGTCGCGGAAGAGAAGAAGAAACAAAAGATGCTTCTGAAAGCGGCGAAAGAACTCGAGAAGGAACGCGCAAAGGCTGCGAAGCAAGCCGCCGCGGTCACCGCCGCGCTCGGCGCAAACGGGAAAACGACGGGAAAACGAAAGAATGGTACAGCAACAGGAGGAGCAGGAGGAGGACAAGGGCCAATGGCAAAGAAGGGCAAGTTGAGTGGACTCCAGCAAAAGCGCAACTTGTCGCAAGCGGAACATATTGCCGCGATGCAAATGTACCAACCGTATTTCGTCCCGTCGCAATCGGGAGACGCCATGAACGCCGCGAACAACGTCAGCAGCATTTTTTCGCCGCTCGCCTCGGGCCGCTTCCCGCCCTCATCTGCGGGTGGCCTCCGACGTTTATCGGATCAGATGCCCATATCCGTCGCCCACATTGCCGGGTTCAACTTGAACGAGTTGAACGCGTTGCAAACGCCGGCGACGAATGGCAATAACGGAAGTCCCGGAAACGCTGGCGGCACGCCACCATCCAACGTGATGAACAACATGTACGGGCAAATCAACGCGGCTGCGTATGCGCATCAGCAAGAACGCGCTGCCGCCGCGGCTATTCTGAGCATGGGAACGCCGCCGGATCAACAACTGCAAAATACCTTAGGCGGCGATTCGACGTTGATGAAAGGTTTCACCGTCGACGGGGAATTTATCAGTACCGCGGACTTACCGGCCATGTGCACGCCGCCTGGGGGATCAGCGATGTTGGTCTCGCCAACGGATGCGTTCTTACGCACAAATCCAAACCTCACGACGGCGAAGAACGGGAGTAGAAAAGCAGCGAAGAATACGGCGACGATGAAAAAGAGCAACGGAAAGAACAACGCTCACGCAGCTTCCATGCGATTTGGAAACACGCCAGCGGCCAACTTGAAACCTCCAACCGCGTCGACGATGAAGAACTTGCCGACGCTACCGTCGATTGGTTCTCTTGGCTCCGCGTTCAAGCAAACGTCTCCGACCGCCGCGTTGAACACGACGCACGGCAAAATGTTTTCGCAGCGAAGTTCTATGTACAATACCAACGCCGCCAACGGCGCGAGAGTAACGACGGCATCTAAAAGGCAATTACCGTTTCGCGAGAAATCAGTCGTTGCTTCGCACAGAGTCGGCGATAAAGAAGTCTCGTTCGCGAAGGATACGATGGGCGTCCCGGCTCGAACGAATGTGAACGGAGCGACGACGACCACGACGCGTGGCAACAAGAATAGCACGAAGAAGGACACCGCGGCAAACAATAACAACAACAATAACAACAACACGAAGGTAACTGCCGCGCTCGCGGGGGGTAGAAAGGTCAGAGGACGTAAGAACTCTGTCGCGAGCGTCGGAGCTGACTTGGCGCCGACGCGTTTGCACTTTGGAGGCGTTTCGCCACCGATGTCCACTGCGCATAAAGGCTCGTCCCGTCGCTCGGGTGTTCCGCCGCCCATGTCGATGGTATTAGAAGCATCAAATGTGGACCATGAACGCATGGAGGTGAACAACGCGCCTCCAGTCGTTGAGAAGCCGAAAGCGGCGCGATTGAGTTCCTGGTTTAAGCCGCAAGCTGAAGTCGGCGTCAGAGCCACGCGATCGGCATCGAAGAAACGTAAATCGACCGACAACGTGGTGGGAGCTACCACAAACGGGGGCTTGCGAAAGTAGTGGGAAAAATGCGGACGTCTCGCCTTTGTCACAAGTTCTCGAAAAGGAAGGTAAATCAACCTTTGCCGGTAACCTCCGCGGTTTCATGGCCTTTTCAAACAAAGCTTAGTAAAAACGCAAGAGAGAGAATACACTCGCCTTCAAAACGTGCGAACGGAAACTGAAAAGTTTCTTTCAAGCGTTTAAGAAGGCGCATGATATCTTTTTTACGACGAGCTTTGGCGCTATTTATATCGTTGACATCATGAGAGGAGAGAGAACACACCACATCTAGTTTAATTGCCTTTGCTATATATATATATATAAACTATATATAAACTATATCGTAATACTCGCATATTCGTTCGGTTTTGCCTTTTTTTTCTTTCAACGAAAAAGAAACGTTTTTGGTCTCGCACCAGAAACCAAAACCTTGTCCGGCCGCCAAAAGGCGATTGGCGTCACTAACAATCTCGAACGCTTATTTACCGACGTACGTAAAACCTTTGATACCCACACCAAAAGTTCCTCAAACCCGGTTTATTCTACCCGTTAACTCATGCCCAGCAAAAGAATGGCATCATTAATCCAGTCTGCTTTAACCAAAATCGTCGCGCCGACGTCAACTCGCGCGTCGTCCTCGTCGAGAATGAGTAAAATCGCGACGCCAATTTTCGCGTCGTCGTCTTCGATGCAAATGCGCTCGGTGCGAACCGTTGCGAACGCGACGTTGTCCAAATCATTCGTCGGTTCCGCGCAGCGTTCTTTTATGAACGTGAATGCGTTTAACCAGCGAGGTTTGTTGATGTCCACGGAAGCGTACGACGCGGAATCTCCGGCGGCGGAATCGGAATCCAGTGGCGGCGAAGTGAAATTGTACATCGGCAATCTCTCCTGGGACATGGACGATCAAGCGTTGAACGATTTATTCTCGCAATACCAAGCGAGCGATTGCGTGATTGTGACGGACCGAAACACCGGGAGATCCCGCGGGTTTGGTTTTGCCACGGTGCCGTCGCAAGAGATGGCGGACAGCGCGATTGCTGCGTTGAACGATTCGGACCAGTTCGGGAGACAAATGAGAGTCGTCATTTCTTTACCGCCGGAGGAAAGACCGGCGAGAGAGCAAAGACCGAAAAGGAACTGGGACGCGGACGGAAGAAAAGTTTACTTCGGTAACTTGTCTTGGGGGATGGACCACTTAGACTTGCAAGACTTGTGCGCTGAGTTTGGTAACGTCGACGAGTCGAGACTGATCACCGACCGCGAAACCGGGAGATCCAGAGGCTTCGGTTTCGTGACCATGAGTTCGGAAAAAGAAGCGGAAGATGTCGTTGCGCAATTGAACGGTCAAGACGTTGACGGGAGAGTTTTGAGAGTTAACATTGCCACGTCGAACAAAGACGGGGGTGGCGGCGGCGGCGGCTATTAAATATAATAGATGTAAAAGGACTACAAAAAGAGAAGAAAACGAAAACAGAGAGTGTGTGTGTGTGTAAAGAGAGATGAATGGAGTGTTGAATACTGTACTAATAATACTGGAACACAATTTTAGATTTAGAATGAGAGAGAGAGAGAGAGAGAAATATACGGATTCATTAATGAAACCGAATGTAGATGAAACCTTTGTTTGAAATATCAAACGGCTTGCCTATTTACTCCTAAAAACTGCTACTTTAATACACTTTTACTGCTACGCTTTCATGCTTCTTCGCTATACATATCATTTTAAGAGGTTGATTTTACGATATCCTTCTCCTGATTGGCCATCTCCACCGCGTCGTTGAAGTATTCCGCGAATATCCTCAACACTTCCAATTGCGTCTCTTGTAACACCTCGTCCGCGTTTAAGCGATAGTCCTTCGACTTGTCCCACGTCGGAGTCATTGGGATTTTCTCAAACTTACGTCCCACGCCGCCGGCACCGCCCCATCGTCTCTTATCAAACTGCCACACGACATCATGGCTCGGTTTAGGGCCTATTTTGATTTCAGGTCCCCACGTATAATGCATGGCGATCGCTTTACCCAACTGCACGTCCGCTGGAATTTGTACCATAGTATCCGCGAAAGGCACGGGCGGTAAACGAAACTGAAGCGGCGGTTCAATCTGTGCCGCGGCAAAGCTAAACGCGTACATATCTCTCACCCAACCAAAAACTTTTTGTATGACTGCGGATTCTTCAGACACAACCATTAACTCTTTCCATCTTTTGGCGACTCGAGTTAAATCTTTCGCGTACATTATTTGCGGCGCGTTCCCCGTTTGCGCCACGTCGGCGTACGGCACTTTGTCTTCGTACCCTTCGTGAAACACTTTCGAGGCTGGCATCGCGTCTGCGTGACTTGGAATTATGTAACCGAATAAAAACCCATAGCTGTGCCCTGGTTGTAACATAACCGACGGCGGCGGGGCTTTGACGAAAATATAATCCGCCTCCGCCATCAACACGTGCGAACACTTTTTCGCGTCTTCCGTTAAGCTCCAATCGTAAATCGCTCTCGCGCGATCTTTGACCGAATAGCTGCACGAATTGTCGCAGTCTGGATGCCATGGATCCGCTCTCCAAGTTGGAACGATATCTACGAGTTCATCGTCTTTCGTTCTGTGTAAAATGCGAATGAATCTCGCCATGATTCCAGCTTTGTCGTGTTTCATCGCCACGTTTTTCCACGAAGCGTAAACCAATCGAGTTTGCCAATTCATGTACCTACCACCATTACTGGTAATCATAGTCGTAATGCACGTTGGCGGCGACGCATCTTCTTCCACGGGATCGTATTGTACTGGTTCTGGATGCAACATCCCACTCGTATACGGAATCGCGTCGCCTTTCCCATACGTCGGCGGTTGCCACACGTTTTTGTTCTTCGCCAACCAACAGTTTTTATTCCTCGGGTCGTATCTCCACGTGTTGCACTCCTTCGAGTGCTCTTTACACGACTCGCAGCACTCTTGCCACGTCTCTTTTCTATTTCTCGCACCATTCTCCGCGGATAAATCTCCACTCACGGGCGTTGGACCCCAATATTCCGAGTTTTCAATCATGTGACACTCGGCGTAGCGTTCCTTCGTCTCGCCGTCTCTCGTTTGCCGCCATCGCTCGACGGACAATCCCGGCTTCTCGTAAAAACCGCCCTCGAACAGCTCCTTCTCCTGTTCGCTCGTATCCTCATCACCGTTGCTACTGCTACTGCTACTGAAAGCTTCTGCTTCCTTCTCGCGTAACTTCCTCTCCGCTACTTCTCTGAGAACTTTTTCCTCCTCCACTTTCTCTCTGAGTCGCTTCAACTCTTCTTTTTCCTTTTCGCGTTTCCGCGCGCGTTCGACTTCTAATTCTCTGTGGTACGCGTCTAAATTCCTCCCATCAAAATCACTTTTATCGTTGTCCATCCCGCCCATCCCGTCTCGGTGTTGGTTTTGTTCAAACGTCTCTCGACTGAGAAAATCGCCGGGAAGTTCGTCCCCGGGACCGACGTCTCGACTGTCGCGATTGGCGATCGAAAGTATGAAGAGATACATGCTCAAACCAGACGCGAAGACGAAAAAGACGAACATATATTGCTTGCGAGGGGATTTTTTGAATCCCTTCGGGGTGGTGACGACCATTTCTCACTCCTGACGTTTGTGTGTTTTGAATGTTCTGTGCGTTGAAAAGTGGTGAATTTACGCAAAAGAAAGTTGAGTAACTGACAAAGAAAAAATCCTCGCAACCTCGCCGACGCTGCGCCAATCCTGATTAAAATAACCCGCTCGGTACGCATACTTAATTAAAACGATGTACTCTCTCGCTCTCGCTCTCTAAATAAATAAATATGTATATGCGTGTGTTTTGTGGAATCAGTGTCCTCCCCGTCCTTTCTTCCCGCTCAAAACTGGATTCTTCTGCGCGAAAACGAAGCACCCGATGAGTTGCATCAAGCCTCGAACGTTTTCGAAAACGCTTCCGCCGAAGAACATTCGACATAAGGATTTGCAAAACGCAAACGCGTTGGGTTTGACTGGGTATTGCAGAGGAGGTGGGATGTCGGTTTTGATGAGAGGGAATCGATCCACGACGACGGACTTGGGGACGCAGCATCCGCGTAAACCTTCGACGCCGGCGAATCGGTCAAAGCCAGATTCTTTGACGCCGCCGAACGGAAGCGATTGGGCCATGTACGTGGAGCAGAAATCGTTAATTGAGGTCATGCCGGCTTCTAACTGTTGTCCGAGCTGTTCTGCGCGTTTTTTGCTCCCGGCGAAAACGTTTGAACCTAAACCAAAGTCGCAATCGTTCGCTAATCGAACGGCTTCTTCGTCGGATTTGACTTTGCAAATAGATAACACCGGGCCGAAGACTTCTTCCTTCATGATTTTCATGTCGTGCGTGACATTTAAGAGGACGGTTGGCGGGTAGAATTGACCTGTCAAGATCTCTTTGGTGGCACCCGGTGGCGGCGGTTTCACGACGTTGGCTTTTTGTTGTTGGCGCTCTTTTTTCATGGAGTCTCGAGTTAACGGCGACCCGGTGATATGTTCGATTTGGCCTTTTACCGGTTCGACGATGTTTTCTTCGAACCAGTTCCCAAACTCTTCGGAATCTTCGTCGACGTCGTCGACGTTGACCATGATTTTCGGTAAGTAACCGCCAACGGCTACGGTAGCGCCTTTCGACCTCGCGTCTTCAATCAACGCGTGCACTGCTTTCGCTTGGTTCGGCATGCACATGGCGCCGCAATCAGTCATCAAAGGGTTTTTCAACGCGTGGCCTTGTCTCAACTGTTTCGCAGTTTGAACCACTCGGGAAACAAACTCATCGTAGACTTTCTCGTGGACGTAAAACCTCTCCGCGCCGGCGCAGTTTTGACCGCACGATTGAAACGCCCCTCTCAAGGCCATCGGCACGCACTGGTTCAAGTTCGCGTCCTCGCAAACGATAAACGCGTCTTTACCGCCCAACTCTAAAACAACCGGCGTTAACGTTTTCGCGGCAGATTTCATGACCAACCTCCCCACAGTCGTTGACCCGACAAAGACAACTTTTTGACATCCGCCGTTGACGATCGCTTCTCCGGCTTCGCCGTACCCCGTGACGATTTGAACCAAATCCTCTGGCGCGCCCGCCGCTTTCAAACACGCCTTAATCGCCCGACCATAATACTGACTGGACCAACTCGCGTGTTCGGAAACTTTCACCACCAACGCGTTCCCGGCAAATACGTTCGCCACCAACGGATTAAAGACGTTATGAAACGGGTAGTTCCACGGCACGATCGCGCCCATCACCCCGACTGGATGAAACTCCAACGTAGCTTTTTTGTAAAACATCATCGCCCCGGAACTTCTTCTCTCCGGCTTCAACCAATACACTCCTTCTCGCAACAACCATCGAATCTTCTCTAACGTCGTGATGACTTCCCCGAACGCGGCGTCGACCAGCGGCTTCCCGGAATCTCTCGCGCTCACCACGCAAATATCGTCCTGGTTCTCGACGACGAATTTACGGATAATCTTCAACAAAAACTTCCGTTGCTTCCACGACGATTTCGCCCACTCCTTTTGCGCCTTTGATGCCAGCTGAATCTTCTCTTTCACCTCTTCTCTCGTCATCGCCGGTACGTCCGGACCTAAAACGTCCAGCGACCCTGGGTCGTAACACGGCACAGATTTTTCAGGAAAAGGCGAGTTTGGTACCCATTTCTTCCCCGTTTTCCCTTTCCTTTCCTCGTCGGTCAACCCAACTGCGATCGACGGGACGAAGAAGTAATTCTCGATGGATTGGTACACCGCGTACGCGAGAAACGCGCTCATCGCGACCAGAACAAAATCCATCCTCGTCAACTCGTCCAATTTTAAATCGACGAGAAATCTTTCAAATCTCGGAAAGTCGTGAAGGAATGTTTTCGTCAACGCCGGGACGTGTTTATAGACGACTTTTCGGACGCACGGTGGGCACGCGATGTCCGGGCACGCGCAAAGATCTTCCTGCAGCACGAACATGTTTTTGTTTTTAGGACAGAAAACGAGAGAGAGTGTGTGTGTGAGAGATTACTTCTCTGCGCGTTTTTTATGACGCTCGCGTCACTTTTTGTCGCCAGAGAAACAACATTAAAGAACTCTAAACTCTCTCGTTTTTAACGACGATGAGGAGGAGGAGAAAGAGGAGGAGGAGGAGTTGTTTCTGATCGTGAACAACCGCGAGAAGGGACGGACTTCTTCTTCTTCTTCTTCTTCTTCTTGACTTCTTGACACTTGAAACGAATCCATCATGGGGAAAAAATCATCAATCCGGACGACGATTTCGAAGCGACGTGGGGGCGTTTTTAAAACGACTTTTGCGGTTCTTTCGCTCTTAGTCGCGACGTTTGTACTCCTCCTCGCTTTTCGTCGAGAAGAGCGTTCTGCGGTATCATCGTTATCATCATCGGAAGAGGAAAAGGAGGAAGACCAGTTTTTACAAAGAGAGGCGTTCGAGGAAGAGAAAGAGATTTCGTCGGATATCGAATATCACACGTATTCAATCGTGAACTCGTACCCGCACGACACGAACGCGTTCACGCAAGGGTTTTTGTATCACTCTGCGAGTGAGAGTTTTTTCGAGTCCACTGGGTCCGTGCCTCACGGGAAGTTATCGGATGTGAGACGCGCGGATATCGAGACGGGCGAAGTGTTGGAATTGAAGACGATACCGGAATCGGCGTTTGGAGAAGGGTTAGTTTTTATGAGAGAGGAGACGAAAAGGGCGAAGAAGAATAGTTTAGTTCAGTTAGTGTGGAAGAGTTCGAGAGCGTTTACTCACGAGATTAAGGACATCGGAGGAAAAGTAGAGGAGAAGAACAACGCGTTGTTGTTCCAAGAGGAAAGCGGCGAACAAAAGATGTTCAACACGGATTTACGCGACGGATGGGGCGTAACTTCGTCGAAAAGAGAAGGGGTCATAGTCATTTCGAACGGCACCGCGCATTTGACGTTATTCGATATGAACAAAGGTGAATCCATAGGCTTTATCACAGTTCACGATAACGGCGTCGAACAGAGGTTCCCGAACGAACTCGAAGCGGTGAGAGGTGAGATTTGGGCAAACATTTTAGAAAAAGAGTGCGTGGCGCGAATCGATGAACGCACCGGAAAAGTTCTCGGTTGGATCGATTTTACCGGGTTGAAGAAACTGCAAGACAACGTTGGAAGTGTCATGAACGGAATCGCGTACGACGAACGACGCGACCGCATTTTCGTCACCGGGAAACAATGGAGACGCGTGTTCGAGGTGAAAATTAGTAAAGGGAGTCGCAAGAAGGGCGCGATTGAGTTGGGAAGGAAACGGTGCCACTCGCCTACATCTTTACCAAATTACGGGTATCCCTAGAGAAAAAGAATAACATAGATTAGCGCATTCCGAGAGAATATATTAGAGTAGTTCTTAGCCTCTCGTTTAAACGTGACACGTCGCAGAGAGAAACATGTGACATCGACAACGTCATAAAAATACTCGATCCGAGAATATAACAACAACACGCTATGTTCCAACATCGCCTCGCACGCGCGCTCGTCGCCGCCATTTTCCTCGTTTCATTCGTCCACGCGCAAGAATCGAGACATGCCGACCATCACGCGATGGTTCACGATCACGTCATGTCGCACATTGAAGGCATTCACAACCACGTGGATTCAATAACTCGTCGTGCAAGAAGATTATCTTGTTATCGCATGATTTCACCTCGCATGCGATTTCCGGATCAATGGTTAGATTACGTGGAAGAAAACATCGACACTTGGAGGAAAGAGTGGGTGGAATGGTTCTGCGACGTGAGTGCCGACGATTCGTTTTCTCGTCGTCTGTTTTGATTCGCGCAAAGCGCGCAAAAATTTCTGTCGCGCTGTTCTCTTTCCGAGAGGATAAGATACGCGAACTACGAGCGAATATTTCCGGCGAACTTACGAATACTTTCTCTCTTTAAATATACACAGAAACCAGCCAATGCGGAGACCTGTAAAGAGTACGAGGAGAAAATGAAGGAAAGAGAAGAAGTGGTCGCAAATGGCGACGATATGGAGAAGGAAGCGATGCCGCCGCTCGAACCGATGCCAGTCTCCGAAGATTTACCGTCGTTGCTGGAAATCGCGAGTTCGAATCCGGACTTTACCTTGCTCAACGCAGCAGT